>JFJP01034154.1_pt2 | contig 10687 bp, 11 predicted proteins | sample 431651 | NCBI WGS metagenome assembly JFJP01 (sample SAMN02602958, study PRJNA72255) | Microbial mat metagenome, whole genome shotgun sequencing project. | biome: fresh water; feature: sink hole; material: water; isolation source: purple microbial (photo- and chemosynthetic) mats found in...
ACTTTCAGGCAACGGTCGAGCCCTACACTGGGACGAGCTTGACGAGGACCTGTCTGTGGAAGGTATCCTGCTCGGCCATCCGGTGAGGTGATCGAACCGACACCTACCTCAAAATTAGTACTACCCGAGGTAGTAGGTCCAGGTTCTCTCGATTGCGTTTGAGATTCCTGCGGGACGAACGCCAGGGTCTACCGAAGCCGGGGAGAAGAGGAAACTACAGGTTGCGGCTTCCGAGACCGCGCTCAAGAACTATCGAGACGCGGTGACCACTTAGACGCTTATGGGATGCCTGTCCAACGGTTTACGGTGTTGCTGCTATTGATAGGTTCCATCCAGCTTGAAACGAAGATCACGCGAAAGGCTCGAGTAGCTACTCCAGACTGAGACCGTTGAGTCGTTGGCAGTGGTTGTCTGCATGACTGTTGCACTACTATCCCCCGTCTTGTAACCATCGGTGTTGTCCATCTCGAGATTCCCGTTGGTATTATTGGCATAAGCATTGGGGAGATACACGGCATAGGTGACCTTCTCCTCGGCGGCAATTGCGGCAGTGACGTTGGTGATGGTGAACGTCACCGGACCCCGGTACCCCGCCGTGACGGGGGCGGAGCTGGAGCCGATTTCTGTGCCCGCTGTGTTCCAGATTTTCAGCTGGAGAGTCACCGCAACATCGGTTCCATCATTCACATCGAAGGCATAAATGGCACTGTCTTTGATCCAAACGGTGAATTTGTTCGGAATGTATGAACGGGAAAGATGGATTTTCTGACCGGCTCCCTTGGCATAAGAATTGTCTTTTCCCACACGAATTTCGGCGGAATTAGCTGTGGTCGGCGTGTGTGCTTCACTAAAGTTGCCACTTGCCAATGTGGTGATGGCAAGCTCGGTGGCCCAATCCGAGGATCCTATGCTGTTGACGGACTTAACCCGGTAAGTATAGGAGGTCGAAGCAGTCAGGCCGGTATCGCTGAAGGTTGTCACACCGGCCGCGGGGGTTGCCACCTCAGCATAGGAACCCGAGGCCGTCTTTCGCTCTACGACAAACTTGGTTTCGTTGTCAGAATTGTCTGTCCATTCCACCGTGAGGGAGTCACTGCCTGAACTCTTGACTTGCAGGTTCGAAGGGGCTGCAGGAATCGAACCCGCGTCATTGACGGCCTTCACCCGGTAGGTATAGGCGGTGGAGGTGGTTAAGCCGGTATCGCTGAAGGTTTTTAGATCGGCTGCAGGGGTTGCGACCTCAGCATAGGAGGTTGAGGCCGTTTTCCGTTCCAATACAAACTTGGTTTCGTTATCAGAATTGTCTGTCCATTCCAGCGTGAGGGAGTTTGTTCCTACACTCTTGATTTTTAGTTCTGAAGGAGCTGTGGGAATCGTAAGGGCTGCAGAGCCAGCTGCCAGAGTGGTGACGGAAACCTCGGTGGCCCAACCCGAGGACCCTGCACCGTTCACTGCTTTGACGCGGTAAGAATACGAGGTAGAAGCGGTCAAGCCAGTATCACTGAAGGTTGTTGAACTCGCTGCGGGAGTTGCCACTCCAGCATATGTTCCTGAATCCGTTCTTCGTTCCACGGCAAAGGAGGTCTCGTTGTTCGAATTGTCTGTCCATTCCAGAGTGACAGAGTCACTACCGACACTCTTGACTTTTTAATTGGAAGGGGCAAAGGGTTGCTTGGAAGCGGAATCGCTGGCAAGCGGACCAAAGAGGTCGCAACCCATCAGTAGAAGGATCAACAGGGATGCTACAGTTGTTTTCCTCATCATTTCGAAGCCTCCAAAATGGCTATTTCTCTTTCTAGTTTATGGACATCTGGTGCAAGAAGGGAAGCCGTCAATCCGGTAATAGCCCCAATCCCGGTCACCACCAACCCCGTTGTGAAAACTATTCCTGCATTTTCCAGCTTTTTTAAAGCTAGGCTCTCCTCCGAGGCATTCATCACACTGCTTAGTTCTTGACGGACAGTCAGACCATAGAGGAGTGACCCTCCTGTTGTGACAGCACCAAGAGCCGCAACGACCCAGCCAGACAGGGCAATACCGGTATAAGCGGGTCTCTCCTTTTTTTGCTGTTGCAACTGTCCCCGAAGCAGTTCGAGTCTGAGCTGGTTTTCGACGGCCTTTTCCCTTGGGCGGTCGTTTTGAGCCGCTGGAGTACCTTCCCTGGCACTTAGAGAAAATTTCAAGTCTGCCAGAAGTCCGGAAGTCACAATTGAGGGTGTCTGACTTCCCATTGAATTGCGTTTGACCTCGTCTCTAACCAAACGGAATAAATCGGGCAAGCTATAGCCTTGATCGATGAATTTCAAAAGTGACTCGGTGAAAATACCGTTCCGGCCTTGCCCATCGGCAGCTACGGAATGAGGAGCTGTCGCAAAAATGACCGCCGATCCCTCGAGGGCCGTTTCGTCCGCAGGGACGATCGTAAGACCCCGGCCTGATCCGATACTACGGCTTTTTCCCGAAAAAGGACTATCACGACAAGCATCAAGGATCACCACAGAATAGGACACCTGGGCTTCTGCAAAAACCTCCATGACGCGATCGATGCTGAAGGCATTTTCTTTAACATCGATTGGCAGTTCATAGTCCTCCCCAATGGGAAGAAGGTAGTTCTTGTTTTCCAGCTGGACACCGTGGCCTGCGTAATAAAAGACGGCTGTGGACTCGGGATTGGCGCGCAACAGGTCGTAGAATTCCGCTAGCCGTCGGCTGAAGTCCTTTCGGGTTGCATCTTGAGCAAAAATAACAGTCCAGCCTAGACCTTTGAGTTTCGCGGCAACATCTTGAGCATCGTTGACAGGATTGCGAAGGGGGGAGATACCGCCGCTATAACCGCCATTGCCGATAACAAGTGCAATCCGTTCTGAGGCTGAAACGTGCATGCCCAATGCCAAAATCAGCAAGAGAAAAAGATACCTGAGATTGTTTCTAGACACGATACATTTCCCTTCGGGAGCTTCATACTCCAGAGACTGGTCGTAGCACCGTCCACTGAAGAATCAGTGATGCCACGTAACACTTTACCGTGAGTCCAGCCTTGAGGTGTAGTCGTTGAGGTAGATTTCCTCATATTTCAGCGACCGCCGATTACTAGAGAGAAACTGTGTTCCCGGCGCGAGCCGTGGTTTTCGGCCGCCTGGAGCCGAATTTGCTCCTGCCGTCGTTTCAACCGCCACCTGCCCGTCCTGAAACGGGTCGACCTCGTAAACCTGCGAACTGGTACTCTCTGGAGGGATGGGCTGAACGGCTACTTCCAGTCGGACAGGGAGTATTTCTTTAGGATTTCCGCCAATCTTCCGGACTTTCTAAGGGTGTCAATGCCATCGGACAGGATCTGGGCATACTTTTTGGAATTGGCCAAAGCCGGACTGAAGGCGATGAACAGCTTATCGGACTCCGGAACCCGGCCCGCTTCTTTGATTTGAGCAACAACACCCATTTGCTTGGTTGTATAGGCGAAAACCAGGCTGGATTCGACCGTAGTATCGATCCGTTTTGCCAGGAGTTTCTTGATGTTTGTCTCCAAGGCGTCGTCACCGCCGGTGGACTGTATGGTTTTCGATCCCTTGTTTTTTTCCAGGTACCGGTCGACATCCTCGCTGTAGCTGTAGTCGTCGATCACACCGAGATTAACGCCCTCCAAGGACTGGGGGCCTTTGTAGACCCACTTGCTGTCTTTCAAGACAAAAAAGGCATTCTGAATGAGACCGAGTTCATTCTTCGGAAAAACAAACGTGGGTACCTCACTGGTAACGCAACCGATGATACCGTTGATATTCCCAGCCTCTGCGTTGCTGATGGCCCTCGGCCACGGCTCGTTTCTGTATTCGAACTCGTAACCGGCTTTGACAAAAACCTCTCGGGCGACTTCGGTCATAAAGCCGGGAAGCTCACTGCCGGCTTCCCCTGTGAAGGGCATCCAAACGTCAGTGCTCAAGGTGATCTTTTCGGCGTAAACCGAAGTGAGGCCAAAGGCCACAAGAAAAAGTGCAATGCAGGTTCTTGAGAAAGTCTTCATGATACCTCCATGGAGAAGCAGCTGATAAAAGCCAATTTTGAGTGGGGTGGTGGGACTTGTCAAGTTTATTGACAGGAACTGTGTTATTGGTAGGAGGGGGCCATGCCGACGCTGCAGTCCTATTCTTTGCTCAAACACTTGCAAACAGATTGAAATGAAGAAATTGAAGAGAAAGATTATGTGATTGGCAGAAAGTCGATGTATTTCACATTTTTGACGTGAAACCTCCATGTCTTTATGATGAGTGCAAAAAGGATTTTGTCAGGCATGGATTGGATCTGAAACACTACGGAAACAACCTTTCAGCCCGGGAAAATGTATCACAGGGAGTCCTCATTATGAATTTCAGCATCGATGGAAGATTGGTAAAACGGTTTTTGATGACCACCACGGGGGTTCTTGTTTGTTCTTTCAGTGTGGGAATGTTTAATCTGGCAGCCTTCGGCGTTGACCCCTTTCAATGCCTGGCCCAGGGTTCCCATCTGCTGGTGAATTCGTACCTGCCCTACGGCACCTATTACCTGGGTCTCAGTCTGGTGATGCTTCTGGGAATTTGGATTTGGGACAAACGGTATATAGGAATCGCCACCTTCATCAACATGTTCCTCACCGGGTACATTGTGGACTATTCTTATCAATTCCTTGTTGTCCTTGTTCCCGAAATGGATCTGCTGGGACGAGCCCTGATGCTCGGCCTGGCCGTTGTGATTATGTGTTTTGGATCTGCGCTGTACTACACGGCCGATCTGGGCGTGTCGGTTTACGATGCCATCTCTCTCAAGCTGGCCCAGATGAATCTTTCCCTATTTCAGAAAGTGCTGAAATTCAAATGGATCAGAGTGTTCAACGATCTTGTTTGTGTTCTGATTGGTACTTTGTTTGGAAAACTTCCCGGTGTCGGAACCCTTATCACGGCGTTTTTTATGGGTCCGCTGATCAGCTTTTTCAACGAAACGGTGGCAGAACCCTTTCTGAACGGAAAGAAACTGGACGAAAAGTCGCGCTAAAGACTCTGGGAACCAAAGTGCTATACTGGAGTCTAGGAGAACACCATGATCGAGCATATTCAGCTTTGGGCCAAGTACAATCTCGCTAGCGACGAGAAGGTTCACGAACTGCTGTCGTCTCTGGATTCTGCAGCGTACCAAGCGCCGCGCAACACCTATTTCAAGACGCTGGCGGCCCTGCACCTGCACTACGTTCAGACCTACCGGTTTTACCAGTCCCTCATCCGCAAAAACACCAACAACAAGTACTTTGTCAGTCCTCTCACCGAAGATTCCTACGAATGGAAGGCAGCCACCCTCGAAGAGGTTTCCCACCTTGCCGTGCAGCTTGACAAGCTCTACCTGGAGTTTGCCAAGGCCGTCACCGAAGAGGACTTGAAGGGGCCTAAAACCAAGCGGACCATGCGCAACGGCAAATCCTATCTGCTTTCCGTGAGTGATATTGTCACCCAATACCAGAACCATACCACGCATCACCGCGGTCAGCTGTCACAGCTTCTCGATGAACTGGGCGTCGAGCATGACCTGGGCGGATTGCTGGCTTTTGCCGAGGAAACTTCTTCCTAGTGCTGCCCTGGCTCGATGCCCGCACGTATTACCGCAACCGCTGGGGTTCCGACGTGGGGCGCATCGGGGTCGACGGGGGGTTCAGCTGTCCCAACCGCGGCCCCAACCGCAGCGACCCGGGTTGCACGTTCTGCTCGGAAAATGCCAACCGGCCTCCCTATCAGGCCGGTGCCAAAAATGTGCCCCAGCAAGTTCAGCAGGCCCGCGAGTTTTTAACCAGCCGCTACGGGTATGAACACTTCAGCCTGTACTTTCAGGCCTTCTCGTCCACCTGGGCACCAGTCGACCGCCTCAGACAATTGTACGATGAGGCTCTGAGCTGCGCTCCCTTTGTTGACCTCACAGTGGGAACAAGGCCTGACTGCGTTCCCGATGAGGTGGCTGATCTCTTGGCCGGGTACCAGACCCCCGAACGCGAAGTTTGGGTCGAGCTGGGTCTGCAAAGCTGCCATGACAGCACCTTGGCGCGGGTTCGGCGCGGACACGATGTTCAGGCATTTCGCGATGCTGCGGCGCGGCTGCGCCGGCGGGGCCTCCGTTTCACCGCACACATTCTGTACGGGCTGCCCGGTGAAGGCACAGCAGAATTCCTTGAGACCGTTCGTTATGCCCTAGCCGAGGGTGTTTCGGGGCTCAAGTTTCATGATTTGATGCTGGTTCCTGGTACCCCCCTCCACCGGGACTGGCAGCAGGGACTGATCAGCCCCGTCGATCCCCAAGCGTATTTGGACGCCGTTGCGCAGGCCGTGGTAGAGCTGCCGCCGCAGATTGTACTCTGGCGCGTCTACAGCGATCCGGAAGACCGCAAAGGACCACCGCTGCCGGGTCAGCGCTGGTCCAAGAATCGATTCCTCAATCTCCTGCGTGATGAGGTGGCCCGACGACGTGACCAAACCCCTGCCACCGGGGTAAACTGATTCTATGCGTGTGCTTCTGCTTGTTCCTGTTTTGATTCTTTTTACCCTTCCCCTCACCGCCCAGTCCCAAACTCCGACGCAGACGGCGATTCTTCCCAACCAGGGGCTCGAAATCGTTCAGCGCTACGGCGGCCCTGCCAAAATGGTAGTTTCAGAAGAATTGGAGTCGAAGGAACCGGCTCCGTTGCTCATTACCGATCAGGCCTCCTTTGAGAAATTCACAACACTACTACCCATGATTGAAATCTCGAAAACCTCGGTGCCGGGACCCAACCACGACCCGCTGGTCAAAGTTCCGAGGTTCGACTGGTCGAAGTTTATGCTGCTGGTCATTTTCGACAGTCAATCGCTGTCCTTTCCACCCAACATCAGCCGGGTTGAGGTTCAGGGAGACCGGTTGGTAGCCGTCGTGGAGTATCCCGACACCAAGAACCTCATCGAGGCCAAGCCTCCGGAAATCGGGTCGTACGGGGCTGCTCTGGTGGTCCGCAACGACTACAAGCTGGAGTGGAACAACCCTGGCCACAAGGCGCAGGAAGCACAGCGGCAGTCCATGATGATGTTCCTTCCCAAGAGTGACTGATGCGACACCGAACCTGCTGCGCTCTGTCCGGCTTTTTCCTTTTGTTCCTTTTTCTAACCATACAAGGAGCTCAGAGCCAGACGACCATGCGTTTGCCGCTGCCGGTGGATGGCCCAGCCGGGGTATTGGCCTTTGAACCGGTAGGACCAACCGCGGCTGTTTTGACAGGGTTGCTGTGGCCATCCTCGGGCCCTTTGACTTCCTGGGCACCGGTGTATTCCACGCTCGAAGCCACGGGTACTTTGAAAGAGGCCCAGACAGGTGGCTGGATCGGTCCGATTCCCGACCGCTGGTTAAAAGTTGTGAAGCCAGGGTATGTGGTGGGTGGCTTTCGGGTGCTCGTGAAAACAGCTCCCGGAGCCGTTCAGACACGTCAGGTGCAGATCTTCTGGAAACCCTGGAGCCAAGGTGAAGCCAAGGGCGCCTTTGTCGAAAGCCGCCCCTACGGTCAACCCGCCGGTACCGACGATACCGTCAAGATCATCGAACTCCGGTTGCCCGATGGAGCCATACCGATTGGACTCTACGGACAGACTCTTGCCGGGGCCGTGGTCCAAACATCGCTGGTGGTCCGCCAGACCCCTCGAGCCGCTGCCGTTCGGACTCCGAAAACGGGCCCAAAGTCCACCTCGGGACCGTCTCAACCCGAGGTTCCTGCCCCGATACCGTTGGCTCCCGTCGACCTTCGTGGTATAAGCCAAGAACAGAGGTAATTCATGGTCGTTCCCGTCCGCATCTGGCGCGAAGTTTCCGCCGATGACAAGAACAAAATCTTCCGCCGTTCCGAAGAGGATATTTCGTCGGTACTGCCCCAAGTGCAGGCCTTGATTGACGACGTGCAGGCCCGGGGAGACGAGGCGGTGGTCCATTACACCAACAAGTTCGACGGATGCACCCTGACGACAAACCAGCTGAAGGTCACCGAGGCCGAATTTCAAGCGGCAGAGGCGTCCCTGACCCCGGAGGTCAAAGAAGCCCTTCACTTCTGCATTGAAAATGTCCGCAAGGTCCACCTGACCCAGAAACCCGAAGGCATGACCTGGGTGGAGGTTCGCCCAGGCCTCATGGCCGGCGAGCGCCCTCTTCCCATCGATTCCGTGGGCCTCTATGTTCCCCGGGGACGAGGAAGTTTTCCTTCCATGGTCTACATGCAGGCCGTTCCTGCCGCTATTGCCGGGGTCAAACGCATTGTTATGGTCACGCCCCCTTTGCCCGATGGCTCTATCGACCCGGCCTGCCTTTACGCCGCCAAATTGTGCGGCGTCCACGAAGTCTACAAAACCGGCGGTCCCCAGGCCATTGCGGCCCTCACCTTCGGCACTGCCACCATCGCACCGGTGGTCAAAATCAACGGCCCAGGAAGCATGTATGTTACCGCTGCCAAACGGCTGCTTTCAAGCAGAGTCGACATCGGACTGCCCGCCGGACCTTCCGAATCGGCTGTCTTGGCTGATGCCAGCGCCAAGCCCTGGAAAGTTGCCCTCGACCTGATGGTCGAAGCCGAACACGGCAGCGACAGTTGCGCCCTGCTCGTCACCACCAGCGAAAACTTGGCCCGCCAGACCGCCCAGTACATCGGCGCCCTGGCCGAAGGCCTGCCCGAACCCCGCAAAACCTTTGTCAAAGATGTGTTCAGCGGCTACGGCGCCATTGTCGTCTGTGAAACCCTCGAAGAGGGGGCGGCCATCATCAACGACTTTGCCCCCGAACACCTTTCCATCCAGACCGAGGAACCCTTCACCACTCTCAGCCTGATCACCAACGCCAGCGAGATCCTTTTGGGTGACAACCTGCCCTTTTCGGGAGCCAACTACGCCTGCGGACCCAACGCCATTCTTCCCACCGGCGGAAAAGCCAAAACCTGGGGGCCTACCAGCGTGCGCGACTTTATGAAGTACAACTCGGTGGTGTTCGCCACGGGGGCCGGCTATGACGCGCTCAAGGGTCCGGTGACCACTCTGGCCGACTACGAAGGCTTTCCCAGCCACGCCGATGCCTTCCGCAAACGGGGCGACGCATGACGCTTCACGAGAGTTGGGACTGGCTCTCGTCCTTCACCAACCTCGAGAAAAATCACTCTGCACTCAAGAGAGTCTGGCGGCTTGAGAGAATGCAAGCCCTCCTCAACGCTCGTGGCAACCCTGAAAAGGCGGGGTTTTCGCTCCATCTGGCCGGTTCCAAGGGCAAAGGCTCCACGGCTGCCTTCCTTTCCTCCCTTCTCACCGCCTCCGGCCGTTCCACGGGGCTGTACGCCTCGCCCCACGTCACCGATTGGCGCGAACGCATCACCCTCAACGGGCAGTTCTTTCCTGACGAAAGCTACACCCGCGTCGTAGAGGACCTGCGCACTTGGTGGGAGGGACAGACCTCCGAAGAGCCAACCACCTTTGAATGGCTCACCTTGGCCGCTTTTGAATTGTTTCGTTCCGAAAACCTTGACGCCCGGGTTCTGGAAACGGGTCTGGGCGGCCGCCTCGACGCCACCAACACCCAGACACCCACCGCCTGCGTTTTGACGCTCATCGAGCTGGAGCACACCGAGATTCTGGGCGACTCTCTGGCCCTGATTGCCGCCGAAAAGGCCGGCATCCTCAAACCGGGAGTACCGGCTTGGTGCGCGCCGCAAAAGCTGGAAGCCCTCGAGGTTTTCCGCAGAACCGCCAGAGAGCTCAAGGCTCCCTTCCACTCCTTTGATGAAGAGGTGGAGGAGTTCGAAACGGAACTTTCCCGTACGGGGACAGACCTCCTGCTCGCCCTAGCCGACGGAACCAGAATCGAAGCGCGGTTGCCGCTGTTGGGAAAAGCTCAGGGTCTCAATGCCGCCGTCGCCGCCTGGACTTTCCATGGGCTGGTCCGGGGCGGCTATTTGAACCTGGACCCCGATCAGGACCTGGGTGAGGTGATCCGTGTCGGGCTCGAAACCACCAACCTGCCGGGCCGCATGCAAATCGTGTCGGAGGACCCCTGGTTGGTGGTCGACGGGGCCCACACCACCGAATCGGTGAAGCTGTTGGCCCGCTCGTGGGAGCAGCTGTTTGGAACGGGAGCTACCCTGATTTTCGGAGCCTTTGAAGGCAAAGCGATTGAACCCATGGCGGCCGCCCTTGCCCCGCTGTTCGCCCACGTCATTGTCACTTCACCGGGAACCTTCCGCCCCAGCAATCCCTCAGCGCTGCAGAAGGCCTTTCTCGAGGCCCCTGGCGGCTCCGGTTTTGTCGACATCGCCCCCGACGCCAAGGCGGCCCTGGCCTGGGCGGAAATGGATGGAACACCGGTTCTGGTGTGCGGATCCTTCTATCTGGCGGGCGAAATTCTCAAAACGCTGTCCTAGTCACAGACTAATTCTCGCGGGCAAACTTCAGCAGCTGGGCTTCCTTGGCGCTGTCGATCAGCCCCATATCCCTCGCCACCGTGAAAAATTCCTCAATCTGGGCAAAGGCGTGGAGCCTGACACCGGCGCTTTCCATATCTTTTCGACCCGCAGCGCCGCGCTCCAACAGAACCACGAGGTCGGTCACCACCAGGCCTTCGCCCCGCAGCACCTCGATGGCCTCCTGCTTGCTCTTGCCGGTGGTGATCAGGTCGTCGAGCAGCA
>JFJP01036330.1_pt1 | contig 10687 bp, 8 predicted proteins | sample 431651 | NCBI WGS metagenome assembly JFJP01 (sample SAMN02602958, study PRJNA72255) | Microbial mat metagenome, whole genome shotgun sequencing project. | biome: fresh water; feature: sink hole; material: water; isolation source: purple microbial (photo- and chemosynthetic) mats found in...
GCGGCAAATGCAAGTATGAGTGCTGCCAACCGGACCGGACAAAGTTTCATGGGAATTCTCCTGACTTCACTGCAAGTATAGCATATCCGCCCGCCGTCATTCATGCCAAAAGGATCGGCTGATTTGCGTGCCAATAAAAAAGTACTTTTTCTTGCGGATATTCGGGAACCAGTGCTTCAATGAGCTTAAGCAAATTTTCAGGAGGGATTACATGAGTAATGTTGTGCAGGGATCCTTGACATCCCGGGTCCGCATTCAGCAGGTCGGACGGTTCATGAGCGGAATGGTCATGCCGAATCTGGGGGCGTTTATCGCCTGGGGGCTTATCACCGCCCTTTTCATTCCGACGGGATGGATACCGAACGAAAAACTGAGTACGCTCGTCGGTCCGATGATCACGTATTTGATACCGTTGCTGATCGGTTTTACCGGCGGCAAGATGATCTGGGGTATCCGCGGCGGTGTGGTCGGAGCGGTAGCCACGATGGGTATCATAGTCGGTGCGGGAATCCCGATGATTCTCGGCGCGATGATCATCGGCCCGGTCGCCGGTGTCGCGATCAAGTTCTTTGACGAAAAAACCGAAGGGAAAATTCCCGCCGGTTTCGAGATGCTCGTGGCCAATTTTTCGGCCGGCATCATTTCGATGGCGCTCGCACTGATCGCCCTTGTGCTCATCCAGCCCGTAGTCGCAGGCCTCATGGTTGCGCTTCAGGGCGCCGTCGGCTGGATCGTCGAACGCAAGCTGCTGCCCCTCGCATCGGTTTTTATCGAACCGGGAAAGATCCTCTTCCTCAACAACGCGATCAACCACGGCGTGCTCGGTCCGCTCGGCATCGCTCAGGTCGCGGAATCCGGAAAATCCGTCATGTTCCTGCTCGAGGCGAATCCCGGTCCCGGACTCGGCGTTCTGCTTGCCTACTGGATGTTCTCGAAGGGCAGCGCGAAGGCGACCGCTCCCGGCGCAGTCATCATCCATTTCCTCGGCGGTATCCACGAGATTTATTTCCCCTATATACTGATGCAGCCGATCCTCGTCCTGTCGGTGATCGCCGGCGGAGCGACCGGTGTCGCCACCTTCGTCCTCCTGGGCGCCGGCGAAGTCGCCTCCCCCTCGCCGGGAAGCATCGTCGCCCTCATGGCCGTCGCCCCCCGCGGCGGACTGCTTCCCGTGCTTGCCGGCGTGCTTACCGCAGCCGTGGTGAGCTTCCTCGTCGCGGTTCCGTTCGTTAAGCGCGCCGCCTCGAAAATGAAGGAAGAGGACATTACGGAAAACCTTGCAAGCGCACAAGCTGCCGTGAAGGACCTCAAGAGCCTTGGCAAGGTCGAGACGATAGCGTTTGCCTGCGATGCGGGGATGGGAACGAGCGCCATGGGTGCGACCAAGCTCCGGAAACTGCTTGCCGAGGCGGGCATGGCCGAAATCAAGGTCGTGCACTGCGCCGTCAACGAGATTCCCAAGGGCGTGAATGTCATCATCTGCCAGAAAAGCCTTGCGGACCGCGTCCGGGCTTCGAGCCCCAACGCACAGGTATTCGGCATTTCGAACCTGGTGAGCGGCGGAGAGTATCAGGAAATAGTGGACGAATTGGCTGCGCTCAAGGAAAACAGGGCGTAACTCAGGACCAAGACCGGCTGCCCGTGCCTCCGGCGGGCGGGCAGCCGGCATTTCTATCGAGGAAGGCAGGCTTATGGGTTTTTTCGAGTTCGTGATCAACAACGGCACCATCGCCGTCAATCTGGAAGCCGCGGGCTGGAAGGATGCGATACACAAGGGCGGCGCGCTTCTGGTCGAAGCCGGCTGCTGCGAACAGCACTATATCGACGCCATGATAGACGGGTGCGTGAACAACGGCCCGTATTTTCTCATCGCCCCGGGGCTCGCAATGCCGCATTCCCGCCCGGAAAACGGCGTGCTCAAGACCGGGTACGCCCTCGTTACTCTGAAAAAAGGGGTCGAGTTCGGTGATGCCGAAAACGATCCGATAGATATTCTCGTTTTCATGGCTGCCAAGGATCAGGCCACGCATACCGAAGAGTCCATGACCCAGATCGCCGATTTTTGCGACAACGAGGACTGGCTTCTCGAATTGCGCACGGCGAAAACTCCCGCTCAGGTCGCCGACCTGTTGCGTCGCGCCGAAAAAAGGATCAACAAAATATGAATGCCACCGCAGTACGCCTCTACGGAAAAAACGACCTCCGCCTCGAGCAGTTTCCCCTTCCCGAAATAACCGACGGGGAAATTCTCATGGAAGTCATGGCCGACAGCCTGTGCATGAGTTCGTGGAAAGCCGCCCAGGCGGGGGCCGACCACAAGCGCGTACCCGACGACATAGCCGTCAACCCGATCATAATCGGCCACGAAATGGCGGGCAGACTGGCCAAGGTCGGAAAACAGTGGCAGCAAAAATTCACGGCCGGTCAGCTCGTGACGATACAGCCCGCCCTCAACTTCGAGGGCTCGATGGATTCGCCCGGCTATTCATACAAATACTGCGGAGGCGAATCCGACTACGTTATCCTTCCCCGCGAGGTGATGCTCGTCGACGCGCTCCTTCCCGTTTCGGCGGAAGGATATTTTCAGGCCGCCCTTTCCGAGCCGTATTCCTGCGTCATCGGCGCGGCGCATTCCATGTATCGCGCGAGCCGTACCGCCCATGCCCATGAAATGGGATTGAAGGCGGGTGGCAGGATGGCGATTCTCGGCGGCTGCGGTCCGATGGGACTGGCTGCCATAGATTACGCGATGGCAGGTGACAGGCGGCCCGCACTGCTCGTGGTAACCGACCAGGACGAGAACCGGATCGCCCGGGCCCGCTCGATCTTCGCGCCGGTGGCGGCGGAGCGGGGCATAGACCTCCGCATCCTGAACACCAAAGGCACCGTGGACGAATTCACCCTCTTGAAGGACGTAACCTCCGGCGACCTTTTCGACGACATTTTCGTCATGCTGGCCTTTCCGTCCGTGCTCGAGACCGGGGAAAAGCTCCTCGCCTTCAACGGCTGCCTCAATTTCTTCGCGGGTCCCATCAGCCAGGAATTCTACGCGAAGGTGAATTATTACGACATCCACTACATGGAAAAGCACATCATCGGGACCACGGGCGGAAACACGGACGACCAGCGCGAAGCGCTTGCGCTCATGGGGAAAGGCCTGATCCATCCGGAAGCCCTCGTTACCCATATCGGCGGACTCGACGCGGCCGCGGAGGCGACACTGAACCTGCCGTCGCTCCCCGGCGGAAAAAAACTCATCTATACCCACAGGAAACAGCCGCTCTTTGCCATAGACGACCTTCCTGTCCTTGCCCGCGATTCCCCGTTTTTCGCCGACCTGTCGAAAATCGTCGCGGCGAAAGGCGGTCTCTGGTCGAAAGAGGCCGAAGATTATATGCTCTCTCATACGCCGAATATTTCGGATGATTCTCTCGTTGAAAGGATGGCCAGATGAGTCAGATCATAGCGGTCGGGTTGAGCCCGACTCTCCAGAAAACAATCTCCTTCACCCATTTACGGAAAGACAGCGTCAACCGGTCGACCGGTTACCGGATCGACGCCTCGGGAAAGGCGGTGAACACCGCCCGTGTTTTGGACCAGCTGTCGCCGGGAATCGTAACCAACATATGCCCGCTCGGGGAAGACAATGCCGCGTTTTTCTTCGAGCTCGCCGCACAGGACAGGCTGGCCTTCAAATGGATTCCGGTCACGGGCCGGATCCGCTACTGTTATACCCTGCTCGAACCGGGCACGGGTCAGGTGACCGAGCTGGTCGTCAGCGAGCCGGTAGCCGGCACCGATTTCTCCGAAGTCGCGGAAAGACTGCTCGACATGATCCGCGACGAAGCCTCGTCCGCGGATGCGCTGATCTTCGCCGGCTCGAGGCCAGCCTCGTATCCCGCCGACCTCTGTCCGCGCATCTGCCGGATTGCCGCCGATGCGGGCTGTACGGTAATGGCCGACTATCACGGCAAGGACCTTTTGCGTACGCTCGAGCAGGTCGTGCCCGAAATCATCAAGATAAACGAAGAAGAATTCTGCGGCACCTTCGGACATGAGTTTCCGCTGACCGAAGAAAAACTCGGCGAACTCATCGCCGCGAAAAGCGCCGAACTCGGCAACACGATCGTGATCACCCGCGGTTCCCGCGATACCTGGGCCGCCACGAAAGGCGAGCTTTTCCACCACCCGGTGCATGCCGTGACGGCGCTCAATACGATCGGCTGCGGAGATTCCTTCTCTGCCGGTTTCCTGTATTCCTGGCTGCAGGACCGGGATACGAAAGCCGCCCTCGCGAAGGGCAGCTGGTGCGCTACGCAGAACGCGCTCAACTACCGTCCCGGTTCGATCAAAAACCCCGATGCAGAAGGAGAACAGCTGTGGTTGTAACAAAGATCGTCATAACGAATCCGTCAGGCCTCCATACCCGGCCGGCGAAAAAGATCGTCGACGAGGCGAAGAAATTCGCGAGCGAAATCACCCTCGTCAAGGGCGACAAGGAAGGCAGCGCAAAGAGCCTCATCAAGCTGATGAAGCTGGGAATCGCGCTCGGCAGCACCATCGAAATACGGTGCGAGGGCGGGGACGAACAGGCCGCGCTCGACACGATCTCGAGTCTGATAACCAACCTCTCGGATTAGGAGCATCATGATGGAAGAATCGAGAATTGCCGCAACGACGCTTTCTTCGGGCATAGCAGCAGGGCGGGCCGTCCTGTTTGCCGCAGGCGAGGCCGTTGCCGAACTTTCCGGTCTTCCGCCGGAGGAGCGCGATAACCAGAAGGCTGTCCTTATGACGGCGATCAATTTTTCCGTCGGCGAACTGAAGGAGCTTTCTTCGCGGATTTCCGGAGAGCTCGGCAGGGACAAGGCCGAAATATTCGAAAGCCATGCCGAGATTCTCGAGGACGGGGAATTCGTGCAGGATTTTACCGACCTCATCGACTCGGACGGCTACTCCGCGTCCTTCGCCGTCAAGATGGCGACCGACCGGCACGCGGCCGAAATGGAGGAGCTCGAGGACGAGTATTTCCGGAACCGTGCCGAGGATTTCCGCGACATCGGGCGCCGCGTCATCGCCCACATCGAACGGCTGCTCTGCGGGGAAGGCGACGATCCGTCTTCCGGCGCCTGCGCCCGCTATCCGGTGTCTCCTTCCATCATTGTCTCGCATTCCCTGAGTCCGGGACAGACCGTCCAGTTTTACCTCCCGAACGTTCTCGGCTTCGTCGTCGGCACGGGAGGCACCAATTCGCATGCGGCGATCCTTGCCAGGTCACTCGGCATTCCCGCGGTCCTTGCGGGGGAGGCCGACGTCGACCGCATTCCCGACGGCTGCGCTCTGGTGCTCAACCTCGAAGCCGGCGTCCTCATCGTTTCTCCGTGCGATGCCGTCCTCGATACGGCCGCGGCGGCGAAAGAGGCCGAACTCGCGCGCCGGGCGCGGCGTGCTCTCCTCAGGGACATTCCGGCGACAACCCTGTGCGGCGCACGCATCGGGCTGTATGCGAACGGCGGCGGCATGAAGGACCTCGCGCCGATCGTCGCGGCCAATCCCGACGGCATCGGCCTGTTCCGCACCGAATTCCTTTTCATGGAACAGACGGCCTTTCCGGACGAAAGCACCCAGACAGCCTACTACCGGCGCATCATCGAAAGCATGGAGGGGAAACCCGTCATTTTCCGTCTCCTCGACATAGGCGGCGACAAACCCCTGCCGTACGCGCCGCATCCCCACGAAAACAATCCCTTCCTCGGCTGGCGGGGAATCCGTTTCCTTCTCGACAATCCGGCCATCCTGAAAACCCAGCTGCGGAGCCTGCTGCTCGCGTCGGCAGCGACCGGCCAAACCGTCCGCATCATGGTGCCCATGGTGGCCGACACGGGAGAAATGCGCGCCGTGAAGGAGCATCTCGAAGCAGAGCAGAAAACCGCCGGCGGAAACGCTATCCTCGGCATGATGGTGGAAACTCCCGCCGCCGCGCTCACCGTCGCCGCGTACCGGGGCCTTTCTTCCTTCATCAGCATCGGCAGCAACGATCTGACGCAGTACACGCTCGCGGCCGACCGCGAAAACGGCCACCTCGGAAATCTCTACAACGAACTGCATCCGGGTGTGCTTGCCCTCATGCAGAAAGCCTGCGCCGACGCCCATGCTGCGGGAATGGAAACCGGCATCTGCGGCGAATTCGCCGGCCGGAAGGAAGGTGCCCTGTACCTTGCCGCGATGGGCTTCGACGAGCTGAGCATGTCGGCCTCGGCCATCGCGGAAGTCAAGGAACTCGTCACGAAGATCACCCTGGCCGAAGCGCGGAGCCTCCTGTCGCAGGCGCTGAACCTTCCCGACGCCGCATCCACCGGCAAGCTTGCCCGCGATTTTCTTGCCGCGAAGGACCTCCTCTGATGCGGGAACGGATCCGGCAGATCCTCGAGATCCTTCTCCGTTCGGATTCGTTTACCCCCGTTTCGGCCGTTGCCGACGAAATCGGCGCGGGCATCAGGACCGTGTTCCGCGACATCCAGGAGCTGGAATACCATCTTGCCCCGCACGGGGTTTTGATCGAAAAGAAACGCAGCGCCGGCATCCGGCTCTCGGGCGATGTATCGGAACTCGGCAGTTTCGGTACATCCGCGCGGACGCGGCTGCCGTCCCTTTCGGTCGCGCAGCGCCAGCTTGCCCTTTTTCTTTTTTTGGGACAGGCATCCCGCATCGTCAAACTCAACGAACTGGCGACCCTTTTTTCGGTATCCGATTCCTGCGTCAGCAACGACCTGAAAGACCTCGACCGCTTTCTTGCGGAACATGCATCGCGTGCGAGCCTCGTCCGGCTCAAGGGCATCGGCGTGTCGCTCGAGGGAAACGAGTGGGACATACGAATGGCCCTGCTCCGGAGCGCGATGCAGCTCATCCCCGTACAGGACCTGATACAGTTCCTGCTCTTCGACAAGGAAAATTCCAAACTCGAACACATGATGGCCATCCTCGGTTTTTCGATCCGGAAGGAACACGTGCTTGCCGCCATCCGCGAGACCGAAAAAAAAATCGGCTACCGTTTTTCCTGGTACGACCTCGGCCTTTTGTATGTCTACCTCCTGATCGCCCTTGAACGGCACCCGCTCGTCCCTGCGGAAAGCGGCGCCCTTTTTGCCGCGACGCCCATGGCGATCTTCCTGTCCGCCGCGGAATTTCTGTGGGGCAGGGCGGCCGGGACCGGCAGCGGAGATGCGGGTTCCGGCATCCGTACGGAGCACGTGTGGCTGCAGGGCGTGCTTTCGGCCCTGGAGCCCGGCGAAGTGCACGAGACCAACCGCTGCCATCCGGAGGTTTCGCACATTGTATCGAAGCTGATGGCCGAACTCGGAAACACGAACTATTTCCGCTACGATTTCGATTCGCGGCTGTTCCTGATCCTGCAGGTCAACCTGTCGTCGCTTGCCTACAAGAAAATTTTCGGGCTTCCGTCGAGGATTCCGGCCGTCCCGTCCGTCCGTACCGGCGACGAACTCGAGGACGCGCTGTTCTCCATCCTTTCGCCCGCGCTGGCCGATACCTTCGGCATCACCGTCGAACGGTACGAGCTGGAGCCGGTATACATGGCGATCAGGTCGGTAGATGACGCGATGCCCGCCCTGCACCCGAAGCTGCGCGTGCTTGTGATCTGCTATGAAGGCATCTGTCTGGCCCAGTTCATTTCGTCGACAATCCGCTCGTATTTTCCCGACGTCACTATCGTGGCGACCCTTTCGTGCGACCGGGCCACCGACGAGTATCTTTCTGACAAGGGCATAGATCTCGTCATCACGACGTTTCCCGGGGGGCTGGCCGCCGCTCCGGAATTCATCGTGTCTTCCCCGTTCGAGGCGTCCTCGTTCAGGAAGGAAATAGGCGAGGTGTTCTCGCGTTTCAAGTGCATGCCGAAAAAGGGATTCGATACGGAAGCGGGGGAAGAAGACACCGGCATAGACATGGCCATTTCGCTGCTCCAGCGTTTTACGCTGATGACGGTGTCATCGCCGGTACCGGCCGAAGATGTCACGGAATTGCTTGCCGGACAGGTCACCGACGACGCGGGCGCGCAGGCGAGGCTGAAAAAAGATTTTGATGCGCGCGAGGAGCTCGGCCCAGTCGTGCTCGAACAGTCGCTCATCCGCCTGTTCCACTGCCGTTCGAAGGCGGTGAGCGAGCCGGTTGCGGGCGCGGTGCGCGTCGATGCGACCCGCGAAACGTGGGTTTACCTCGTCGCTCCCGATCCCGCCTCGGGAGACGCCATTGCGGCGCTTTCCAAGATTTCGGTCGCGCTCATGGAAGACCGGGGCTTCGTGCATGCGCTCGTAAATGCCGGCGAACGCGAGATCAAGCGGCACCTGTTCGGCTTTCTCGCCTCGACACTGTAGAATCGGCGCTCAGGCCTTACGCACCGGGAAAGACACCGCGAATGCAGTACCGCCGGTTCTGTCCATGGTGACGGCCCCCCCTATCTGCGAGGCGAGACCGGTCACGAGAACGAGGCCGAAGCCTTTCTGTTCGTGGAGGTCGAAAGATTCAGGCAGTCCTGCCCCGTCGTCGGATACGACAAGGGTCGCCGTTCCGTCGCCGCCTCCGGAAAGATTTACCGTGACGGTGCCCGTGCGTTCGCCGGGAAAGGCATATTTATGGGCATTGGTCAAAAGCTCGTTGAGGATGATGCCGAGGGGCGAAAGCACGCTCGAGTCCAGTGTGATCTCGTCGAACCGGTGCTCGAACCTGATGCGGGACGTGTCGAACTGTGCGGTCAGTGCGTCCATGAGCTGCGTAAAATAGCCCGCGGCGGAAATGCTGCGGAAATCGCCCGAGCGGTACAATTTGTCGTAGATGACCATCATGCTGAGCATCCGGCCCCGTGCGTTGACGAGCGCCTCTTTTGCTTCGATGCTCTGGATCTGGTCTTCCTGCAGCGACAGGAGCGAGATCGAAATATTCATGTTGTTCTTGATGCGGTGATGTACTTCCTGAAGGAGGAGTTTATTCTCGTCGAGCAGCGCCTGTATCTTGTCGTCCGCGATTTTCCGTTCGGTGATGTCGGTGACGATGACGAGGAGCTTTTTACCTTTGGATTCGCGCCTTCCGCTGAGCCGTACCACCAGGCTTCCGCGTTTCGCCTTGAGCTGAACGTCGAGGGTTTTTCCTTCCGGCTGGCGGAATATTGCGCCGAACCGGCCGAGAAATACCTCCCGGTCGCCGTCAAGGAGGAAGCCGGATAACGGTTGACCCTTGACATTGATACCATCGGTTCCCAGCATGTCCAGAAATGTCTGGTTTGCCCGTAAAACGATGCCGTTATCATCAAGGCTGATATATCCCACGGGTGCCTGGTTGTAGAGGCGAACGTAATCGTCACGCGCAAGCTCCAGCTCGTTCCGCGAGGTGCGCAGTTCGTCGTTCTGCATTTCCAGTTCTATCTGGTGCACCTGCAGGTCGTGGATTAGGGACTTTGTGTCCTCGGCGTTCAGGATGTTTTTTTCGCCTTCGGCCGTCAGTGCCGCTTCAGCACGCTGCCGCAGCTGCTGCTGTTCGTCGCCCGTCATGTTTTTCATGTGTTGCAATCCTCGTGCGATTCGGCCAGACGTTGCTCAAGCTCCTTTAAGCGAACCTCGGTCGCCGCCAGTTTTGTTTCGAGCCCCGTTTTTTCGGTAATATCGAGGCAGGATCCGACATATCCCAAAAATACTGAATTTTCGTCGAATCGTGGAGCCGATAGCTCATGCGGAAGGGTTCCCGCCGGTCGAAGGCGGTTGTATAAACCTCGAAGCATCGATCGAAATCCTCGGGATGCACCCCTTCCGTCCAGCCGTTTCCGATCTCCTGTTCCATCGTTCGTCCGGTGAAGTCGAGCCAGGTCTTGTTGAACCAGAAACAGGCCTTGTCGAGTCCCGACATCCACACAAGGGCGGGGAAGGTGTCCGCCACGGCGGCGAATCTGCGTTCCGATTTCCGCAGGGCTGCCTCGGCTTCGTTGATTTCGGTGATCTCGGTGAACGACAGGACGGCGGTTGTCGACGGAACGGACTTCCTTTACCAGTTCGGTGGCGGAGAGCTGCACCTTCCGGATGGATTCCACCGGGTCTTCACCGGCGAGAAAATGGGCGATATGGGTGATGGGTCGACCGATGTCGGAATCGAGGATGCGGAAGATCGTGGCGATCTGGGGCGAGAAGCGGCGGATGTCGTTGTTCTCGTCGAGGATCATGATGCCGATATGGGTGGTCGTCAACAGGTTGTCTATGTCGTTGTGAAGCTCGGTCAGTTCGATTATCTTCGAATGATATTCGGCATTGACGGTGAACAGTTCCTCGTTGGTCGACTGCAGCTCCTCGTTCGTGGACTGGAGCTCTTCGTTGCTTGCCAAAAGTTCTTCGTTCGTCGCCTGCAGCTCCTCGTTCGATGTTTCGAGCTCTTCGATCGTCGCCTGCAGGTTTTCGCTCGAAAACTGCAGTTCCTGCTCGAGGTCCCGCAGGCGCTGCTCCGCTTCCTTCGAGAGGTCGTAGTTGAATGTGGTGGCGCTTTTTTCTCCGGTTATTTCCCGTTTGCTTTCGGCGAAGAGGACGGCCACGAGCGGTTCCTGGTCCTTCTGCGCGGGCAGCAGCCGGATGCGGAGGTCCACCGTCTTGGCAATGTCGTTCATGTGGATGTTCGAGAACTTCAGTTCCTG
>JFJP01040772.1_pt1 | contig 10687 bp, 5 predicted proteins | sample 431651 | NCBI WGS metagenome assembly JFJP01 (sample SAMN02602958, study PRJNA72255) | Microbial mat metagenome, whole genome shotgun sequencing project. | biome: fresh water; feature: sink hole; material: water; isolation source: purple microbial (photo- and chemosynthetic) mats found in...
AATCATGTAATAAAAAGAAAAGAAAAAAACACTTATATATACCCTTTTTTTTGTTTTTATTTTATATATATATAGAACTCTTTGGTACACCTATTGGTACTGGTACACTGTATGTACGAGAGAGCACTGAAGAGCAGAACGACGAGGACGAGAGAAGGGAATGCAAAAAGGGAATACCGTCAACACCGAAATATGTCAATGCCGACCATTGGTTACGCAGTATACGTAATGATGTTTTATATAAGGAACGTAGACTTCTTAATAGAGCTACAGAAACTAACGAATCGTTGGTAATTCAATATTTAGCATTCGGGGGATATAAACAATTGTTTAATATAAATCAGCAACATACCCTTTATAGAATTAATTCATCATTACACGCTGGTAGCGGACCTTTGATGTGGGGATTATCACCGTCACAAAAATCGGATATGACATTTACAATAATTGAAAAAAATAAAAAAGTTAGCGTATATTATGTTAATTATCACGGGTCGTATTATCATTATACAGGTCATCGTAATGATTGTTTATTATATACAGATGATAATCCATTTATTCCAAAGACACGTGATATTATATTAGATACCTTTCGAAATGAATACGCCTATACCATGTCAAACGTATACCCACATAATGTAACATTTCATTATAATACCATTTACGAATGTGACTATTTCCATTCGGGTCCTCATTTATCTTTTTCTAAGAATATATCAATCAATAAACTACAGACAATAAAAGATATTGTCGTGTCCCATCCTGATAATGTTTATTCAAAACGTATTGCAAAATCATATAATGTTGTTAAACTTATAAACGATATAAGAGATGGTAACATATCAGGCTTTGTTACATTATATGGTGGCGATGAGGTAGCTAGTAACGATGCCAATGATTTTTTTGGTTTTTGCGTTCAAAATTATAAACCGACCATCAATGACATCTCACCTTATACCAAACAACAAATTTCACATTTTAAACATATACCACCGCACGAATATCTCAACAAACACCAAATTGGTCTAACATTAAATTCCGGAACCTTCCATACAGAGGAAACCATTTCAACCGTATATCTTCAATGGTTACTTAAAACACGCCATTTGTATAATTTTACCATTACCCATTTTATTGAATATAAATTTTCATTACACTCTAATGATTTTCTGTTGCCGCTTTTACAACAACGTCATGATGCTAAATTAAAAAAAGATATAGTCTCTGCAGAATGTATTAAATTAATCTGTAACGGATCCTTTGGATATAATGCACTAGAATCAAGTAATTATAATACAATCCGATTAATTAAGGGTACTACACTTAAACGATATGGTAAGAATACGAGCGCCTTTTTTGGTTTAGATAATATAAAGCTCATAAGTGTTATTCAAGATCTTAAACGTAAAACATTTGATTTTTTATACGCTGTTACAATAACAGGAAAATTTAATACTATTAAAAATAGCCTTCCAAAGGCAGTAGCTATTTTGTCAAACTCAAAAGCATTATTTTTAAATCACATTCACGTGTTACTCGATTGTCTAAATCCAAAATGCGCTGAATTATGTTACATTGATACAGATTCGTGTATATTTAGCTTTACATATCCCTCTTTGGACGAGTGTTTGTTACCCGAGAAAAAGGATATTTTTTATCGTCATAATATCTTAGTAACGCCCGACCTAGAAACCGGACCTAATAGTTTTCACGGTAAATTAAAATGTGAGGGGATATATCACGGAGGACTTTTTCGTACAATTAAGATATATCGCTTATATTCAGACAAAGACGTTTATACACGTTGTAAAGGCGTAAACAGATTACAAGCAAATAATTTACCACATTCGACATTTTATAACAACGACCCTCGTATTAATACAATAGACAGAAAGGCTTTAAGGCCGAGTGGGGCTGGTGAAATGTGTATTACACACGAGAGTCGTTCTATAGCATGTCCTATAAATGTAAAGCGATATGTAACGTCTAATGGCGTGCATACGATTCCTTTATCATTGGCGGCATGGCTAGTAAAACCATTGGAATAAATACATTATTAGCAAAAATATATAATAATAAAAAAGATAAATCCGGTGTCATTTTAACTGCTAATCAATTGTATCAATACGCAGTGAAAGAAAATAAATCTATTACAAAAAAAGTCGTTTCTGATTTTTTAAAAACCCAACATATCTCAGCACGATATACTGCACCGGCAAAACGTCCTAACGCATTCCAAACTATTAGCCATCCGCGCATTGGAGTATATTTTTTAGACTATGCAGAGTTTCATAAAGACTGGGCTTATCATAATAAAGGCAATACAGGATTTCTCGTTGCTGTCGAAAATATAACAAATAGACTATTTGTGATTCCTTGTAAAGGAAAGGCTACTAATCAATGGGAAAAGGCCGTTGAAGAGTTTGTAGAATTAGTGCGTAATGTGAGAACTATATATACAGATAGAGACGCAGTTGCAACATCGTTATCGTTTCAAAATAATATTCAAAAACTATATAATATTAAATGGCATTTTTTGGTGAAAGGCTCTAAATCGTATTTGGCCGAACGGTTTATAAGGTATACGAAAGAAAAACTATCTCAAGCACTCACTGTAAAGGATACAAAAAACTGGATACAATTTATAGACGCGATTGTTAAAGAACACAACAAAGAACGTATAGAGGGTACGTCATATTCACGGGGTTCCATTTCAAACGAAAACTTTAATCATTTCCTATCACAACGACTACAAAAAAATAAAAAAAATAGTCATTTAAAAAACCTCAAATTATCAGATGATCCGACATTACGTATTAATTCGGCCAGAATATACAAGGATTTTTTAACAAAATCGTGGAACGATTCTATATTTACATTTGCCCCAGGTGATAAAGTATTGATTGCACGCCGGTCTGATTGGAAAAACAATAAAAAATTAGCATCCAATGCATTTTTTAAAACGTCTCACTGGGGTACATTCGATGAGAAGGTGTATACAATAGCAAGCCGTCAGTTACGTTCTACAAAAGGTTTTAAAGGATATGTCCCGATGTATGCTCTTCAGGAATTTGATGCTGACAGTACAAGACTTTTTTATGCATCCGAGTTGAAACGCGTAAACTGAATATGTTGGTCCAATTAGTCAGCAAGTTTGAGGCCCATCATAAACAGGTAACTTTTGAAATACCAGAAAAATTAAATATTACAGATTACACCACATCACCATCATCATCCATTTTCCGTGAATATAAAAACGAACGTAAATATACGATTACTCTAGTTACAATCTCAGTTTGTAATAATCAAGCACATTCAGATAGCCATTTTCCTAACATACCTGTATATCACTACAACAGAAATGACGTACCACAATATCAGGAACGAATATTTATTCGAATACCCAATAAACCTCTTGGATCATCACGTCGATCGACCATTTACTTTTTACCAAACCTAACTCTCGAAGGTAATGCCGACGATGATGATGATGATGATGATGATGATGATGATGATGGCGGTGATGGCAGACGTTTTCGTAGAGCGTTAAACGATCCACCAATTGAAAGCTTTTTTCTATTAAAAGGCGGATTTTTTATTACTAGTGCAATTGCTAAAATACAATCACTAGATACTACATCGACAAAAAATATCATCACTCAAATGAAGTCAAAACACATTCCGAAATTAAATGGAACGTTTGGAAATTTATTACGTTTCCCATTGGAGCTCAAAACCACCACGTTACGTGCTACAGTCAAGATTACTATACGTCTACCACCAAACACATTCATAGGCTTTAGTGACATGAACGTTTGGAAAGCTATTGGGTTTGATGTTAAGCAACATACCATAGTGAAAACCGTTGATGGAAGTATAACATATTACGGAATTCGTAATAACGGAATCATTGCCAAACACATTTCCGGAACCCGATATCCGAAACCAGAACAGTCTCTATCGGATACGTTAAGTGAATTTGACAAAAGTGCAACTCCGCTATCACCGGACGTTTACATGATCTTACAATTATTGGCGCCAACAGCCCAGCATAATTATCCAATTATGCCCAGTCAATTGACGTGTGTACAGGATCTTACCAAATATATTGATCTTGTAACAGCTGGAATTGCAATTATCTACGGAAATCTAATTCTAGATCCGATGAGACAGCCAAAGATTTCAGAATCAAAACGAAATAATACCATTACCTTTCATGGAAAGGTGATTGTAGGATATTTGGCCTCTGAAACCAATAATACATCCAATTTCTTTCTAGAATTTGCGGGAAGTCCCGATATTCTAGCTCTAACCGGAATAAAAATTGGAAAAAATAATATTTGGAAAGCGCAATTTGAAAACTGGAATAGTTTCCCCGTTACCGATGAAACGGCAAAAAATGTCAGCGCTGAAATGTGTAAAACATTTATGGAACGATCCTCGGCAACTAGCATTATTCACGAAACCCAAGAAACATTTTCATTTTTTGAAGGAATCACATCTACCCCAAGAAGGCAATTAACGTCAACGCCATTACATCCCAAATATGATGCTGCTATTGTAGCATTTGAACGTGAAATGGAAAAGATTATGCACCTAGACGGCGTTAGACGTACCCGTGAAATTGAAAGCGCTCGAAAAAAACTCGCACTTTTACAATTAGCTCACACTGACACACAAAGTAAACATAAACTGGGAAAACTGGAGATTCGACTAAATGAATTATCAGCACCACCACCCCCACCCCCACCACCACCCCCACCAGCAAATCAGGATGAGTTTATAACAAAAAAACGAGGAAAACATAAACTAGATGACGACGAGGATGACGCCCTCGGAGGAAGCTTTATCAAAAAAGGAAAACAAAGTAAAACCTCCTCCACGCCAATTGAGTCAGAAAATAGGCAGCCACCACCACCACCACCACCACCAACAACAACAACAACAACAACAACAGCTGCTGATGTATTTAAAACACCTACGCCAAAAAAAAAACCAAAACAAGATATTGCCGACGACGATATGGTTCATTCCAAGAAACGCAAAGGAACGACGGATATATTTACAACAGAACCTACATTTATACCACGTAGGGACCTATCTGATTCCACAGAACCATCATATACACCGCGACCAGAATTATTACCTCCCGCCGTTACGGAAACCACAACAACAGCAACAACAAGTGAGGAACCATCATATACGCCAAGGGAAGAAATATCACCCGCGATTACAACAACAAGCCAAGCACCATCATTTACACCCGCTATTACAACAACACCTACCCTTCATGAAGAAATACTATTTACACCGAGTAAAAAAAAAGGAGGCGATATACAGGTGGAATATAAAAAAAAGACAGCCTCAGAAGATGTATTTACTCCGCGAGAAGACATTACAACAACGAATGAAGAACCATCATTTACACCGATGCAAGAAATATCACCTGCAGTTACAACAACAACAACAACAACAACGACGAATGAAGAACCATCATTTACACCGATGCAAGAAATATCACCCGCAGTTACAACAACCTCTGACGTTAGTAATATCGTAATTACAACAACAACAACAACAACAACAACAAGTGAAGAACCCTTGATGAAGGAAATATCACCCGCAGTTACAACAACGTCTGTTGTTACAACAACAAGTGAAGAACCATCATTTACACCAATAGAAGAAATATCACCCGCAGTTACAACAAGTGAAATACCACCCGCAGTAACAACATCAACGGGTGATACGACATCATTTACTCCGCAATTAGAGGGTGGTCTATCTACACCCGTTACTGAACAATCATTTACACCTCAGGTAGACGTCAGCGATAGTAGTGAGCCAGTATATAAACCACAACCTGAGGATGACATTATCAAAATAAAAGAACGTGTACAGGTTGATATTGCGACGAAAAGAAAACCATCACCAACAACAACAACAACAACAACAACAATTAATGAACCAGCATCAACCGTAACCGATACTATTATTAAACCACGTGAGCGTGTACAAGTTGACTTTACAATCAAAGAGGCAACGACAACAACAACAACAGAAAAATCATCTACTACTCAAAGTGTATCATTAGATACAACAACCTCCTCCGATATCCAGGTTATTATCGATATTACAGTTTCAGACCCTATACAAAATAAAAAAAAGGACTCTACAACGGTATCACAATCAATAACAAAGCCCATTACCTCAACCATAATAACCATAACGGAAAGCGATCCTATATTACATGCTAGTGGAGCTGAAGTTACACCAAAACAAACAACAACAACAACACAGGAAATTGACTATACCCCAACATCATCTGAATCTAGTCAAGAGATTACCTATACACCTCGTGAGGAAACAACAACAACAACAACAGAAATTCCCTTTTCCCCCATTATTACAACAACAACAACAACAACAACAACATCACAGGAAATTGACTATACCGTAAAGAAAACAACAACATCTGAAGCTAGTCAGGAGATTGCTTATACACCCCGTGAGGAAACAGCTACAACAACAATAGAAATTCCATTTACAACAACAACAACAACAACAACGTCACGTATTGAGGAAAATGCCCCCGTTATAACTACATCGGAGGAAAGTAAACCAACAACAACAACAACAACAACAGGTAATGATGACGAAATGGAATATACATTTATTAAAGAAAGAACTACATCAGAGGATACAACAACAACAACAACAACAACAACAACACGTAATGATGATGTAGAAGAAATGGATTATACCTCTATTACAGAAGGAATACACAATGAAGAAGAAGAAGAAATGGATTATACCTCCATTAAGGAAACAACAACAACAACAACAACAACAACAACAACAACCCAACAAGAAATAGATTATACACCCAACGTGAGTACAGCAGATGATACTACAACAACAACAACAACAACAACAACCGTCAGTAAAAGTAACCAACCCGATGAACAATACTATAACCCTATTGAAGAAGAAGAAGAAGAAGAAGAAGATATTAATATGGAATCAATTGACAATACGTCAGGAATGGACGTGGATCAATCTAGCATATTTAATATCGAAGCTGAAATACAAAAAAGGCTTTTAGAACGGGAACGTAAACGTCAACAAGCGGATGATATATTTTCTACAGACGATGATAGTTTTGCTACAGCAGGCACCTCACGTCACGGAGACGAAGAAGATGATGAAAATGAAGATGAGGAATTAGAAGTCCTTATTAGATCTGTATTAGAAACAAAAGAACGCAAAGAACGTGAAAAGGAAGAACGAAAACGAAAACTAGAAGAAGCTATTAAACTGGAAGAACAACGAAAACAAAAAGAAGAGGAAGAACGTCTAGAAAAAATAAATCGACAAAAACAAATTGACGAAGAACGTCAACGGAAAAAAGATGAACGAAAACGGAAAAAAGAAGAACGTCAAAGAAAAAAGGAACAACGTAGACTGGAAGAAGAAGAGCGAATAATACGTATAAATGATGACGACAATGACAACGATGATGCTAATATACAAATAAACTATGATGAAGAACCAGAACAAGAAAACGAGGACGAAGACAGTGATGCATCATTTGAGGATTTAGAAATTACAAATCCATTTGATCCGCCACCGACCGCATATCAGAATATGTTAAATCGAACGAGGGGATTCTGTACCCCAGGAAAAAAATTTCCAAATCATTGTACAATACTTTTACATGAAGCCGATCCAAAAGACTATTGTACAGAACGTGGAATGTGTAGCATACTGGGATTTGCTACAAAAAATATTTCATCCATTACCTTAACACATATTGAAAAGGTTCCATGCACTATTACAGCCAATGATATTACAAAGCTAACTCTCGAATTTGTAGATGAACATTTAAATTCGTTTACGCCTCCAACACCGTATTTCGTAAATGCCGTGTTTAACATTTCTATAAAAGACTAAACTTTTATCTTACAGAAATGATTCAGTTTGATGACTCGGGCTCAAACTCTGTACAACATCATCCATTACAGCACGCATCAAAACATGCACCTTCACAACAGCCTGTAACTGAAAGCGAAGAGGAAATAAAAACGCAGGAACGCGAGCTACTAAACCCACAGCCAGCGCGTCAGCGTTCAACGTCAGGTAGTCCTATAATATATGAAGAGCCTTTAATTATTAATAAAAAACGTAAAAAAGATAAATTAATGGAATCGAATTCCGATTCAAATAGTGACGATAGTGACAACATTACCTCTTCCACATCCGAAACATCCGAAAATAATACATCGGAGAATGATAATGAAAGTGAATCGTCTGAGGATGAACGTAAAAAAAGAAAAGTAAAGAACAAACAAAAAATGCCCAAAAAAGAAGTGAAAAAAAAGAAAAAACAGACCCAAAAAAAGAAAAAACCCTCAACAAAAAAACGAAAGACAACCACTGGCGCAAAACAAAGCCGAGAGTCAACTGTGTATAAAAAAACAAAAAAACTTATTGAAAAGGCTTTAAAAGACCTTAAAAAAATTAAATAATAATGGCCGAACAGCCCCCGACGGCTGAACCGTCTCGCAAAAGACAAAAAAGTATTCCCGCTGGATTCGACCTTCGGGGAAGACCAAATATACTTAGTGACCATTTACAACGTAAAATTGAGACTATCGTTGTACGTCCAATTAATTTATCAAATGCTAATATAAACAACTTTTGGACGTTTCAATTTAGGGCACGTAAAAACCAATGGATACGATTAAAACCGGATGCATTAACAGCTCAAGTATGGGGACGTATGAACAATCCCAATAGATTGCGAGCTGGAACAGACGAAGAAAAATCAGAACATTGGGCTTTACGCGCAAAGGATGGTATTCCTCAACTCTTTGTAGACCCTACTGTACAGGCTACAGGCTTTATCAAAGGAGTTGATGTGTTTATTAATAATGTACAGGTCCCAACTAATGGTGCGCTAAATAATCATCTGATACATTATGCACGGGTGTCGAGATTATTTGAAAACAATCTACGTGATAAAACATTTTTCGGACTTCACAGTGAAATGACTTTTGAAAAGAAAACAAAAGAAATGACTGAAGCAACAAAAATGTTTCATTATCAAAGCTGGAATTCAACACGCGGTGTACGTACAACCGTCTATTTAGATGGCATCTTTCCATTCGATTGTCGAAACAAAACAATTCAGACGATTGATAACGAGGGGCCATTTGAAGCTCAATACTTTCCGCCGGAGACGAGTTTTGAAATACGCGTACATTTACACAAGGATAAATGCGAAGCATTTTTTCATCAAGGAATGGCCGACTATGGTGCATCGTACTATGCATCAGAAGCTGCTAATGTAATACCAAATGCTCCCGTACTAACATTCCAAGACGTAACATTAGAATACGAATCAACTGAGCTGATACCCGTAGAGCATGTAAAGGCTATTCAAAAATTTGAATCCGGATCCGTTGCTCATTACTCATACGATATACCACGTATTCAATATCAATCACTACCCGCGGAACAAAGCTTCACAACAAATACATTTCAGATTCAGCCAATGGCTAGATTATTCTATCTTCTATTTACGCCAAATTGGGGAACCTTCGTAATGGATGCAAAAAGAAAACCACTATCAGGATTCAGTTCATTTCCGCGCGGAGCAACCAAAATCCAATTATCATTTGGATCAGATACCAATCTTATTCACGACCATTTTGAGGATTTTGGTATTAGAGGGACCCAACATCAGATCTCAAAAAGGATCTATTACAACTACCTATCGAATCTAAAAATCTTTCCTGGAACATTTGACCAACTATTTCCGTCAAATGCAGATGACATCAGTACATTACAAATGTTTGTGTACGATCTTCAAACCCAGAGATCTCCGAAAACAGAACTACTAACAATCCAGTGCACATTCGGACAAGGAGATACGAGTCCTCCTGATACTCAAATCATGTGCATATCAGTACATGAAACTGGACGGGCGACCTGTACATTTAATAATCATTCATCCGATTATATTTGGAGCTTTAACCATACATCATAATATACGTTTCTTTCCATTTTTCAGTTAATATGCGTCATAGAGGCACCGCAGCACTGGCTACAGATGTATTATCAATTATTGGTAATATTGACGAACTACCATCTATTGGCCACGCTACACCAGAACAACTGGAAGCCCTCGGAAAACTCTCGAGAAAACGTTTTTGTCTATTATACTTTAAATCAGCTTGCGTATTTGTATCGCTACTTTTTTTTGGACTTCTAACGTGGAAATCGGGTCATGGAATTGATGTATTACTTCATTTATTTAATATTACAAATACATTACCTTGAAACAAGACGTGTTTTTTAATTTTTTATATCAAATATGCTGTCGCCGTAACCGTAATTATTATATCCAATAATATTATTTCGTATAACCGTATTCTATCCGACATTACCATGAAACAAAAACGGTTTTATATTTTTATACAACGAATGGAAACCATACGAATATGCAGTCAATTCGTCGCCCGTATGTTATCCGAATAAGACTATTCCGTATAACCGTACGTATTCTATCCTGTACCCGTATTCATTCCGGTACCCGTATTCATTCCGGTACCCGTATTTAATTCGGTAACTGTATTCGTACATGTACCAGTTAGTTCCTAACATTTTATAAACTAGTTCCTAA
>JFJP01059102.1_pt1 | contig 10687 bp, 8 predicted proteins | sample 431651 | NCBI WGS metagenome assembly JFJP01 (sample SAMN02602958, study PRJNA72255) | Microbial mat metagenome, whole genome shotgun sequencing project. | biome: fresh water; feature: sink hole; material: water; isolation source: purple microbial (photo- and chemosynthetic) mats found in...
TATGTGCTCGACACCCGCTCGGGCGAGGTGCTCGCCATCGTAGCCAAAAAGACGATACTCGCTACAGGCGGCCTCGGACAGATCTTCCAGCACAGCACCAACCAGCCCGGCAGCGTGGGCCACGGTGTGGCCATGGCCTACCGCGTCGGCGCGCGCGTGATAGACCTGGAGTACGTGCAGTTCCACCCCACCGTCTTCCTCAAAAAAGGAGCTCCGCGCTTTCTCATCACCGAGGCCCTTCGCGGCGAGGGGGCGATCCTCATCAACGCTCGCAATGAGCCCTTCATGGACAAGGTCCACCCGCGCGCCTCGCTCGCCCCCCGAGATGTGGTCGCCCGGGCCATCCACCACGAACTCGCCAGCAGCGGAGACCTCTGCGCCTACCTCAGCCTCGACGCCCTGAGCATCAATTTCATCCGCGAGCGTTTCCCCTACATCCACCAGCGCTGCCTGGAAAACGGCGTGGACATCACGCTGGAACCCATCCCGGTGGTGCCGGCGGCGCACTACTCCTGCGGCGGGGTCCACACGGACCTCGCGGGCCGCACCAACGTACGCAACCTCGTGGCCCTGGGCGAGACCGCCTGCACCGGTCTGCACGGGGCCAACCGCCTCGCCAGCACCTCCCTTCTCGAATGCCTCACGGGGGCCCGCAGCGCCGCGCGCGTCGACATCATGGAACTCGCCACCGAGTCCTTCTCCCTGCCCGATCCACGCCCCTGGGAGAGCCCCCACCGTGAGGCCGATCCCACCCTTATCCGCCAGGACATGGTGCTGCTCCAGCAGACGATGTGGAACTACGCCGGCGTCATCCGCTCACCCCGGCGCCTCACCCGCGCCCGCCGCATCCTCATGGAGCTTCGCGAGGAGATCCAGTCCTTCTACCGAGGCTGCCGCCTGACCCGCCCGCTGATCGAGCTGCGCAACGCCGTCCAGACCGCCCTGCTCGTCGTCCACGCCGCCTCCCTCAACCCGCGCAGCAAGGGCTGCCACTTCGTCGTGCCCGACGAGGACTGAGGGGGACGGGCATCCGATCCGGGTGCCCGGTACTTATCCATCCACCAAGCACACAGGACCGCGATGATGGATGCCCTGTTCAGTGGAGATCAGGGAATGGTGAGCGCCGCCCCCTTGGGGAGGAGCGAAGGATCGGACAGGATTTTCCTGTTGGCATCGAAAATGGACTGCCAGCGATCAGCGGTGCCGTAATACTTGCGAGAGATCCGCGAAAGTGTGTCGCCTTCCGCGATGATGTGCTGGCGCGGCTGCACCACCACAGGGGGAACCACCAGCGGTTCCACAGGCTTTGAAACCTGCGCGGCCTGGCTTGAGCCCGGACGAACCGGCACACCAAGCGAGGAGGAGGGCGAGGCTCCGGCGAGCACCTGCCGGGTCCTGAGCTGGCGATTGTCCTCCGTCACCGCGCCAAGCTGTTCCAGGGTCTGCCGAAGCTGGTCGCGGAGAGCTGTAAGTTCCACGCCCTGAGCCGCAGCCATCTGATTGAGGCGGTTGAGCTCGGGCTGGATATCGGCCATCGCCTTGCCGCGCTCCTGTGCGTCGGCTGTGGCGTTCTGCAGCTGGGCTTTGGTGGCATCGAGTTCCGTCTGCAGACCGGTGAGGCGCGCCTCGGACTCGCCCAAAGACTTGCTCGAGGAGGCGTGCGCCTGCTCCAGCTCCGCCTGCAGAAGGATATAACTGCGCAGTGAAGTGTTAAGTTTGCCTTCGGTCTCGGCCAACTGCCGTTTCAAACTCTCCGAGTCTGTGGAGTCGGCGGCGGCGGGAAGTGGAAGAGCCGCAAGTCTGGCTTCAGCCGCGACTGCGCGCTCGGACATCGCTGCGAGCTGCTTCTCAAGGGCGGCGAGTTTCTCGCGCACCATGGCAGGATCCTCCCCGGCGGGGACGGACATCTGGATCTTGCGCAGCTCGGCGCCGAGTTTTTCATTCTGGGTCTGAAGAAGGGAAATGTCGCGCTGCGCCCGCCCGAGCAAGTCCTGCATCTCGCCTGTTTTGCGGATCTGGTCCTGCGCTTCCGCAAGCTGTTTCTCGATGCGCTCCTTCTCCGCCTGAAGCGTGATGTAGTTGGAATTCAATGACGGAGCTGCCGCAGGAGTCAGAACCTCCGCCACGGGTGCAGGGGCCGGAGCGGGGGCTGCCACAAGATCAACTGCAGGCGCTTCCTCCTTTGGTGCGGCCACCAGCTGCAGCCTTCGCTCCTCGAGGCGTTTCCTTCCCTCGGTGAGCTCGGCCGGGCTCATCTCATCGAGCAATTTGGCGAGCTCCTTGCCGGTGGCACCATTATCCGCAGCGAGACGGAACCAGACAAAGGCCTCGGCCCTGTCCCCATTTGGCGAACTCATGTCCGCATACTGGCAACCCAGGTTGAACTGAGCCACGGCATTCCCACGCAGTGCTTTCTCGCGCAAACCCCTCATCTCGGGTGCTTCATCGGCATGGAGGGAGGCAAGGGTGGCCAGGAAAAATGCCAGCACTTGGGCACGCAGGAGGGATCGCTTGGATGACAACATGATGCGCCAAGGGTAGCTTTCCCCGCCCCAAACTCAAGGACGCAGGCCTTCAAACTGGCTCAATGTTTTGTCTTTTTTTGCTTTAATGGGCCAAACGGCCTCTCCTGACTGGTTTTTCCAGGGGGCCTTGGGTCGGCATGCTGCTGTCCAGCATGCGTATTGTAAGCGGACCGGGTCGCACCCAGGCTGCCATCGCCAAGTACCCACTTCAGCACTCCACCCATCATGAAAACCCAGGCCACTTACGCCCTGCTCGCAGCCACCCTGCTATCCCTGCTGCCAGGCTGCGTCGCGCCGGCGTCCTACATGCAGCAGGACACCGCCCGCTACACGGCGCAAAACACCGAGAAATTCATGCTGCTCGACCAGGCCACCCAGCACTCCGTGGGCTGCACGGGGCTCCAGGAACGAATCCTTGCGAACAGCCTCCTCGAAGTGGTGGTCAACATCAAGAACCGTGAACAGCGCCAGGTCATGGTCGATATCCAGGTGGCCTTCCTGAACGCTCAAGGTGTATCCGTAAGCGCAGATACGCCATGGCGGACACTCACGCTCGCCGAAAACGCCACGGAAGCCGTGCGTTTCACCGCCACCGATCCCGCCGCCAGAAAGTACAGCATCCGTCTCCGGCAGGCGCGCTAGTCCGCCTCGCGCCCATTCACGGCCGACAAGCGCGCCAGGTTTGGGAGGCGTCAACACATCAACGGGCCAGAAGCGGCGTCAGGCGGGCGCGCAGGCGGGTGCAGCGTTCGCGGGCCTCGTTGTTTCTCACCGCCATCGCGTAGGCGGCTGGCTCACCCACGATGAAGACCTTCTTCTTGCCACGTGTCAGTCCGGTGTAGAGCAGGTTGCGCTGGAGCATCATGAAATGGGCCTTCATGAGCGGGATGATGACCACGGGGTATTCACTTCCCTGAGACTTATGAATGCTGATCGCGTAGGCCAGTGCCAGATCACCCGTCTCCCCGCGCGAAAAAACCTGCGTGGCACCGTCGAACTCGATCGAGAGCGTGGCCTCCTCGCGGTCCACGGACTGCACGATGCCGATGTCGCCGTTAAACAGGCCCTTGTCGTAGTTGTTGCGCAGCTGGATGACCTTGTCGCCCCGGCGAAACTCGCCGCCCGGCGCCCGCAGGCCTTCGGAGCCCTCGTTGAGCGTCTCCTGCAGGCGAAGGTTGAAATTGGCCACCCCGGCGGTGCCCTTGTGCATGGGTGCCAGCACCTGCACATCGGAGACCTTGTCGAGCCAGTGGCAGTGGCGTGGCACATACTCCGAACAGATCGCGGCGACCTTGCACACACAGTCCTCTGCATCGCGCGCGTGCACGAAGGCGAGTTCGCTCCAGGCCTGGAGATCCGCCACTTCTCCAACAACAGGGGGCAGTGTGGCATCACCCTGGTTGATCGCATGGGCCGTGCTGACGATGGCGCTCTGGCCGGTCTGGCGATAGACCACGCTCAGGCGCGTCACCGGGAAGGCATTGCCCGCCTCGGCACTCGCGGCAATGAGATCCTTGAGCACATGGCCCGCGCCGACGCTGGGCAGCTGGTCGATGTCGCCGACAAGAAGGATGTGGGCACGCAGGGGGACGGCCTGGAGCAGGGCGCTCGCCAGGCGCACATCGAGCATGGAGGATTCGTCGACAATGAGAAAATCCGTGGCCAGGGGTGTCTCCTCGTTGCAGGTGAAGCGACCCTTGGAAGGCTCAAATTTGAGCAGGCGATGGATGGTGGAGGCAAAGCCACCCGTCGCCTCTGCCAGGCGCTGCGCCGCCCGCCCTGTGGGTGCAGCCAGGTGCACCCGCACTTTCTTGGCCTTGAGTACCTCCACCAGGGCACGCAGGCAGGTGGTCTTGCCGGTGCCGGGTCCGCCTGTGAGGATCGACACCTTCGAGAGCAGGGCCTGCCTGACGGCCTCCCGCTGTTTGTCCGCGAAGGAGAAACCCGCCTTTTGCTCCGCCCAACCCAGCGCGGCTTCCACCTTGATCGGAGGCAGGCCGGAGCGGGCGCGAAGCAGCCGCGCCACCGACTCAGCGATCTTTTGCTCGGCCCGGTCGAGGACGGGCAGCTGCACAAAAGTCGGCCCGCCCTTTTCTGTTTCGTGGAGAACGACCTGTTTGGCCTGAATGAGGGCGCGACAGCGGGCCTCTATTTTGTCAGCGGGGCTCTCCAGGAGCGTCGTCGCATACTCCACGAGCTCTGCCTGAGGATACGCGGTGTGTCCCTCCTCCTGGAGTTCGTCCAAGGCGAAAAGCAGTCCTGCATCGAGCCGCGGCGGGGCATCGTTGGCGAAACCGATGTTGATGGCGATGCGGTCCGCCGTGCGAAACCCGATACCGTCAATCTCGCGGGCCACCCGGTAGGGTTCCTCCTGAAGGATGCGCCTGGCGTCGGCACCATAGTGTTGGACGAGCTTCACACATTGCGAGGTGGAGACCCCGTAGGTCTGCAAAAAGATATAGAGCTCCCGTTCCGTGCGTTTGCCATCCCAGGCGCGTTTGATGGCCACGGCACGCTTGGGCCCAATGCCGGGCACCTCCCTCAGACGGGCCGACTCCTCGCTGAGGACGCGAAAGGTCTCCGAGCCAAACACGTCCACGATCTTGTGGGCGTAGACAGCGCCGACTCCCGGCACCAGGCCACTGCCCAGATACTTGCGAATGCCATGCACACTGGAGGGCAGTTCGGACTTGAAGGTGTTCACCTTGAACTGGCGCCCATGCTGGCGATGTTCGACCCACTCGCCCTGCAGATGGAGCGTCTCCCCGCATTCCACCCCGGGCATCTGGCCTACGATAGTGACTGCGAGTGGCCGCTTCGTGCCGGGGCTATCCCCTTCCTCGGGGCGAAACTCCGCGATGGTGTAGTGGTTTTCCTCGTTCAGGAACAGGACGCGTTCGAGCACGCCGGTGAGCGTGGAAAGTGGCGGTGGCTTTGGCACGGGGAGGAGGATCGCCCCCAAGCACAGCAAATAAAAAACGAATGGCAACGCCGCTTGAACGCCTGTTGCACCGCTTGCCCCGCAAAAAATTTCCTGACACAATCCGCCGATCCGCTGTCACAGGCCCTTTATGAAATCCACGAAAACCTTGCTTTGCCTCGCCACCTGCATCGTCCTCAGCTCCAGCGTCCTGCTCCAATCCGGTTGCGTCGTAGTCGCCGCAGGTGCGGGAGCCGGTGCGGTTGCCTGGGTGCGCGGCGACCTGCAGGCCACCGTGAGCAATTCGGTGGCCGATGTGGTGAAAGCCTCCACCAAGGCGGTGCAGAAGATGAAATTCGCCCTCGTGAGCGAAAAACAGGACGTTCTCACAGGCGAGGTGATCGCGCGCACCATCGACGATAAACGCATCAAGATCGTGGCCAAGGCGGAGACAAGCGGTGTGACGACCATCATCATCCGGGTGGATGTTTTTGGCGACCAGCGCGTCAGCCAGGCTCTGCTCGACAAGATCAAGGAGAACCTCTGAGCGCCCTTTCGGGCTCTGCGCCAAAACGAGTCTATCTGACTTAGCGCCGATTGCGGCTGTTCATGCGGCTCACCGGTTTGGTGGCTGCGGCCGCGACGGAGTCGGGATCGAAAAGCGCAGAATAGGTGTACTCGAAGTTATCGAGGCGCTTGCGCTCGATCGTGGAACTGATGTAGCGCTCGATGGAGCGGGCGTGGCGCACATCGTCCTCACCCACGATGGTGAAGGCCTCGCCCGTCTTTTGCGCGCGGCCGGTACGGCCGATGCGGTGGACGTAGTCCTCGGGGTTTTCCGGCACATCGTAATTGATCACGTGGGTGACACCCGCGATGTCGAGTCCACGGGCCGCGATGTCCGTCGCCACGAGCACCTCGTATTTGCCGGACTTGAACCCGGCGAGTGCCTCGGCGCGCTCGTTCATGTTGCGGTCGGAGTGCATGACACTCACCGAATGTTTATGGCCTTTGAGCCAGGCCGCCACGCGGTCAGCACCCACCTTGGTGCGGCAGAAGACCAGCACGCTGTCGAAATTGGTACGGGCAAGCATGGCCTGGAGCAGGTCAAACTTCTGGGCCTCCACGACAGGATAGAAGGCATGGGCAACGGTCTCAGCCGGTGAACGACGGGCACCGATCTCGATGCGCAGCGGGTCCTTGACGGCAAAGCTGGCCAGCCGAGCAATCTCGGGAGGGAGCGTGGCGCTGAAGAAGAGCGTCTGGCGCGCCTCGGGGCATTTCTCGATGATGCGTTTCACATCCGGGAGGAAGCCCATGTCGAGCATGCGATCCACCTCGTCGAGCACGAGAATCTGGATGCCGCGCAGGCTGAAGGTGCGCTGTTCGAGGTGGTCGAGCAGACGACCTGGTGTGGCGACCAGGATGTCCATGCCACGGTGGAGGGCCTCGGTCTGCTTACCGTAACCCACGCCGCCATAGACGACCGTGGTCAGCAGATTGGTATGCTTGGAGTATTCCAGGAAGGACTGCTCCACCTGGAGGGCGAGTTCGCGCGTGGGCTCCAGTACGAGGCAGCGCAGGGGACCATGTTCTCCAAGGCGTTGGAGGACAGGGAGTGCGAAGGCGGCCGTCTTGCCCGTGCCGGTCTGCGCAGAACCCAGCACATCGCGGCCGGTCAGGACGATGGGAATGGCCTGAGTCTGGATCGGAGTGGGTTCAGTGTAGCCTTTGTCGGTGACGGCGAGCGCGAGCGCGTCGCTAAGCCCGAGTTTGGTGAAGGCGTTGTCCTGAGGGGCGACCACCGGAGCGGACGGAAGCGCGGACCAGCTATCCATCGCCTTGGTGGGGTGCGGCCCCGGGCGACCCTCGGTGCGAGGCTGCTCCGAACGGCGAGAGCTTCTCCCATGGCCGGAACTCTGGCGAGGTTCGTAGGAACGCTTCTCGTGAGCGGGCTTGTCCTGCCCAGAGCGCTCCGTGGACGACTTTTCATGAGAAGGTCGCTCGTGCGCCGACTTTGCAGCGTGAGTCCTTTCGCCGCTCTTGGAGGCGTGAGCAGGGCGGTCGCCGCGTTTGCGGTCGTGTTCGCGATGGGGAGTGGAAGTCTTTGTGGAAGACCCAGACTGGGGCTTCTTTTTGGACGAAGGGGCGATGGAGTCGCGGATCTTCGCGATGAGCTTACGGAGCATAATGTGTTAAAGGCCCGAGGATTCCTTTTTCCCGGGCCTTTGCAACCATGTACCTCAAAAAGGCTTGTTTTGGAATTGGTGACGACCGTTATTCCCCCGCCTCATGCGTGGCCTTGAAGGCAAGTGCGGCAACCACACCGCCGGCGATATCCGCCACGACGTAGACGCCCAGCTGCGAGAGTTTCTCCAGGCCCATGATCACGACACCCAGGCCCACGGCGGGGTTGAAAGCGCCGCCTGAAATTTTGCCCACTGCGACAGCACCCACCATCACGGTGAAGCCGATCGCAAGGCCGTAGAAGGAGTTCCCCGAAGTGCCTTTGGCCGTCGCCACGTTGAGCACCACCCAGACCAAAGCGAAGGTGTAGAGAAACTCGACTGTCAGCGAGGGGCCGATGTCATGGCTTGCCGCTCCCAGCGCCGCTCCCAGTAGAGACTGCTTCGCGATGGAGCTCACGATGAGCCCTGCCAGCGCGGCGGCGGAAAATTGGGCGAGGAAGTAAGGGATGACGTCCTTGGTGTCGCACTTGCCCCGAAGCCAGACACCCACGGTGACGGCGGGGTTGAAATGACCACCCGAAACGTGGCCGCCCGCGAAGATCATGACCGCGAGGGAGGAGCCGATGGCAAGCGGTGCCAGAGCCGAGCCGCTGTGAACGGCGAAACCGACGGTAAGCACCAGAAAGAAGGTGCCGATGAATTCAACGATGTATTTTTTCATGTGTGTGAAGAAAGTGGCTGAAGGGGCGCAAACGGGAGGCATGGCCCTGAGTCCTGCCAAGCCGAAGCGAATGTAACGGGCCGCGCAAAGAAAATCGCGCACGGATCCTCCAGATCCGCATGGAGGTTGTGAAACTGGGGCCAAGCTGGACTTGCCCGCGTCCGGTAATAGATAAGAAACTGCCCACGACCATGCAGATACAATTTCCGACCAACGACTTCGCAGGCTACATCTTCGATTGCGACGGCACCCTGATCGATTCCATGCCGGTGCATTACAAGGCCTGGGACGCCGCCATGCGGCAGCAGGGGCTGAAGGAGCCGCTGAGCCAGGATCTGTTCTATTCGCTCGGCGGAGTGCCCACGCTCAAGGTGGCGGAACTGATAGCGAAACACTACGGACTCACGATCGACGTCCTCGATGTCTTTCATCTCAAGGAAAAACTCTTCGTGGACATGCTTCCTGAAGTGCGCCTCATCCAGCCCGTGGCCGACTTCGCGCGCAAGGTGGCGAAAACCAGGCCCGTGAGCGTGGCCTCCGGAGGTCCGCGGGCCGTCGTCCTTCAATCCCTCGCATTGGCCGGGCTGGCGGACCTCTTCAAGGTGGTGGTGACGGCGGATGATGTGGTGCACGGCAAACCCGCTCCCGACATGTTCCTGCTCGCGGCCAAACGGATGGGCGTGCCCCCTCATAAATGCCTGGTCTTCGAGGACGCCGTCCCGGGCTTCCAGGCCGCCGAGGCCGCCGGCATGCAGGTTGTTCACGTCCCCAGCCGCCGAATACAAGCCGCCTGAACCCGGCCGCGCAACCACCTCCGTTTTTCCACCGCCTGAGCCATGCCCTCCTCCCTCGCCAACCCCTCTGTCCTCACGCAGCCCGTTTACGAACCCGGCAAGCCCATCGAGGATGTCGCGCGCGAACTGGGCATCGACCCGGCCGGCATCATCAAGCTGGCCTCCAACGAGAACCCGCTGGGCCCCTCGCCCCTCGCGATGGCTGCGGCCCGCGCGGCGCTCGCGGACTCCCAATTGTATCCGGATGGTGGATGCTTTCGCCTGCGCGGAAAACTCGCCGCGCGCCTCGGCGTTGAAATGGCCCAGGTGGTCGTCGGCAACGGCTCCAACGAACTGCTTGAGCTGCTCGGTCATGTCTTCCTGCGCCCGGGCGACGAGGCGGTGATGGGCAGCCCGGCCTTCGTGGTCTACAAGCTGGTGACCCTGCTCTTCGGAGCGAAACCGGTCGAGGTGCCTCTCGCCGCCCATGTGCACGACCTGAAGGCAATGGCTGCGGCCATCACACCCCGCACCAAACTCGTTTTCCTCGGCTGCCCCAACAACCCCACCGGCACCGCCAACAGCGCGTCCGACCTCCTGGCCTTCGCACGGGGACTGCCCGCGCATGTCGTGCTGGTCTACGACGAAGCCTACGCCGAGTACGTCCCCGAACCGCCCGATCTGCGTCCCCTCGTGGCTGAAGGCCGCAAGGTCATCTGCCTGCGCACCTTCTCCAAGATCTACGGCCTGGCGGCGCTGCGGGTGGGCTATGGACTGACCACACCCGAGATCGCAGGGCTCCTCCAGCGCGTGCGCCAGCCCTTCAATGTCAACGCCATCGGACAGGCGGCCGCGCTCGCCGCACTCGACGATGAGGCCTTCGTTCGCCTGAGCATCGAGACCAATACCCGCGGTCTGCGCCAGCTCGAGACGGGTTTCACCGCACTGGGCCTCGAATGGGTGCCCAGCACAGGTAACTTCATTCTGGTGAAAGTCTGGCAGGGAGCGAAAGTCTTCGACGGCCTGCAACGCTGCGGAGTGATCGTAAGACCGGTGTCCAGCTACGGTCTGCCTGAATGGATCCGCATCACCGTGGGCACGGGACCCCAGAATACACGCCTCCTGCGCGAGCTAGCCGCCGTGCTGCAAAGCCTGCGCGGCTAAAGCCACTTGCGGCGTCTCATCATCCATAGCATCGAGAAAGTGCCTGAAAACATCAACAACACGACAAGCAGATAGGTCCAGGTCCTCTCCAGCTCGGGCATGTGCTGAAAATTCATACCATACCAGGCCCCGATCGTCAGGATAGGAATCGTGAGCGCAGTGAGCCCCGTGAGGAACTTGATGCCCTGGCTTGCATCGTAGCTGGATTTGTTGAGGTACACGCGAAAGGTGAGAATGAGCTCCTCCGACCAGGACTCCGCCTGAGAGTCTATGCGCGCAAATTCCTCGGCCAGGTCGCGCAGGTAGGGAAGCATCACGGTCCGTATAAGCTTCGTCTTCATCTGGCTGAGCTCGGTGGCAATCTCCCTCTGCGGGCGGGCTATCTGCCGCAGCGA
>JFJP01030881.1_pt1 | contig 10686 bp, 9 predicted proteins | sample 431651 | NCBI WGS metagenome assembly JFJP01 (sample SAMN02602958, study PRJNA72255) | Microbial mat metagenome, whole genome shotgun sequencing project. | biome: fresh water; feature: sink hole; material: water; isolation source: purple microbial (photo- and chemosynthetic) mats found in...
TGATCCGCCGGATCTCATGCGACGTGCATTTTTGCAGAATGGCGTCCTTGACGCTCACATTCAGGACCAGCAATTCAAACACGCCGACCCGACCGCGATAGCCGGTATGGTGGCAGTTCGCACAACCACGCCCTTGCCGAAAGGTGGTGCCATCCAGATCATGGCGCTTGTAGCCGAGTCGCTGGAGTTCGGTGGAGTTGGGCTGATACGGTTCCGCACAGTTCGCGCATACCCGGCGTAACAACCGCTGTGCCAGTACCGAGACGACCGTGGAGGAAATCATGAAGGTCTCGATGTCCATGTTCATCAGCCGCAGCAAACCGCCAATGGTGTCCTCAGTATGGAAAGTGGTCAGCACCTTGTGGCCAGTCAGCGCGGCCTGAATGGCGGCGTCCGCCGAGAAGCGGTCGCGGATTTCGCCCAGCACGATCACATCGGGGTCCTGGCGCAGGATGTGCGGCAGGGTGGTTTCAAACGTGACGTCGATTTTCGGATTCAGCGAACACTGGGCAATGCCTTCGATGATGTATTCCACCGGGTCTTCCACGGTGGTGATGCAGCGGTCGATGCTGTTCAGATAGTTGACGGCGCTGTAGAGCGTGGTCGTTTTGCCGGTGCCGGTGGGACCGGTGATCAGGATGATGCCGCTGGGCAGGTCGAGGGCATCGTCGTAAAAGCGGCTCAGCGTGCGCGGGAACATGCCAATCTGATCCAGCGGTACCAGTTGCGCCTTGCGTAATAGCCGCAGCACGATTTTTTCACCGTAGATGGTGACGTAGACCGAAACCCGGATATCAATTTGCCGACCGTTTTTCGGGTCCTCGAAGGCGATATGCCCATCCTGATGGCGGCGGCGTTCGGCGATATCGGCCTTGCCCAGAATCTTGATGCGATTGGCGAAGGCCGGAGCCAGTCGTTTGTCGAAGGTTTTATAGATGGCCAGCACGCCATCGCAGCGGAAGCGGATGCGCACCTCGGTTTTCATCGGTTCGATGTGGATATCGCTGGCCTGGGCGTTCATGGCGTCCAGCAGCATGGTATGCGCCAGTTCAACGACCTGTTTGGTTTCATCAATCTGGAGGGTCGGTGCCGCCAGATTCTGCCCCTGGCGTTTGTAGGCGTCGAGGGTTTCCCGGATCGCCCGCTTGCTGGTAATCAGTGGCGTGACCTCAGCGCCGAACAATCGAGTCGCTTCCTGACGGATGCGCTGATCCAGGGGATCGGCAAACGCCACCAATACCCGATTGCCTTCCAAGCGGATGGGTAGCAAGTTGCGCTGCTGGTACCAGTTGGTATTGGCCTTTTCCAGCAATTTGCGGTCGATATCGCCGAGATCCGGGGTAATCTGGGTGAAGCCGAGTTGATCGGCCAGCACTTCAATGAGTTTATTTTCCTCGATAAAGTGATTTTCCAGCAGAATGTCGCCCAGTTTTTGGCCAGTGCCGGCTTCCCGTTGCAGGGAGAGCGCTGCTCGCAGGTCCTGTTCCCGCAAATAGCCCAGTTCGACCAACAGGGCACCGATCCGCACGGAAATCCGGTGCTTGCGGAGCGTAGTGCGTTGTTGCTCGGGACTGACATAGCCAATCTCGTTGAGGATGCTCAGCAACGGCCGTTCTGTGGAGAGTTTGGCGCGCACCCGCAAGGCGTAAGCTAATTGTTCTTGAGTGAGAACGCCGTCCTCGACCAGGAATTTGGCGATTTCCAGTGCCGTGCCATTGGCATTCGGCGCGTTGGCCGGACCGGGTTGGAATTGGACAACGGTCGGCAGCGTTTTGGGTTCGGCTGCCGGTTCCACGCGAACCGTCGGCGGTTCGGCTGGAGTTGCCACAGATTCCAGGCGAACCGTGGGCGGTTCCATGACAGCAACTGCCGCCGGTTCGAGTCGAACGGTCGGCGGATCAATGGCATCACTTTGGAGATGCAAAGTCGCCGGTTCGTCAGGTAACGGCAACATCTCCGCAGCGGCGTTAATCAACGAAGCAGGTTGCGATAGCACGGACATGGCGGGTCTCAATGCTGGGTGGCGAATAGAACCCTATTCCAGCATAAATAGCTGTTATTAGCCACTTTTCATTAGGAAAATTCCCACACTGAAGTGTGGGAATAAGTTAATTATGATGGAGTTAGAACTGTTCTTCGGTCAACGCCATGATCGAAACGCCGCCATGCTGGATGGAGCGCAACAACGCCCCGGCCTTGGGCAGGACGTGCTCGGCGTAGAAGCGGGCGGTGATCAGCTTGGCTTCATGGAACACCGGGTCTTCGCCAGTTGCCAGTTTGCCTTGCGCGACTCGCGCTGCCCGAGCCATTTGCCAGCCGCCGCAGACGTAGCCGGTCAGCATCAGGTAGTCCACGGATACCGCCATGACCGAATTGGCGTCACGGCTGGCCAGAATCCAGTCCGTCGCTCCCGCCAGCGCCTTCACGCCTTCGTCCAGCGCTGCACGGATAACCGCTAGATCATCGCCGGGTGCGGAACCCAGTTCGACAATGGTCGTTTCCATGTCGGCGATCAGCGCCCGCATCGCCGCGCCCTGGTCCATACTCAGTTTACGTCCCGCCAGGTCGGCGGCCTGAATGGCGGTCGTGCCTTCGTAGATCGTGGTGATTCGGGAATCACGCAGATGCTGACACGCGCCGGTTTCCTCAACAAAGCCCATGCCGCCATGCACCTGGACGCCCAGGGAGGCGATCTCGATACCGATTTCAGTCGACCAGCCCTTGACGACAGGAATCAGCAGATCAACCCGCGCCTGATGCCATTGGCGAGTGGCCGGATCGGGATGTTTACGGCCCAGATCCATGTGTGCAGCGACGACGTAGGCTAACGCCCGCATCGCCTCGTTCTGCGCCTTCATGGTCATCAGCATCCGGCGCACATCGGGATGGTGGATGATCGTCACCCGGTCGCCACTTTTAACGCCGACCGGTCGGCCCTGCACCCGATCCTTGGCGTATTCGCGGGCGGCCTGATAGGCGCGTTCGCCAATGGCCAGACCTTGCAGACCGACTTTGAACCGCGCCTCGTTCATCATGATGAACATGTAGGCCAGGCCCTTGTTTTCTTCACCGACCAGATAGCCGATCGCCCCGTCCTGGTCGCCGAACGCCATCACGCAGGTCGGGCTGGCGTGAATGCCTAGTTTGTGTTCAATGGAGACGGCATGGACATCATTGCGGGTGCCGAGTGAGCTGTCGGGATGGATCAGGAATTTGGGAACAATGAACAGCGAAATGCCCTTGACGCCTTCCGGCGCGTCCGGGGTGCGGGCCAACACTAGGTGAATGGTGTTGGCGGTCATGTTGTGATCACCCCAGGTGATAAAAATCTTCTGGCCGAAAAGGCGGTAGTGATCGCCTTCCGGCACGGCGCGGGTGCGCACGGCGGATAGATCGGAACCCGCGGATGATTCCGTGAGGTTCATGGTGCCGGTCCATTCGCCACTGATCATTTTTGGCAAATAAAGCGTCTTCTGTTCGGCGGAACCGGCCTGGTGAATCGCTTCAATAGCGCCAGCGGTGAGCATCGGACAGAGCGCAAAGGACATGTTGGCGGAATTCCACATCTCCTGAGCGGCGGTATTGAACAATTCCGGCAGACCCTGGCCGCCATAGTCGGCATCCGAACTGACGCCGTTCCAGCCGCCGTTGATGAAGCTTTGATACGCCTCGGCGAAACCATCAGCGGGAACGACGCCCTCCGGATCGATTTTAGCGCCTTGAACATCACCGATTTTATTAAGCGGAGCCAGTATTTCAGTGGCCATCTTGGCGGCCTCTTCCAACACGGCTTCGATCAAATCCGGGCCGATGTCCTGCCCGGCAAAGGCGGGCAGAGCGGCAACTTCCGACAAGCCCGTTAATTCGTTAATAACAAATTGCATATCGCGGGTGGGGGCTGAATAGGCGGTCATGACGTTTCCTTTATGAGTTTTAATTTGGGAACCACAAGAAGTTGACGACAGCGCCCCTCTCCCGGTGGAAGAGGGGTTGGGGTGAGGGCGTTTGCGGATTACGCGGCTTTCAGCTTGTCCAGTTCTTTGGACAGTTCGGGGACGGCGACGAACAGATCAGCGACCAGGCCGTAGTCGGCGACCTGGAAGATCGGTGCTTCCTCATCCTTGTTAATCGCGGCAATCACCTTGCTGTCTTTCATGCCCGCCAAGTGCTGAATCGCGCCGGAGATGCCGACGGCAATGTACAGTTCTGGGGCCACCACCTTGCCGGTTTGACCGACCTGGTAATCGTTCGGGACGAAGCCCGCGTCCACGGCCGCACGGGAAGCGCCCACTGCCGCGTTGAGCTTGTCAGCCACATCTTCCAGCAACTTGAAGTTATCGCCGTTGCCCATGCCGCGCCCGCCGGAAACGATGATTTTGGCGGCGGTCAATTCCGGGCGGTCGGATTTGGTGAGTTGCTGGCTGACAAAACTGGAGATACCCGCATCGGCGGCGGGAGTGACCGTTTCGACACTGGCCGAGCCGCCCGTCGCCACTGCCGCCGGGAAGGCGGTGCCGCGCACGGTGAGTACTTTGACCGGGTCTTTGGACTGGACGGTGGCCAGCACGTTGCCCGCGTAAATGGGCCGGACGAAGGTATCCGGGCTTTCAATCTTGGTGATTTCGGAAATTTGCGCGACATCCAGCAAGGCAGCCACACGCGGCAGTATATTTTTACCGGCGGCGGTGGCGGGTGCCAGGATATGGCTGTAGCCACTGGCTAGACTGACGACCAGCGCCGCCACATTTTCCGCCAACTGGTTAGCGTAGTAGGGAGCTTCGGCGGTCAGGACTTTTTTGACGCCGACGACCTGAGCCGCCGCCTGGGCGACCGCATCGCAGTGATGGCCCGCGACCAGGACGTGGATGTCGTCGCCCAGTTGCAGAGCGGCCGTGAGAGTGTTCAGCGTCGCCGCTTTAAGGGCGGCGTTGTCGTGTTCGGCAATAACCAGAATGCTCATAGTGTGTGAATCCCGGAGATGTTAGATGACGTGGGCTTCTTTGTGCAGCTTGTCGACGAGCGCAGCGACCGTGTCGACCTTGATGCCGGCTTGACGCTTGGGCGGTTCCTGTACTTTGAGGGTGACCAGGCGCGGCGTGACGTCAACGCCGAGATCGGCGGGTTTCAGCACCTCCAGCGGCTTCTTCTTGGCCTTCATAATGTTGGGCAGTTTGACGAAGCGCGGTTGGGCAGTTTCAGCGCGACGGTTTCCAGACCGCCATCGACTTCACGGGTCACAGTGACCGTGCCATCGCCCGGTTCGACCTTGGAGGCGAAAGCGCCCTGCGCCCAGCCCAGCAGCGCCGCCAGCATCTGGCCAGTCTGATTAGCGTCGTCATCAATGGCCTGTTTGCCGAGAATAATCAGATCCGGCTTTTCCTTATCGACGACGGCTTTGAGCAGTTTAGCGACGGCCAGTGGTTGCAGTTCAACGTCGGTTTCGACCAGGATGCCCCGGTCAGCGCCCATGGCCAGGGCGGTGCGAACCGTGTCCTGACAGGCCGGGACGCCCAGCGAGACCGCAACGATCTCTTTGGCCTTACCGGCTTCCTGTAAACGCACGGCTTCTTCGACAGCAATTTCATCAAACGGATTCATGGACATTTTGACGTTGGCGGTTTCCACGCCGGAACCGTCCGCCTTGGCCCGAACCTTGACGTTGTAGTCCACGACCCGTTTTACGGGGGTTGCGTGTGATGGTGGAGTACACCTAAAGGGGTTAAAACCTTACCAAGTAATGGTATTTAGTCCCCCCCGGGGATGCAATGCATTTATTGGTTATGCGCGTGGATAGATGCCCGTGTACCCAACCACCTGGCCGGTTGCCATGCGCTCTTCAGGCTACCCCGCGTTTTCCGCATCGCCTTACTCGGTGCTCGCCTGACCGAGCGCGGCAGCGGTTATCACGTGGTGTTCGAAGCGCTGTCGGCGTTAGTCGGTGAACCGGCGGATATGGCGGATATTCGCCGCTAGGTCGCCGATGAGGAGCCGGATCAGACCGTGGTGAATAGGGACGAGATTTGGGAAGAGGAGGCCGTGATGTTTCTCGGGAATCAGGACGGTTGCGGCATAAACCGCCCCCTGCCGGGCGCACCGCAACCGCTGCAATGGGTTCCCCCGTCTTCACCTTCACCCGCACCCGCACCCGCACCCGCACCCGCACCCGCAAGCGGGAGAGGGGTCGGGGGTGAGGGCCGTTTTCGATCATGCGAGGCCAACGATCATGAGTTACCTGGATACTCTGTTTTTTGGCGTCTATCCTGACCTGGCCGGCACCGTGTTCCTGGTCGGCAGTCTGATGCGGTTCGACCGTGACCAGTTCACCTGGAAAGCGCATTCCAGTCAGATTTTGAACAAGAAGGACATGCGGCTGGCCAGTAATCTGTTCCACGTGGGCATTATTCTGCTGTTCTTTGGCCACTTCTTTGGCCTGTTGACGCCCCCGGAAATTTTGCACGCGCTGGGCATTTCCGCCAGCGCCAAGCAGCTCCTGGCGGTCGTGGCCGGTACGATCTTCGGCGTGATGTGCTTTGTCGGATTGACCCTGCTGGTCAAGCGCCGGCTCACGGATCCACGGGTGCGGGCGACCAGCACCAAAATGGACATCTTCATTCTGCTGCTGTATGCGCCGTTGATTCTCGGTCTGTTGACCGTGCCGGTCTCGTTGATGCATCGGGATGGCGGGAATATGATGTTATTGATGCAGTGGGCGCGGAATGTTGTAACCTTCGATCCCATGGAGACGGTCGCCGCGATTGGATCGATTGGTTTCCTGTTCAAGCTGCACATGGTGCTGGGCATGACCGTGTTCCTGGTGTTCCCGTTCAGTCGCCTGGTGCATATCTGGAGCGCACCGGTGACGTACCCGGTTCGGCCTTATCAGGTAGTGCGTCAGCGCTAATTCATGACGACGCCTTCCCCCGGTTCAGGGAAAGGCGTCGCGTTGCTGGAGTTCAATGCTGATTATTGCTCTGAACCTGCGCAGTCGCGGAGTTTGCTGATGATGAATCTGCCCCGCCTGCGCTCCCTCCTGTTACTGATTCTCGCCATCAGTCTGCTCGGCGGCTTCGGTTATGTGATCGCCCGAACCGGCCCCCTGGCCGCCGTGCGCGTCACCATCGCCAGCCCGGAATATCGGGATCTGGAGCCAGCCATCTTCGGGATCGGTACGGTCGAGGCGCGTCGCACCTACATCATGGGTCCGGTCGCTGCCGGGCGGGTGAAAACCGTGCAGGTTGATGTCGGTGATGAAGTCACTGTGGGTCAACCGGTGGCGGACATCGATCCCGTTGACCTCGATGACCGGGTCGCGGCGGCGCGAGCCGCTCTGCAACGGACGGACTATGCGCTGGCCGCTGCCGAGGCGTTGATCCGGGAAGCGGCCAGCCGCCAGGCATTGGCCGAAGCTAATACGCAGCGTTTCATCGAACTGCGTCGCCAGGGCTATGTCACCCAGGAAGCCGCTGATGCCCGCCAGCATGATGCTAACAGCGCTCGCACCCTGCTCACCGCCGCGCAGGCTAACCGCGACGCCGCCGGCCAGGATCGCGAGCGACTACTGGCGGAGCTGGCCGCCATTGAGAAACAACGCGCCAATTTGCGCTTGCTCAGTCCCATCGCCGGTATCGTGGCCAGTCGCGATGCCGAACCCGGTTCGACGCTGGTGGCCGGGCAGAGCATTGTCCACTTGATCGACCCGGCCAGTATTTGGTTGCGGGTGCGCATTGATCAGGCGCGTTCTGCCGGGCTGCGCGTCGGACTACCAGCGGCCATCGTATTGCGCTCGCGCCCCGGCGAACGACTCCCCGGCCAGGTGGCGCGGGTGGAGTGGTTGGGCGATAGCGTGACCGAGGAAAAAATCGCCCAGGTCGCCTTTGCGGAACTGCCGGAGGGCGTGGCGCTGGGTGAATTAGCCGAAGTCACCCTGCAGTTGCCGCCGGTGCCTGATGCCCTGACCTTGCCCAATGCCGCCGTGCGTTATTTGGCTGGTCAGTCCGGAGTCTGGCTGATCACCGCGCAGGACACGGTTCGTTTCCAGCCGCTCCGGTTTGGCATCCGCACTCCGGAGGGTCTCGCGCAGTTGCTCGATCCGCTGCCGCCCGCTGCCCGTGTCATCCTTTACAGTGAACGGGACTTGAAGGCCGGTGAAACGGTGGACATCCGCGCTGCACTGACCGGAGGCATCCGGTGATCAACCTGGCCGCCCGCGACATTCTGCATTCCTGGGGGAAATACGTCTTCACTGGTTTGGGACTGGGGCTGCTGATTGGCGTTACCCTGTCCATGGCCGGCATCTATCGCGGCATGGTCGACGACGGCAAGGCGCTGCTGGCGAACAGCGGCGCGGATCTCTGGGTCGTGCAACAGGACACGCTCGGCCCCTATGCGGAACCGTCGAGCCTGCATGATGATATTTATCGCACCGTGTTGGGTCTGCCGGGCGTCTTGCGCGCCGCCAACGTCACTTATCTGACCATGCAAATTCAACACGGTAGCCAGGAGGCACGGGTGATGGTGGTCGGGATGCAACCCGGCGAACCGGGGGAGCCGCGTTATCTGATCGCCGGACGGCAGATCGAACGCGCTCATTATGAAGCGGTGGTGGATGTCAACACCGGCTTCAAACTGGGCGACCGCCTCCGCATCCGCCGCCACGATTACGCTGTGGTGGGTTTGACCCGGCGCATGGTGTCAGCCAGCGGCGATCCGATGGTGTTCATCCCGCTGCGGGATGCTCAGGAAGCGCAATTCCTCAAGGACAACGACGCCATCATCGACGAACGGGCGCGGGTGCTGGCGAATCCGGCGCTGAACCGGCCGGGCGTTCCGGGACTGGCCGACGCTCTGTCCCGCAGTCAGGAAAGCAGCCGCATGGTCAACGCGATACTGGTGCAAATCGCGCCGGGCTGGACGGCAGCGGAAGTGGGAGAGAACCTTCGTCGCTGGAAACGGTTGCAGACCTACACCGTGCCGGAGATGGAGGAGATCCTGATCGCCAAGTTAATCGTGACGTCCGCCCGGCAGATTGGGGTTTTCCTGATCATTCTGGCCATCGTCAGCGCCGCTATCGTCTCGTTCATCATCTACACCATGACCCTGGGGAAATTGCGCGAAATTGCCGTGCTGAAACTGATTGGTGCCCGAGACCGCACCATTGCGGCGATGATCCTGCAGGAAGCGCTCGGTCTGGGGCTGATCGGCTTCATGGTGGGCAAGACCGTTGCGACCCTCTGGGCACCCTATTTTCCCAAATATGTGCTGCTGGAACCGGGCGATGCCGGGCGCGGCTTCGTCGCGGTGATGACGATTTGCACCATGGCCAGTACGCTGGCGATTCGCGCCGCGCTGCGGGTCGATCCGGCTGCGGCGATTGGCGGTTGATATGGCGGCCGCACTTGCCGAATTTGCGATTGAAGTTCAGGGTCTCCGCAAGCGTTACGGAACGGGAGAGGCGGCGGTCGACGCGCTGAAGGGCGTTGACTTGACCGTGGCTCCCGGCGAGGTGGTCGGGCTGATTGGCCCCAGCGGCTCTGGCAAAAGCACCCTGCTGAAATGCCTGGGTGCCGTCATCGAACCCAGCGCCGGGCGGATCACCCTGTCCGGGAAGCCGGTTTATGACGGGGGCTGGCGCAACCGCGATCCCCGCGCCCTGCGCCGTGATTCCATTGGTTTTGTGTTCCAGGCCCCCTATCTGATCCCGTTTCTGGATGTCACGGACAATGTGGCGTTGCCCCTGCTGTTGGCGGGGCGCTCGAAACGGGAGGCGCGGCAACGGGCGCGGGAACTGTTGGCGGCGTTGCAAGTAGACCATCGGGCGCAGGCGGCTGTTTCGCAACTGTCCGGCGGGGAACAACAACGGGTAGCGATTGCCCGTGCGCTGGCTAATCAACCGCCGATCATTCTGGCGGATGAACCCACGGCGCCGCTGGATAGTGAACGGGCGCTGGCGGTTGTGCGGATTTTGAATGAGATGGCTCAGCAGTACCGAACCGCAATTATCGTGGTGACGCACGACGAGAAAATCATTCCGACTTTCAAACGGCTCTATCATATTCGGGATGGCCAGACCTACGAGGTTAGGCCATAGCCTAATTCCTTAAATTTAATCGCTCATGTCGGCAAATAGATGAAGCCTCAAGTTGGGTGAGAACCGCATAGGGTTTGTGGTGTCCTTCTAGAATCCAGAACGCCGCAGAGGAGCGACCGTACCATGATCCGTTTTCCGCTGACCGATTGGCTGAATCAACAAGAATGTTACCATTTTTTGCGGGATATTCTCCATCCGCAAGGTTTGTGCTGTCCCTACGGGCATTTCCTGCCGAAAGGGCAGTGTCCCCACAGGCGCGATCGCGCCCCGATCCTGGATTATCGTTGCCGGGAATGTGGTACCGTGTTTAATATATTTACAGGTACCGTCTGGGCCGGTACCCACTACTCCTGCGCCAAGATCATTCTGATTGTGCGAGGATTGACCCAAGGGATTCCCACTCTACAACTCGCTGACGAATTAGAATGTGATGATGGGACGTTACTGAACTATCGTCATCAGATCCAGGCCGCCGCGCGGCGAAACTTGGACCGCTCGCCCTTGGTGGATACCGTCACCGAAGGGGATGAAGTGTTCCAAAATGCGGGCGAGAAAGGCGATCCGCATCTCGATCCGACCGATCCACCGCGCACTCGGGC
>JFJP01040775.1_pt1 | contig 10684 bp, 10 predicted proteins | sample 431651 | NCBI WGS metagenome assembly JFJP01 (sample SAMN02602958, study PRJNA72255) | Microbial mat metagenome, whole genome shotgun sequencing project. | biome: fresh water; feature: sink hole; material: water; isolation source: purple microbial (photo- and chemosynthetic) mats found in...
TATTGCTGCTCCCAGGAAAACAAAAACTCCGCTTAGCAGCATCGGGATTATCCTGGCCGATAAGAGCGAATAGCCCGAGATTTGAATCATCAGCCAGGCCACAAAACCGGTAAAAGGCGGCACCGAAGCATATCCGGCTGACAGGTGCTGTCCAAGTGAAAAGTAAAGCAATTCATCCCGGTGAAATCCGAGCGTATTATAAAAGGCCAGGTGGAAAAGCACGTTTAGGATGGCAATCAGGATTATCCAGGGAGAAATACGATTGTTTGCTTTTGCATTGCCTGAAAATGCCGGCGATACTTTCTGAGCGGTTTCGGTCACAGTACGGTGGTTTGGTAAATTGATATTTTAAAAGTTCCTGAATCTATCACAAAGTTAAAATAAAAGGAGAAAAATCCGATTTGAGATTTCAATACCAGGTCAGAATTGAGATCATCCTTCAATCTGCCTTATGCCCCTTCAAGGTCTTTAATAACCGAATTTATTTTCTCCAGTACCGGTTTTTTTGTTTTCCGCCACTGCAGCCAGCCAATAGTAAATGAGGCAGCAATTACCGGTATATAAAAAGCCTGAACAATAAGTGTTTTTTCAATCCATGTAAGGCTTTCGGAAAGGTAGCGCCCGTTAAAAACCATGCTAACGGCAATATCAATAAGAAGAATAAAAACGGCTGTAAATACCATTCTTTTTGTTTCCCAGAAGCGATACCGTTCCGAGGCTTTTTTAAAAACATGGTAAACCGATTGGGTGTAATCGACCTGCCGGAGTATGCTATAGTCTTTCCGGATAACAAAGGTCATCATCGTAAAGGCAAGTATATATATGGCTCCGGTAAGGCGCTGGTAAAAACCAAGATCGGGATCAGGATTGAGGATATACATGCCGGAAAAAAGAACGGCAATAACAATATACATGATATATATCCTGTGAAGCATTTTTACATTCCTGCTGTCTTCTTCCTTAAGTTTGCGGATAAGGCTTTCGAGGTTTGATCCGGCAGTAATTCCGTTGGTGTTATCAGTGTTATTATTCATGTGCGCCTCCTTTCATCTGCTGCTTCAGGGTTTCCTTTATCCGGTGGATTTTCACCCTTACGTTTGGTTCGTTTATTCCTATAATCTCAGCCACTTCTTTCAGCGGCATTTCTTCAAGATACAAGGATATTATTGCTTTATCAATTATGGATAGTTGGTTTATTGAGGTATTCAGCCTTTCAAGATTCAGATTGTGTTCATTCAGTAATTGCCTGTTTTCATCATCTTCATTTAAAATTGCCGGTATCGTGTCGAGTTTACAGTGATTTTCCTTTCGTTTCAGTTCCCGTCCTTTAAAGCTCAGCGCGGTGTTTACAGCCACACGGTAGAGCCATGTTCCAGCCGAAGCTTCACCCCTGAATGAATCAAGCCCTTTCCAGAGGTTGATCAGGATTTCCTGCAGCAGGTCGTTGCGCTCATCCTTGTCAGCACTGTAATAGTTGCAGATGTTATGCAGCCTCCTGTCCCAGGTATGAATCAGTTCTTTAAACTGTTCCTCTTTCACCTTCATAAAGCCAATTGTTCTGATTTATTCTATTAGTAAAGCTACAAACGAAAATGTTACAGGAAAAATAAAAATAACAGTCTGCCCGATATATAAATGATAATAACCTGCCCGAAATCCATATTAATGAGTCGATCATGAATATCCGGGAACTCACTTAAAAATTCCTGAATGAAGTAAATAAATGACCCTACCTTGTCTTTTCAACAACCAACAAATAGTCTACTTTAGCAGTTGCTCCCATAAACTGGAACGAGGGTTTTACATTCGGGAAAACCGAAATAACTTCCCCGTTAAGCTTATTTAAAAACTGTTCCAGTTTATCCTGCATAGTATCTTTATCGACATCAAGACGATGAACCCTGTATTTCATATAGCCTCATTTCGGTTTTTAGATTTTAATCCCTGTAATGCTCAACTGATTTTGTGCCAATCACTTCATATAAGCAAATATATGAAATTTATGTATATGTTCGGCTTGTTCGCTAATTATAATGAAACAAATCTGCCATGCTTCAATGTCGGGAACATAATGTGCTACTCAAAAAAAGAAACTTCGTTTGGGATTAATGATTTCCCAGGAAACATTCCTTAATTCATAGATGCAGAGCGGAGCAGATTTAATATGCATGATGACTTTTGCGGATTATTTCTCATAAAGTTCAACCGGCAGATTATCCGGATCAAAAATAAATGTAAAACGCTTACCGGTGATTTCGTCAATCCGGATTGGTTCAGCAATAATATTACTTTTCTTTAATTTATCAATAAAAGAATCTAAATCATCCACTTCAAAAGCAATATGCCGCAGCCCGGTTGCTTCCGGCCTTGAAACCCGTTTCGGCGGACTGGGAAATGAAAACAGTTCAATAACATATTCGCCATTCAGCGAAAGGTCGAGTTTATAGGACTGGCGCTCCTTGCGGTAAGTTTCCTGTATGATTTCCAGGCCAAGAATAGTTGTATAAAAAGCCTTTGACTTTTCATAATCGGAACAAAGGATGGCGGTATGATGGATGCGGTTGAGCATGGAATTTGCGGATTATTTTAATTTTGCTTTTTGACTTTTGAACTCCCTAACCTTTTCCTCCCTCAAATAACGGAAGTTGTATACGTGTGAATGATATCTGTTTCGCTACAAAATTTTCTAAATGGCAAAATCAGGATAGTTGTTTATCTAAAAAACATCAGATAAGTAAGTCGTCACAGTTATTATGAGTATTCATTTTTTAGTATATCAGTGATTACTCTCTGTAATTCAGGTAATTCATTTTCAATAATCAGCCATACTGCAGATAGTTTTATATTAAAATACTCGTGTGCGATCAGGTTGCGGAATGATCGCACCTTATACCAGGGATAGTCATATTTTTCAAGCTTTTCATTTTCCACAAAATTAATGGCCTCTCCAATAACCGTAAATTGAAACAGAACAGCATCATGGATCAGATCACTTTCACAAAAGGAAACCATAGTAGATCCGGCCACAAATGTTTGAATCTTGGCAATTGCTTCCTCAATGTGCTGCAGCCTCATTAAACTTTCCAGATGGCTATCTTTCATAAATCAGTTTTAAGTCCGGTTTTACATGCTCCATGATGTATGGCTTAAAAGAATCAAGAAACCCGACATCTACTTTTCGGTTTAATGCCTTTTCAAGGATATGCTTTACCTCGGCCAGATCAAAGTAACTGAACGTATCGTCAGCATTCAGGGCAATATCAATATCACTTCTGGGTCCATCGTCGCCTCTGGAGAACGATCCATAAATCCAGGCTTTATTGATTTTTTTAAAGGCGCTGATTGAGGAGATTAATAACCTTGTAATTTCATCCCGGTCTGTTTTCATAAAAGCATTGTAATTTACCTTATCCTCAGCAAGTTGCAGTGCTTTCAATCCCACCGGTTCGTCAGCAATTTCATAAACAAGCTTATCTGATAACCACAAGGCTAATAAATCATCCTGATTAAGGTCAAAGTATTGAGCCAGTTTTATTGCAATTTCACGTGTAGCGGTACGCTGACCATGTTCAATTTTACTTAATATTGCCTGGTCAATGTCGAGGTAAGCAGCAACTGTACGCAAAGGAAGACCCTTTTCGGTTCTTGCTTGTTTTATGGTTTCTCCCAGACTTTTCATTTTGAATACTATTGTTTTGACAATATCTGTCAAATATATTGAATATTTTTGAATTACGCTTCGGAGGCTATTCAAAATTGTAATAAATATGATTTTATTAAAACAGCAAGGAGGTATTAAGGATGTGGGAATTACTTTTTCATTTTTAATCCCGGCAATATCGGGAAATAAACGTTGCCCTTTGACTTTAAAACGTGGCACTTTGCTATCCTGTTCAAATTTTCGTCCTATACTGCACGCCTGCCTCAAACGGTGCCTGTGTAATCAGGCCAGATCAGGTATACGTTGTAGCCTTTTCATCTGTTTATAATTTATTTTTTACGGGTCAGATGGAATTACTCACGCATTGCTTATTTTCAAAGGTGTTCGTGAGCTAAAGGTTCACCATGGAGTTAATCATCGCTCTGTGAGACAATTTATAGTCATGGCTCGTTTCAGGTTTAAAAAAAAGTTGTCACCCCGGATAATTTTTTCTTTCCGAAACGCTTTATTGATAATGGCTTGCTAGCTGCTCTTAAAGATTTTTTCGAAATTCGCCGGACTAACAATAGCAGCATGTAAAAAGGGATTATGCATTAATAAATCTTTATCGCCGGTAACCAAATAATCTGCACCGGAATAGTCAATTAAATCCAGTAAAAAATTATCTTTCGGGTCACGGCAAATATAATATTTCGGACTAATTTCAACTTTTTCAGCGATAATATCTAAAAATTCAATAAGTTCATCTATACTATCCTCAGAGAAATATTTCTTCAGTTTTTTTCTTTTTGTAACTTCCTTTATTTCGGTTAAAATTTGTTCCGTTATAACAATAGTAATCCCTCCATCGACTATGTATTTTTTCATAAATGACAGCCGTTTCCCTATCAGAAAGCCTATCCATAAATTAGTGTCGAAAATAACTTTAATGTTTTTGGCTTTCATAAATCTGTTGCCTTACAATCTCAACTTCTTCAGTAATTGTCTCCAGACTTAATTCATCTGTTCTAAAAGTTTTGAGAAGTTTTGAGAGTTTAGTTTCAATTCCTTCTTTCTCCAATTCTTTGAACAATTTAACCTTTTCCTGATTTGGCAGTTGTTTAACCAAAGAAAGAATCTGGTCATATGTCAGGTTTAACTTTAACGCCGTGCTCATAATATAATAATTTGTACAAAAGTACGATTTTTAATACGTCAATACTTATTCCGACAATCTATAATTTTAAAGAAACAGTAAAATTTTAGTGCTTTTAGGCAATATTTCAACATAGAGTATGATTTCACAAATGAGTTCTTTAAAAGTAAAAGGAAATCCATATTACTAATTCCTGTATTCCTGGAAATAAGTATTAATCAATGCATAAATTTAGTTTTAACTTTCACTTTGACCTTTGCCTTTTAACCTTTACACTTTGCCTTCCCGATCACATATTCCTCCTGTACTGCCCTCCTACCCCAAATAACGCCTCTGTTATCTGCCCCAGCGAGCAATATTTCGTTGCTTCCATCAGGCTTTCAAACAGATTTCCTCCATGCAATGCATTTTCACGAAGATGTGCGAGGCTTTCATAACTTTCGGATTGCCAGGTTTTGTGCAGCTGTTCCAGCATACTGATCTGGTATTCCTGTTCGGCTTTGGTGGCACGTATTACCTGTTTCGGAATGATGGTAGGCGATCCTTTGCTGGATAGAAATGTATTTACACCCATAATCGGAAGTTCGCCGGTATGCTTGAGGTGTTCGTAATAAAGCGATTCCTCCTGTATTTTTCCGCGCTGGTACATGGTTTCCATGGCGCCTAACACACCTCCGCGCTCGTTGATCCGGTCAAATTCGGAGAGTACGGCTTCCTCAACCAGGTCGGTAAGCTCTTCAATGATAAACGAACCTTGCAGCGGATTCTGGTTTTTGGTAAGCCCCAGTTCATTGTTAATAATCATTTGTATGGCGATGGCACGGCGCACGGATTCTTCGGTTGGCGTAGTAATAGCTTCGTCGTAGGCGTTGGTATGGAGTGAGTTGCAGTTGTCGTAAACTGCATATAGAGCCTGAAGCGTGGTGCGTATATCGTTGAAATCAATTTCCTGCGCATGAAGCGAGCGCCCGGATGTCTGAATATGGTATTTAAGCATCTGCGAACGGGGACCGGCCTTGTACAAGCCTTTCATCGCCTTGGCCCAGATGAGGCGCGCCACTCTTCCCAAAACAGAATATTCGGCATCGATACCGTTTGAAAAGAAAAACGATAAATTGGGTGCAAACTTGTCAATAGCCATTCCGCGCGAAGCAAAATACTCAACATAGGAGAAACCGTTGGCAAGCGTAAATGCCAGTTGCGTAATAGGATTTGCACCTGCTTCGGCAATATGATAGCCCGAAATGGACACAGAGTAAAAATTCCTGACCTTGTTTTCGATAAAATACTGTTGCACATCACCCATCAGTCTCAGCGCAAAGTCGGTACTGAAAATACAGGTATTTTGCGCCTGGTCTTCCTTTAAAATATCTGCCTGAACCGTACCGCGCACATTGGAAATGGTATCGGCTTTGATTTTAGCGTAAACTTCTGCCGGAAGCACCTGGTCGCCGGTAACACCCAGCAGCATAAGCCCAAGCCCGTTGTTTCCTTCGGGTAAAATGCCCTGGTAGGATGGTCGTTTAGAATCGTGTTTGCTATAAATAGCGCTGATTTTCTTTTCAGTTTCCTCCTCTAGTCCATGTTTACGGATATACAGCTCACATTGCTGATCGATAGCTGTATTCATAAAAAAACCAAGCATAGCCGGGGCCGGACCGTTGATTGTCATGGAAACGGAAGTTGCCGGATCACAAAGGTTAAATCCTGAATACAGCTTTTTGGCATCATCAAGACAAGCTACTGAGACACCTGCATTGCCGATCTTTCCGTAAATATCAGGCCTCAGTCCCGGGTTTGCACCATAAAGAGTAACTGAATCGAATGCCGTTGAAAGCCGTTTGGCAGGCATTCCCAGCGAAACATAATGAAACCGCTTGTTGGTGCGTTCGGGTCCGCCTTCGCCGGCAAACATGCGGGTAGGATCTTCATTTTCACGTTTAAACGGGTATAAACCGGCGGCATATGGAAATTCGCCAGGCACATTTTCGCGCAGGCACCAGCTCAGAATATCGCCCCAGTCGTTATAACGCGGCATAGCAATTTTCGGAATACGCAGGTGCGACATGGATTCGGTATAAGTCTGCACTTTTACTTCCTTGCCACGCACGGAATAGGAATAAGTATCTTTTTTGAGTTCTTTCAGGCGGTGCTGCCAGTTGTCAAGGAGCTTTTGGGATTCGGGGGCGAGGGATTTCTGAATTTCTTTAAATAGTTTCTTTAATTCAACGGACAAGGCGAGGGGCGACTGGGAGACCGGGAGACCGGTGGGATCAGAATTATCTTGTTGGTTAAGCTCTTCTGTTGCTATATGAAGCCCATAAAGCCGGCTGGCAATGGCAGCCTGTTCCGAAGCCCATTTGTTGTAATTGCGCACGGTTTCCGAAATTTCGCCCAGGTAACGGACACGGCGGGGCGGAATAACACCCGTTATTAGCTCCATATCATCAGCTACAACAAAGCTGGAATCGAAATGTGTTTTGGTTTTGGAATTCAGCGTATGGATAAGTTCGCGGTACAGCAGGTTTACACCGTGATCATTAAACTGTGACGCCATGGTAGCAAAAACCGGGAGTGTTGAAAGATCGGTTGCAAAGAGCATGCGGTTCCGGGCAAATTGCTTTCGCACATCACGCAGAGCATCCTGGGCTCCGCGTTTGTCCGATTTGTTAAGAGCAACAATATCGGCATAATCCAGCATATCTATCTTTTCGAGTTGCGTGGCGGCACCATATTCGGGCGTCATCACATACATGCTTACATCGCAGTAATCCACAATTTCGGTATCCGACTGGCCTATGCCCGATGTTTCGAGTACCACTAGGTCGAAGCCTGCATTTTTTACCACGCAGAGCGCTTCGGCAATATGTTTCGAAAGCGCCAGGTTAGCCTGCCGCGTAGCCAGCGAACGCATAAAAACCCGAGGCGTATTGATGGCGTTCATCCGGATCCGGTCTCCAAGTAAAGCGCCGCCGGTTTTCCGCTTCGAGGGATCGACAGAGATTATTGCAAGAGTTTTATCCGGGAAATCCACCAAAAAGCGTCGCACCAGTTCATCCACCAGCGACGACTTCCCGGCACCACCGGTACCCGTAATACCTAAAACAGGAGTTGCACTTGCTGAGCATCCCTCCTTAAGTTCCGAAAGCAAGGTTTTAACTTCGGAATGATGATTTTCGGCTGCTGAAATAAGTTGGGCTATCGCATGATATTCGCAGTTCAGGATTTGCGTTTTTGTAACTTTCAGGCCCTTGCCTGTAGGAAAATCAGATTGCGCAACCACTTCGTTGATCATTCCCTGCAATCCAAGGTTGCGGCCGTCATCCGGAGAGTAAATCCGCGAAATGCCATAGGCCTGAAGCTCTTCAATTTCTTCCGGAAGAATAACTCCGCCGCCGCCGCCGAAAATTTTAATATGGCTGCAACCGCGTTCTTTCAGCAGATCAAACATATATTTAAAGTATTCCATATGCCCGCCCTGGTACGAAGTGATGGCAATGGCCTGCACATCTTCCTGTATGGCGCAATCCACCACCTCCTGAACCTGCCGGTCGTGCCCGAGATGGATCACTTCAACACCTGTGCTTTGCAGTATGCGCCGCATAATGTTAATTGCAGCATCGTGCCCGTCGAATAAGGCGGCGGCGGTAACAATCCGGATTGGATTTACAGGTTTGTATATCTCAGATTTCATGGGAGTTATAAATAGGATATGAAAATAATAACTACAAATATATATGTTTTTAGATGTATTGATTGAGTTGAAATGAATTATTTTATTCCTGGCCCGGCCATTGATCCGGAAATTCAGTCTATGGTAAACAATTTCCGTAATATCCTCTGCCCTTAACCTGAATTTCAGGACCCCGGTTGTTCAAATAGTATTGCTTCTCCGAAAAATATTTTAAGGAAGGGAAAACAGGTAATTGGAAAGAAATAAAATGCTGTTATAATAATCTGATTTCTTTTTTACCGCTACCGGAGTGTGGTTGCTTCAGTTGTGCAGCTCTGAGTTGCCGCAAAAATCCAACAACGAATTAAAACCTCCCCTGAATGCTGAGCAAAGCATAGAGGGATCATCAATAAGCCGGTATAATTCCAATAACTTATTTTTTTATGGGTCTGAAAAAGTCTTTGCCTGAAAATAAAGATGCAGCTTAGAAATTTTACACCCGGAAAAACTGACAATAACAAGATCCTGCTCATATAAAATACATATGCTATTCAACCTCCGCATGTTCAAAGAACTCACTACTTTTTTGCTTTCAAGATAGAAAACAGCATTATCAAAATGCAAATCCTCTGCCTTTGATGAATTTACAACCGCATTAAAAACCCGGTAAATCGTTCAGTAAACGAATCTTTTTTTCACTGCTAAAAACGTAATTTCTGCCAATGGAAAAGAAGGCCGAAGAGCAATTATTTTACTCGTATTTGGGCACTAATTGGAATATTATTTTACTGATTAAAAAATATTAAGGCCATTAACTGCCGTGAATACAGCATATTAAGATATCAACAAAAATTGTTAATAAAAAAACGGATTGCAGAAATTATTTCATATCTTTGCCTCCCAAGCTTATTTTCTGATCCCTAAAAAGGCCATTTGTACGATGAAAAATCATTTTAGAATATTAAAAACTTACTTAGCTCTTTCGTTATTATTCAGCATACATACTGTAAGTTTTGCTCAGCCGCCACCTCCTCCGCCAAGCGGAACGCACGGGTCGTCTGACAATGCCCCTCCGGGTGCTGGTGCCCCTATCGGCGAAGGAATGTTTCTGCTTATTGGTCTTGCAGGTTTGTATGCCGGTAAAAAAATGTATGACATCAGAAAATCATTGAAATTAAAAGAGGCATAAATACTCGCCAGACCTGTTTAGGTTTAAATTTTTTCACCCGCTTAAAAATCTACTTACCACCTGACTTCTGATTCAAATAACACATACACGGAATAACACCGGAAAGGGATTCTGATTTTACTGATTCCCGGGGACGAGGTACTAATCTCGCAGAATAATCCAAATAAAATTTCTGTTTAAACACCCCACTCCATTTACCATAGTCCGTTAACAATTCCCAATAACCTTATTATCAATAATATCTAAAATCAGGTCTTTGCATCCTACTATGTTGATAATCTGAGGCTTATTGCTTTGCGTCTTCGCGGCAAATAATAACTAACGGGATATTGCGTTTAGTAACCATGCACATTTTGTATTCAGTAATTTACAATGAATTCAAAAGTTGGTTTTTGCATAAAATCCTTCCGGTTACTACCAAAATAAATCCTTCCCGGCCCAGGCGTTTCTAATAACCCGGTATAAGGTTTAACGGAGAAAAAAACCGGATTACCTGATTACTTTTGTACTTTCGTTACGCTGATCATTTATCACATTAAACCTTGCTTAGTTTATGCTAAAGGCTGTTAAACTTCTGATCCTCTTTTTAGCTGTCAGCGTAAGCCTTTTTTCGCAAAATACCCCTTTGCTGGCACCGCTTAATCCTGATTTTGTTACTTTTCTGGAACAGCTGAAGAGCGGGAAAGCCCCGTTGCCCGGCAGTGAGGAGTTCGGTACCGGCGGCATGCCTCCCCCGGCAGTAATAAATTTTGACAGCTATCTTAAAAACAGCAAGCTCAAATCAACCGATTTTGACCCGGTTTATGATATGCGAACTACAGGCTTGCTCACGCCTGTAAGAGGACAAACCAGCAATGGCTGCTGGGCTTTTGCCACCATCGGCTCGGTTGAATCACAATGGCTGAAACTTGGCCAGGGCGCATGGGACTTATCCGAAAACAATCTGAAATTCTGTCACGGTTTCGACTACGACAGGAGTTTTTATGGCAATCATTTTATGTCGACTGCCTATTTCGCGCGCCGCGC
>JFJP01040776.1_pt1 | contig 10684 bp, 8 predicted proteins | sample 431651 | NCBI WGS metagenome assembly JFJP01 (sample SAMN02602958, study PRJNA72255) | Microbial mat metagenome, whole genome shotgun sequencing project. | biome: fresh water; feature: sink hole; material: water; isolation source: purple microbial (photo- and chemosynthetic) mats found in...
GTAGGTGCTTTTGCCGAAAGAATTAAATTCAGAGGATTCCTAATCTTCTCTATTTTATGGGCAATTATTGTTTACAACCCAATTGCACACATGGTTTGGTCGGGCGACGGATGGTTATTCAAAATGGGTGCACTAGATTTTGCTGGCGGTACAGTGGTTCACATCAATGCAGGTATTGCAGCTATAGTAATGGCCATTATGATTGGTAAAAGGAAAAATTATTATAATCAAGCTTTTCCTTCTCACAACATTCCTTTTGTAGTATTAGGTGCAGCATTGCTTTGGGTAGGCTGGTTTGGGTTTAATGCTGGCAGCGGATTGGCAGCAGATGGCTTGGCGGCAAGCGCCTTTCTTGTTACACATGTAGCAGCAGCAGCAGCAGCATTTACCTGGGTTATAATGGACTGGATTTACAACAAAAAAACAACTGTAATCGGTATCGTAACTGGCGCTGTTGGTGGCTTGGTTGCAATTACTCCTGCTGCAGGTTTTGTTGATGTAACGGGAGCTTTGATAATCGGATTAGGCGTATCAGTAATTTGTTTCTATATGGTTGGTTTTATTAAACCAAAACTTGGATACGACGATTCTCTAGATGCTTTTGGCGTTCATGGTATAGGCGGTATTTTTGGTGCCTTAGCTGTTGGTTTATTAGCAACTCCTGCTGTTCAAAGTAGTTATTCTGGATTATTCTATGGCAACTCCGAACAATTCACTACCCAGCTTATCGCTACTGGCTTTACTATTGTTTATTCAGGGGTACTTACATTTGTATTGTTTAAAATTGTAGACAAAATATTCGGAATACGCGCTACACAACAAGAAGAATCAATGGGACTGGATGAAACACAACATCACGAAACTGCTTATAGCAATATTGACTAGTTTCATATACATAAATAAAAAGAGGCTGTTCAAATTAAGAACAGCCTCTTTTTATTTTTTAAGAATTTTAAAACTAAGCAAACATTGGGTATTGAACCATCATTTTGTTCACCCTTTTCCTCACATCATTTAAAACACTTTCGTTTTCTATATTCATAATCACTTCATCAATCATGTCTACAATACTAACTATAGCATCTTCCTTAACACCTCTGGTAGTTATGGCTGGTGTACCAACCCTAAAACCCGATGTTTGAAAAGGAGAGCGGGTATCAAAAGGAACCATGTTTTTATTCAATGTAATATCAGCCCTAACCAATGCATTTTCAGCTTGCTTACCATTGATATCTGACGCCTTAGTACGCAAATCAATAAGCATACTATGATTATCTGTTCCGCCCGAAACTACTTTATATCCTTTCGATACAAATACTTCAGCCATTACCCTTGCATTTTTTATAACTTGAGCAATATAATTTTTATATTCATCTGTAAGAGCCTCTCCAAAAGCAATTGCTTTCGACGCAATTACATGCTCAAGTGGACCTCCTTGAATACCTGGAAACACAGCACCATCTAGTAATTGCGACATCATTTTTATCTCTCCCTTAGGTGTTTTTAAACCCCATGGATTCTCAAAATCTTTCCCCATCAATATCAATCCACCCCTAGGACCTCTTAAGGTCTTATGTGTGGTAGTAGTAACAATATGACAGTGAGGAAATGGATGGGTCAAAAATCCTTTTGCTATAAGACCGGCTGGATGTGCAATATCGGCCATAAATAAAGCGCCTACTTCATCGGCTATTTCCCGCATCCTTTTAAAATCCCAATCTCTAGAATATGCTGAAGCCCCTGCAACAATCAATTTTGGTTTATGCTCTCTTGCTAATTGAGCCATTTTTTCATAATCAACCCTTTCAGTCTCTGGATTCAAACCATAAGCTACGGGTTTATATATCAAACCCGAATAGTTAACAAATGATCCGTGTGTAAGGTGACCGCCATGCGACAAATCGAGACCCAAAAATGTATCACCTGGTTTCAAAACTGCTAGCATCACAGCAGCATTGGCTTGCGCACCTGAATGAGGCTGAACATTTGCATATTCTGCATTAAATAAAGTCTTAACTCTTTCTATTGCCAATGTCTCTATTTCATCAACAAATTGACATCCTCCATAATACCTTTTACCCGGATAACCTTCTGCATACTTATTAGTCAAACAGGTACCCATTGCCTGCATTACTTGCTCACTAACAAAATTCTCTGAAGCAATTAGTTCAATACCATGCAATTGCCTTTCTCGTTCTTTGGCAATGAGATCAAAAATAGCGCTATCTTTTTCCATATATAAATTTAATGTGAAACACAATTATTTCAAAACAGAATTCCCAAATTCATCCTATTTATTCAGCATAAAAACGCTTCAATTTTTTTTCGATTGCCTTTTGATTGGCTTGATTTATATCCTGAATAATTCTTTCTATTTCTTTAGTTCGTGTTGCTATCATATCAGCTCCTATAGTTTCAGCATCACTAAAAACAATTCCTTCAATTCTATAGCCGCTATTGGCTAGGGTCATAGCTACCGCTGCATTAAAATTTTTGAAAACAATAACAGTAGGTAGTTCATAAATTGAATATTCTTTAATCGCCAACATTACAGATTGAGAAATATATTTAACCTGATCTTTTCCCAAATAATTAGCGCCCAACATCAATCTCACAAAATCTATCTTAGCTTTGGTGGCCAAATCACCCGATGCTACTAATGCAGCATAAGCCTTATCGTTGGTTTGCATTGACAATTCTATAAATTGGGCAGGAACCCCTTCTAATTCAGTAAGCTGATTCTTTTTCTTACGAATTTTTAACTCCTTCTTTGCATTTTTAAATTCAAAAGGAACGTAATATTTCCAATTTTTAGTTCTTGTATATGATTCTGTAATCGGATTAGGTTTCCAATCGGTAACCGGACGCGTCATTTCCGCAGAGGTAAGACTCAGTTTTCCCGATTCAAAAGAATACAACATGCAATTTATGAAATGCGCCCAACCACCTCCGGTAACAGTATGAATAGCTCTAAATAAACTGTTATAATCTTCCTTATCTTCCATTGTTGTCTGCGAAGCCTTATCAATTAACTCCTTACTGAAATTAACAGGATAATAGGCATTAGCCGCAGTATCACCTGCTTGATAAAGATCTTTTACATTCAATACATAAATGGAATCATTCGAGAGTTCTAATCGAATGGTATAATCTAAGCCCCATTTCATTAGCTTTACCAATGAAGTACTTTGTGACATTGCCTGCAAACAAACAAAGCTTAAAACAATTAAAATACCAAACGATTTTCTCATAATTTCATTTTTTTTGGTGCTAATGTATAAATAATTAGTTCAACTATAAGTATAATACAGCATTAAATTCTCAACATCTTATCAACTATTGATAAAATCCATCAACCGAACCCGACATTTCTTGCAATTTAAGCAAACACCTGTTTCGCTTCGCAATTGATTAAGATTTGCATGGGGATGCTTTTTAAGAATACGTAAAATGGTATCCTTGTCAACATTAGCACAAGAACAAATTATTTCCTTCATTAAAACTGAAATAATACAGCAAAGTTATCAATTTTTTCTAATTTTGTTTGTCATGATAAACGACAGTGAAATTGCATCCAATTCAAAAATGCCTATTTATGAGCAAGTTATAAAACTCATAAAAAGCGATATTGAATTGGGCATTCTAAAAAAAGGAGAAAAAATTCCAAGTATAAATGAAACCAGTTCCGAATACGCTATTGCGCGTGATACAGTGGAAAAAGCATATAAAAAATTAAGAGAAGAAGGTATCATTGAATCGGTTCCAGGAAAAGGCTATTTTGTTTCCAAAACAAGTGTAGGTGAGATTTTTAAGGTTTGCTTATTATTCAACAAATTAAGCAATTATAAAAAGGAAACCTATGACAGTTTCATCAAAGTATTAGACAAAAAAGCCACAGTTGATTTGTTTATATATAATTTTAATATCAAATTATTTGAAAAAATTATTACCAATCATCTGAACGAGTATGATTTTTTTGTTATAATACCTCATTTTCTACATGGAAGTGTTGGTTTAGAAGAAATTGTAAAAAAAATTCCAAAAGAAAAAGTATTAATTATTGACAAAAAGATTAACAGTTTGATTAATGATTATCCTACAGTGTATCAAGATTTTGAGGAAGATATAGTAGAGGCTTTAGAAAAAGGAATTGATTTGTTAAGAAAGTATAAACGAATAAATTTATTATACCCAGAGTATCGAAATTTTTCAAAAGAAATCTTGATGGGTTTTAAACAATTCTGCAACACATATCGTTTTGAATATAAAATAATTGATAAAATTGAAGAGGAGCAGATTTTGCTTCATGAAGCCTATGTTATCATTAGTGATGATGATTTGGTGAGCGTAATTAAACAAACAAGGAACAAAAATTTTAAACTAGGAACTGAAGTTGGTGTTATATCATATAATGATTCGCCCATGAAAGAAATATTGGAAAACGGAATAACTACCATTTCAACACATCATGAAATAATAGGAGAAATGGCAGCAAAAATGCTTTTATCGCGATCGAAAGGAAAAATTAAGATACCTTTCACATTTAATAAGAGAAACTCATTGTAGAATAATGAAAATATATACAAAAACAGGAGACAAAGGGGAAACAAGCCTAATAGGCGGCAAAAGGGTTCCTAAGTACCATCCACGGATAGAGGCATACGGCACCATAGATGAGTTAATATCATTTGTGGCAGTATTGAGAGATGCTACAGAAATTCTTGAATGGCAAGAGATTTTAATTAAAATACAAGATAAATTGATGGTTTGTGCCTCGATACTTGCCAGTGATTGCGATGATTGTAAAGTTAAAATACCAAAACTGACCGAAGCTGACATTGAATATCTAGAAAAGCAAATAGATGAAATGACGCTTGTTTTGCCTCCCCTGCACAATTTTATTTTACCAGGCGGACATTTAGCCGTTTCATATTGCCATGTTTGTCGCACAGTTTGCCGCAGAGCGGAGCGACTGATACTGCGACTGGAAGATGAATTTTTATATAAAGAACTAACAATCAAATATATAAACAGACTCTCTGACTATTTTTTTACTTTATCGCGCTTATTATCAAATCATTATAAAGTAAAAGAAATAAGTTGGCTTCCAAATTTTTAAATTTGATTTTTTTTTTTATATTTTTGCGGACATTTAATAAACCTGTAAATTAAAGTAATATTACAAACATGTATTGGACATTAGAATTAGCGTCAAAACTTGAAGATGCACCGTGGCCGGCTGCAAAAGAAGAACTTATAGACTTTGCCGTTCGTTCAGGCGCTCCTATGGAAGTGATTGAAAATCTCCAGGAGATGGAAGATGACGGTGAAATTTATGAGAGTATTGAAGATATATGGCCTGATTATCCGAGTAAAGAAGATTTTTTCTTCAACGAAGATGAATATTAGGAAGACAAAAACTTGTTGTTAGAAAACTACTTAGCAACTTAGCAACTTAGCAACCTAGCAACCTAGGAACTAAGCAACTAAGATAGCTAAAATCTCACTGTCTAACAACATCATTTTTTGTCGGTCTGAGTTCCTCAAGCCATTTAAAGCCTTTCAATTTCGTTTTATCGGAAGGCGCTAGTTCTACAGGATATAATACCGCTTCTGGTTTGGTAAAGAACTTGATAATTTTTACTTTATTATCTTCCGTAAGTACTTCCAAATCACTGGCGGTAGCAATATTTACACCTATAAGTTCATTTCCGTCCTTAGGGTAATAAATAGTTTGACCATTTCCAGTAACTGTTATATGACTCAATTTATTGTCCTTAAAAAATGCCAGCATTTTTTTACCTGCAATTTGATTAAAATACGAAGTATCTTCTTTTGAAACAATCATAGGACTAATAGGCATTTCCATTCTATGTATTTTTTTATCTACCAGAATTATTGATATTTCATCTGACGTGAGCTGATTCGCATCGCTCCATATTACAGGCTGTACAAACATCCTAATTGTTGAATCGATATCGGAATAAATCATAGAATCACATTTCCCCTGAAGATCATCTTTAAAAATTTTAACATTATAAAATGCCTTCATTGTTTTCAAGTCTGTAATAGTATCGGTTAATGAAACTATAGTATCGGCAGCCACAAATAATGAATCGCCTTTTGCATCGTAAATTACTATAACAGGATCTTGTGTTAATATTAATTTCCCAATATTCTCAAAATAATCAGCATGATCACTCATGCCAATAATACCTTGAACTGAATCTGTAAATAACACATTGTTTTTTGCAGTAGCAAATCCCATTTTTTTATCATAATACATATCATCGGCTGTAATGATCTGAGCTCCATTCTTAATGTATGATCCTTTATAAAGTTGAGCTATTCCCAATTTCACCTTATACCATCCATCCTTAGTATACACATAATTACTATCACTGGTTATATAGGTTGGTCCAACAAAAATGGCCTTCTCATCTGCTGTTGAATATACCATAGTGTCCGCGACAATATTATAATCTTTGCTTTTAATGAGTACCTCTTTTCTGAAATAGAACTTTCGTTCATTCGCATAATAGTAGCCTATTGCGCTGCTCAATGTATCATTCTCTCCAATAATTTTACCTCCGGTAAGATAATAACCCGTTTTTGAATCAGTGTTATATTCAAAAACATCTGTATATAAAACAGCTTCCTTATCCATAACCCGCACATTATTCTTAAGTATTGCTATTTTTGAATTTCCATCATAACGCAGATAATCACTATACACATTTACCCCTCCTGGCTGCATTAAATGCACCCTGCTGTATGATTCAATAATATTAATATCTGAGAAAAAATATGCGCTGTCACAATACATTAACATGTTGTCGTGCGAAAACTTAACATCTCCTATTAATCTCTTAGCAGTTGAAATACGCTTATCAAATTCAAAAGAATTGGCATTCTCGATTGTAATCTTTTTTTGAGAAATTACAAATATTGGAAAACAACTAAAAAAGATGGCAAAAAAAACATTTTTCATCTTGCTATTTTTTAATCCAACCGATGCTTTCAAAATCACATTTCAAATAGCTTTCTGAAAGATGTATGTATGTAGTTCGTTGTTTTTCAGTTACCCACTGCATTAATACCTTATGCTTTTTATTCTCAATAGCAGCCATTTGCAAAACTTCATAATCCTCCTTTAAATTGGCTTTATGCGGGTTTGATTTCGATTTCAACCTTAATACTTTCATTACTTGAGAAGCACTGGCATCAACACCTAAATAAGGTTCTGAAATTTGACCTATTGCCAAATTCTTGATAATATAATAATCAGAAGCAGACAATTCATCAATATTGAACTTTGATGAATTGGTATTCTGATTGAGCACTAAACCGCCATTTGCACGAGTATCCTTATCATCTGAATACACTAGTGCCGCCTTTTCAAATGAAATGCTATCAGAACTAACCAAGAGTAAAATAGAATCAAGTTTTACTCTTGCCTGTAATATTGCACTTTGCAAAATTTTTGGTTTCATAAGAATATGTCGAGAATTTACCCTGTCTTCTTTTCTTTCAATTAATTGTATGATATGAAATCCAAATTGTGATTCTACAATTTTGGAAACCTGACCCACTTTTAAACTGAAAGCAGCTTTTGCATACTCAGGATCAAGTTCACCTTTTGACATAAGACCAATTTCGCCACCATTCATTGAAGATCCCGGATCTTCAGAATAAAGCTTGGCTAACGTTGAAAATTTTTCGCCATTATTTATACGTCCTCTTAATTCAAGCAATCTTTCTCTGACTTGAAAAACAGCTTCATCTGAATGCTTCGGCTTTATTAAAATTTGTTGCAACTCAATCTGAGAATTGATTAATGGAATGCTATCTTCATGCAAACTATGGTAAAAAGCATCTACTTCGGTGGGTGTAATCTTTATATTTCCGGTTATTTCTTCCTCCATTTTTTGAGTAATCATTTGATCCCTTATATTATCACGCAAATCATCTTTAATTTGTTGATACGACTTTTTAAAATATTCTTCTAATTTTTCTTTAGATCCAATTTGATTCACAAAAATACGCAAGCGCGATTCCAATTGCATTTCAACATTGGCTTCTGAAATTTGAACACTATCTATTGCTGCTTGATTAATTAATAACTTTTGCACAAGTATGTTCTCCATTATATCACAAATCATATCATCGTTTACAACAATTCCTTGTGAGCCCAATTGCAGAATTTGATTTTGAACATCAGAATATAATATAACTCTATTACCAACAACAGCAATAACTTCATCAATAACTAAATTTTGGGCAAAACTACTACCGGAACAAAATAATATGATGAACGAAAAAATTCTCGACAACTTTTTAAACACAAGCATACAGCAGTTTTTTTTTAATATATTGTAAATTTATTATTCCGCTTACCATCTTCAAAAACCATATTTTCAAGTTCGTTGATAAACTTCATTTTTCTTTTATTTACTATAACTTCTCTGATATTATTGCGAACAAAAATTATTGGAGAAATTGTTCCTTTTAGTTGAAACTCGCGAATCATTACAAAATATAAATAATTTTCATCACTTACTTCAATTGTTTTATTATTATTCAAGAACTCTTCATAATTAAGAATTTCTATCGGTAGCATACGGGTAATTTGTTCAAAATACACCCAATTATCATTAAAATAATCATATTTTTTTGCGTATTGATAACAATAACTTTCGAGTTCTTTGATCTCCTCAGGATCATCTGATTTATATAACTCCTTTAAGCGTAACACATTGGGCATATCTTTAGGAATTCGAATATATAACGCTTTTACTATTTCCTTTGTAAGAACAAAATTGAAAATATTCTGATTATAAAAACTATCAATTTCAGCAGGAGTAACTACCGTATCCAATTTTTGGCTTACCATATTGTTCTGATATTTATAAATAAGCAAAGAAGACCGATAATCTTCTAATTGCTTATTTACATTTTTATCTTCTGGAGCTAAATTTTGCTCTGCGTTATACAGCATCAATTGCCTGGCTATCCATTTATCAATATAAGACTTTAAAAAAATAACGCTGTCTTCAGAACCTACTCCTTGCGGCAAGATATCAACAATATCCTTAAGATATAAATACTTGTCTCCTACCCTTGCTAGGGTAACTTCAATTGGTTTCTGTTCTGTTTTATTGCAAAAAAATGTACCAAACCCAAGTATTAAAAAGACAAGAAATTTCATTCATCCTTATTTTATACTGTTAACTAATTCCTTATTTACAGTATAAGGATATTTTGAACGCAATTCCTTGATCCAGTTTTCTTCCAGATGGTTTTGATACTCTGCTGTTACCAATCCTTTAACTTCTCTCAATTCTTTTGATTGTGGATCTTTAATAGATTGATAAGAAAGTACTATATGCTTAGCGTCTTTCTCTGCAACAGCTAATTTTCCTGCTATCCATTCAAATTGATCTACCATGGCGTTATCACCTTTTTCATATAAACCCGATGATATGATAATACATTTTGAATCTTTACTTCCGCAAATTTTCTCTAACATAAATGAATCTGGCAACGCAGGATTAGCCTTTAATGTATTTAAAACTTTTTCGGCTGTATCTTTAGAATTACAAGAATAAAGTTTTACATCGGCACGTTGCTTCCACATAAATTTTCCTTTAATTCCCTGATGAAATTTTTGTAGTCCCGAAGTATCTTTTACAGCCTTCGACCAAACCAATTTATCGGTTATATTAAAAAGCAGTATGCCATCATGATACTCTTGCACTAAATTTCTGAAATCGCTATATTTTTCTTCTAAATGTTTTTTCTCAGCATCTAAAGCAGCTATATCAACAAATGCTTTATACTTTTTATCAATATAAACTTTCATATTGATAGGTTGACCCTTATAGTCGTCATCTTCAACAAATAAAGCAAAATCTTTCTGAGTGTATTTCTTTTTATCAATTACAAAAAGAGGCTTGTTTAATTTCTGCGTTTTGGGTGCTACGTAACTACCTTTAAATACTGTGCTATCAAAAATGGGAAGTATCGCTTCTAAATTTTTAGGAACCTCTTTAAATTTGTAATCATTCTTTGCCCGCATAATCACTAGGTCCTGACCTTTGAAAGCTCTCTCATCTTTTTGAATTCTTTTTGCCAAATCGTCTTTAATTTGTTCAAATGCAGGTAATCCTTTATAGTCGGTTCTTTTAATGATATGCCAACCATAATTTGTTTTAACAGGCTCAGTAATATCTCCATTCTTTTGCAAACTGAATGCTGCATTTTCAAATTCAGCTACCATTTTATTGGTAGTAAACCAATCTAAATCGCCTCCTTTTTCAGCCGACATCCTATCTGTTGAATACTCTTTGGCCAATGTTGCAAAATCAGCACCTTGTTTTAATTTTTCATGCAAAGTGAAAATAATTTTTTTCGCACTATCGGCAATCGACTGATCAGATCCTTGAGGAACTGCTATCATAATATGAGCAGCGCGTATGGTACCTCTAGAAGGTCTTTTATCCATTACCTCTATCAAATGATATCCAAATTTTGTGCGAATGGGATTGGTAACAGTTCCAACTGGTGTATTGTAGGCAACTGTTTCATAAGGATACACCACATTGAATGCAGTAATATAGCCTAAATCTCCTTTAAAGCGGTCAAAATAAGGATCCTCGGTATATTTAGGAGCTACTGAATCAAA
>JFJP01018793.1_pt1 | contig 10683 bp, 3 predicted proteins | sample 431651 | NCBI WGS metagenome assembly JFJP01 (sample SAMN02602958, study PRJNA72255) | Microbial mat metagenome, whole genome shotgun sequencing project. | biome: fresh water; feature: sink hole; material: water; isolation source: purple microbial (photo- and chemosynthetic) mats found in...
TTGCGGTCGTCAAACGCTGGATGAAGAACTTCAAGGGGATCGCCCAGTACCAGTGGGACAAGGGCTTCCAGGGCCCGAGCATCTGTGAATACTACCTGCGCACCGGGGATGCGACGGTGCTGCCGATGATCAAGGCCGCGACCGAAGACCTGAAGAAAACCATGTACAATGGCGGCTGGTCAGGGCGCGGGGGATCTGCCGGCTTCTACTATTCCACCGGGACCGGCCAGATGCATGCGGCGGGCGTGCACTGCGTTACCTTCCTGCTGATGGCCCGGCAATGCGGCGTCGATGTCGATGAGTACACGCTCCAGACCTCCCTGCGAAATTTCTATCGCTACGCCGGCAGGGGTAACGTCCCGTACGGCGACGGATTGCCGGAAGAGGGGTTCCGAGACAATGGCAAGACCGGCGGACTGGCTCTCGCCATGGCCGCTGCTGCCCAGCTCGTACCGGATGGCGAGCATTCGGTCTATGCCCAGGCCCGCGACAATTCAGCCATGAAGAGTTTCTACGCGACGAGCTGGTTCATGGTCGCCCATACGGGCGGCGGTATCGGCGAGATCTGGCACAACATGGCCATGGGGCTGATGACCGACAAGCGTCCGGCGCAGTTCCGTTCCTTCATTAATGAGCGCCGCTGGAGCTACGAGCTGTCACGACGTTTCGACGGCACGTTCGGCATCGCCGGGGTTGATAGCCGTTATGACGTCACCGGTGCTGGGAAAGAGCCGCGTGACTTCGGGACCTTTTATGGAATGATCTACACGCTGCCCCGCAAGCAGCTTCGCCTGTATGGCGCCCCGAAAACACAATGGAGCAAGACGTATCCGCTGCCAGCACGTCCCTGGGGCACCGCCGCAGATGATGCATTCGTCTTAAACGAGCCCGTTAAACCCTTTATCAAGCTGGACGAGGAACGCGTTCCCACGCATGCGTCCCTGGCCGTGTTCAACAAGTTAGGGGCACCCGGCGAAAACGACCGCCTGCTGGCCGAATATGTCCTGCACCCCGATTATGGCCTGCGGGATTCAGCCGTTTCCTACATCCTGAAGAAGAACCGTCACCAGATGATTCTCCCCATGCTGAAATCGTCGGATCCCCGTATCCGGATGTGCGGGGTACTGGCTCTCTCCGGTCCCAACAAGCAGGCCCCGTTGCCGACTGCGCAATGGACGCCGGAAATGTTCGATCTGCTGGAGAAGATGATCAATGATCCGGACGAGTCCTGGTGGATCCTGTCCAACGTCCTGGGTGTATTCGCAATGGCTGAACCGGCACGCCTTGTCAGGAACTTGGACCGACTCCTGGCGCTGCTCGGGCACGAGGAATGGTGGATCCGGCTTGGTGCCGCGCAGGCCCTGCTGCCGATAGCCACCACGCCGCCGCATCACGAGCGCATCATCCCCGCCTTTGTCAAGGCGATCACAGAGGCACGGACTGCGCGTATGCTCGGCATATCCAGGGGTATCGCCGACCGTATCGCCTCCGCCAGTCCCGAGGTCAAGCAGTTTGCCTTCCCCTATTTTCAGACGGCCTACGCGGGCTTGCCGGCGAAAATGGTCGACGAGAATACCGGGATGGTCTTCAACGGCGGCGCAAGTGCCTTGCGCTCTCGCATGATCGATATCGTCTTCCGCCTCCCCGGCGGGCGGGATCTCGCCGCTGTCGCCCCGAAAGACACGCTTGTCTCGGCCATTTCCGGCATGGACGAGGATATGTTCGTCTATGATGGCAAGTTCAAGAACAACCCGACCTTTGCCGGCAAATGGCTTCAGTTCAGCCTGGTCTATGGTGACACGCTTGATAAATTCACCCAGAAGAGTGTGGGCGGGGTCAATGCGGCCATCGCCAAGCAAAAGACACAGAAGGGCAGGGGGGCCTACCGCCCGAGCTATCTCGTCCTTGAGAGCAACGGCAATGTACAGAAAGACGGTACCAAATTGTGGACCGATGACATGATCGTCGACATGAATGTCGGCGAGGCCCGGAAGATGCGCACGTTCACGGTTGGCGAGAAAACGTACCTCGCCATCGAACGTGGCGGCTTCTTTGGTGAGCCCAAGGACGAAGGGTTCCACCCAGGCTACGATATCTACTTGCGCCAGTGAGATGTATGTGCTGGTTTTTAGATGAGTTCGGGCCGCTGTGCAGGTCGCGTCCAGTTGACACAACTGGACGTACTTTTTGCAGTAGGTCCAGTTTTCCCGAAACTGGACCTTTGTGTTGTGTGGACGGGGGCGACCCCGTCCGGTATCCGGGAGGGACGGGTTCGACCCCGTCCGCGGCGTTGTAAGCAACCTATAAAAAGGAGCCGGAGTGTGCAAAAAGAGTTGATAAACATTGGATGGATCAGAACCACGGCGCTGGGCCTTGGCGGCCTCATCGCGGCAACGTCCGTGGATGCCGCGCAGGCAACGCGCAGGCCCAATGTCATCTGGATCATGACAGACGACCTCGGATACGGGGATCTCGGCAGCTATGGTTGCGAGGACTTCAAAACCCCGCACATTGATGCCATTGCGAGTAATGGCGTACGGGCCACGCGCTTTTATGCGGCTGCGCCCACTTGCAGTCCGTCACGGGCATGCATCCTTACCGGACGCTTTCCCGACAGGGTCGGCATAGGGGGCGCTCTTATGGGCAAGGGCGGTCTCGCGGGCGACCAGACGACCATCGCCAAAGTCCTCAAGGAAGCCGGATACGCGACCGGACTGGTGGGGAAATGGCATCTCGGCTATGAGGAAGACCGGCTTCCGAATCCGCACGGGTTTGACGAGTTCTATGGGCATCGCGGCGGCAAGATCGACTTCTTCACGTACACCGACACGGCGCAGAAGGCCGCGGACAATCCCATGGGTAAGCATGACTTCTACCAGAATGACCAGGTGATTTATCCTGAGGGCTATGCGGCGATGGTCAGTTGCATGGACGATGGCATTGGCAAGGTTATGGATCACCTGCGGGAGAACGGCCTTATCGAAAACTCCGTGGTGATCTTTTTATCGGATAATGGGTGAGATCCTAGCAATGGCGGATCGAACAAGCCATTTCTGGGGGCAAAGTGGAAATGGGACGAAGGGGGGATCCGCGTGCCCATGGTGGCCCAGTGGCCGGGGATGATTCCTGCCGGCACGACCATAGACCAAGCCCTGCACATGGTCGATTTCTTCCCGACCATGCTCTCGGTGGCTGGTGTTCCTATGCCCGAAGGATTAGCGATCGAAGGCATAGACATCACCAGCACGCTCAAGCGCAATGCCCCTCTCCCCGAGCGTCCGCTCTTCTTCCAGAAGGCGGTGATGCAGGGTAAATGGAAGCTGTTGAACGGTACGCGGCTTTTTGACATGGAGAACGACCCCACCGAACGCAATGATCTCGCGGAGCAACACCCCAAGATCGTGGAGGCGTTGCAAAACCCTTCCTGCAGCTCCGGCTTTCCAACGGAGCAGCCTGAAGGCTGGACTACAAACCTTTTCACCCGTTGGTAGTTCAGGCTTCTACCTGTTCCCGATGTCTAAGGGTTGCAATCGGCGCTGGAAAAATTGGTTGCTACCGCCGTCACGGTTAGACATATTAACCGCATGAACGTTAATGATATAAACGCGCGGCTGGCGGTGGGGGATGCAGACCTCGAGCGTTTTTTCCGCATGTCGTGGGTCTGAAGCAGGCCCCCTTCCGCTTCGAGCTTGATTTCGGGTTGCCGCATCTACCCGACACGGATGGCATTATCACTATCCGCTCCGGGCGAGGAATTGCCCGAAGAGCAGATGCACTGGCGCAGCAAGGAACATGAAATTGACTTCGTGCTAAATCCTGAGTCGTTTATCGAAATCAAGCTGGGTGCCGCGGGGTGACCATTGCTTGACCATGGGGGGGGCCGTCAAGCTTTCCACTGCCTGTGTGGCCGAGGTTACGGATCCGGATCGAAAACCGCTGGTGTTGCGTGGTGCCCGGCAGGTGGGAAAGACATGGCTGGTTCGAGACCTTGCCAGGCGGCATGAACGGACGCTGGTCGAGCTGAATATGGAGCGTCGCCCGGAACTGGCGGATCACTTCCGGTCAAACGATCCACGTCGTGCGCTTGCTGACCTTTCGGCCGATCTGGGGATTTCGATTGTCCCCGAAACCTGTTTGCTGTTCATTGATGAAGTACAGGCCACGCCGCAACTGCTGGCCTTTCTGCGCTGGTTCCGTGAAGACATGCCGGAATTGCCTGTGGTGGCGGTTGGCTCGCTGCTGGATTTCGCGCTTCGTGACCATACGTTCAGTATGCCGGTCGGGCGTATTTCATACTGCTACATGGAACCGGTTTCCTTCTACGAATTCCTGGATGCATCCGGCAACGAGATCCTGAAGTCGACGCTTGTCGCCACCGGAGAAACACTGGAATTGAGCCCGCGGCTGCACCAGCGGGCACTTGAACTATTTGCCGAATACTGTCTCGTCGGGGGGTTGCCTGAAGTTGTCTCGGACTGGGTTTCCAAGCGTGATGATGCACGGCGGTTGCAGCTCCAGCGCGATTTGATTGCGACCTATCGGGACGACTTCAACAAGTACCGTGGGCGCATCCCGGCCGACGTGCTGCGTGGGGTGATGGATGCGGTTCCTAGGCAATTGGCAGGGCGGTTTGTCAATAGCCATGTCGACGCCGAAATGCCGCATCGTGACATCAAACAAGCCCTGGAACTGCTGCGGTTGGCACGTGTGTGTCATCGCGTTGACCATACGGCGGCCAATGGTCTACCGTTGGGAGCCGAGACGAATCCGCGAACGTTCAAGGTGATTCTGGTGGATGTCGGCCTGGCTGCGGTTCAGTTAGGCCTTTCGAGGCTTGACCTGCGGGATCTGAACGACGTGGACTGGGTCAACAAGGGGGGGATTGCGGAGCAATTCGTGGGACAACATCTTCGCTGCCTGTCCCAGGCATGCGAGGATCCAAGGCTTTTCTACTGGCAGCGTACCGAAGGGCGCAAGGGGGAAATCGACTACATCATCCAGTACGGCAGCCATGTCATCCCCGTCGAGGTGAAGGCAGGTAAGGCCGGGGCGATGAAATCCCTGCACGCCTTTATGCATGCCAAGAGGCTGCGTCTGGCGTTGCGTCTGGACGCCAATCCCCCTTCAATCCAGGAAATGGATGTGCTGACCACCACTAGCGATCCAGCCAGGTATCGGCTCCTCTCGCTCCCGTTGTACATGGTTGAAAGTATACCGGCGGCCATTCAATCGCACATTGCCTGAGGCTCTTGCAAAACCTCTGTCAGTCTGCTGTCTGCAGTCTTCTCCCTCCCCATGCAGGAATATACAGCATATTTGCAGGATCATGCGGTAGGCGAGAGGCTGCTAATTTGGTACTATGGATCAGATAACTGTGAATGTTTAACCGAGGAAGGATAGAGATAATGACGAGGGAACCTATTGGTCAGCATCGCCGTTTGGAGGCTTTGTGTATCTGGCTGGCTTCCGGCTTGTCGCTCCTGTTGATGTGCGGCATCGCCCATGCGACCGATATGGACACGGTAGAGCAGCGTATCATTGCCGATGTGATGGCGACACTGCCGACCGATTCAACGATCACAACCCGCATGAATACGCTGGGGACCAACGGACTCTGGTCTACCTTAACTTATGATCTGACAACAACCAAGGATACGCACCTGCAATATATGCGGGACATGGCGCGGGCCTATAATTCGCCTGCCAGCAGCCATTACAGTAATGTGACGCTGCGGACAAAATTCCTGCTGGCGTTCGACGGATGGGTCCGCGAAAACCCGGACAATGATAACTGGTGGTGGCGCGCGATCGGTTATCCTATGACACTTGGCGAATGTATGCTCCTGATGAAGACTCAGCTTTCCGCAGCGCAAAAGACTTCCGGAATCAATCTCCTGGCGTATGCGTATCTGCCACGCAGCAATGTGGGACTGACGAACACGGGGGTCAACCGGACAGATCGCTCCTATGCGACCATGATGCGGGCGCTGCTGACTCCTAATAGCGCCCTGCTGCAAGAGTCATTCCTGTCCATTGGCGATACGATACTGTTCACGACATTAGAGGGGATGCAGCCGGACGGCTCCTATCATCAGCACACAGCACAATTATACTCCGGCGGGTATGGCAAGCGTTTTGTGGAAGACATCCCTAAATATGGTTCTTATGGAGTCGGCACTATCTACAATTACGGTCCACGCCAGATCCGTGAGTACACGGACTACACGCTCGACGGACTCCAGTGGTTTTTTCGTGGTCCGCTTATCGATTACGTCACCTTGGGGCGTTCGATTGTCATCAAGGGGGACCAGAGCTCCGAGCCCTTTATACCGAGTGCGCAAAGAACCATTGCGCTTTCGGGATCATACCGGACGAATGAATTGGCGGCTCTTCAAGCCAGGCTGGAGAATGGCAGAGATACCGGAGCGGCCGACCCCTCACAGGCAATTTCGGGCAACCGCATGTTCTGGCGCTCTGACTACATGGCGCATCACCGCCCGGGCTTCATGGCGAGCGTGAAAACCGCATCAACCCGCACGGTCGAGTGTGAAGTTATTAATGAACAGGGCAAGAAGAGCCTTCATATGTCCGATGGCATGACGATGTTCCATCGCCGCGGCGATGAATATACAAATCTAATGCCGGTGTGGAACTGGCAGCGCCTGCCGGGTACCACGATAGAACAGGCATCCTATTCGCTTCTACCTGTCACAAATCCTCCGCCTGACTGGCTGTCCGGCACGAGTACCCATGCCGGCGGCGTCTCGGACGGCAATGACGGTGCGATGGCATATATCTATTCAAAGCGCAATGTGTCCGCCCGGAAGTCCTGGTTCTTTGTCGGCGACGCCATGCTGGCTCTCGGTGCCGGCATCAACGCTTCTGCCGCGATATCGAATGTCCTGACGACCCTGAACCAGTCGTATCTCAAGACAACCATTTCGTATTCCACCGGGGGTAGCGCGCAAACCCTAACGATTGGCACCATCACCCCGTCGGGCCTGCAGTGGGTGCATCATGACGAAACCGGCTACTTCTTCCCCGGCGGCACTAATTCTGCCACTATCCGTGCCCAGGAGCAGACAGGGCGGCTGTATGATATCAACGGCTACGGAACCAGTACCACTTATATGGTCGTCCAGACCCAGAAGGTCTTTTCGGTCGAAATCAATCACGGCAAGGCTTTCACCGGAGGCAGTTATGCCTATGTGGTGGTACCTGGACTCGCCGCCGGAGCGATGGACAGCTACCCGCTCGACGATCTGCAGATCCTCAGCAATACCAGTTCCATTCAGGCCATGAAAAGTGTAACCAACGGGCTCACTATGGCCAACTTCTTCGCCGCAGGAGCAGTTGGCGGCATTACAGTCAGCCACTCCTGCTCCATCATGGTCCGCGATACTGGCAATACAATTGAAGTGACCGCGTCCGATCCGAAGCAGGTCATTACCGGTGACCTGACCTTCCAGATTGCCCGCCCTGCCGCTGGCTTGATCGAGGCTGATGGTGAAGTCACGGTGGATCAGCTTACCCCGACGATCAGCATGAGAGTCCGGATGGCGGGGAGTACCGGGCGCAGTCTCAAGGCGAAATTCTACACTGCGCCAACCGCCTTTCCGAAAGTTACGCTTAGCCCCGTAGCCGACGGTTATGTTACGGATGCCGCAGCGGGTTCCAATTATGGCACCGTAACGAACTTGCGGACAAAGGTGGACGCATCAGCAGGCGATTTCTGTGAATCCTATTTGAAGTTTGATCTCTCTGGCATCACCAATACGCCGGTTGCGGCGCGGCTGGTACTAAATCCAACCGTGCTTTCGGGCACGCCCACGCTGCACACGGTGGCATCTGTGACAAATCATACCTGGACCGAAAGCGGCATCACCTGGAACAACCGGCCGCAGCCGGCCAGCCCAGCCCAGGGGTACTGGCTGCCAAAGAACGGAGCACCCGTTCGCGCAGATGTGCTAAAGCCCGTACGTGATTTCAAAGGGGATGGCGGCGATTTGAGCTTTTGGCTTGCACCTTTCATGCAGTCGGACGGACTGGTGGCATTCGCGTCGCGAGAGTCGGCAACCGAGGCGCTGCGTCCGACACTGGAGCTGACGTTCAAAGCACCGTTCGGGGTGGATAACTCCATCGGTGCTGCCGTATCGCCCGCAGCGGCGCAGCTGAATGGCTGGCTGATTGAGGGTCCGGCTGATGTTTATATTTACTGGGGACTGAGCGACGAAGGCACAAACGGGACGTGGGGCAATTCGATCGTCTTGACCAATGTTGCAGGTGGAACGTTTTCCTGTACGATCAGTAATCTTACGACTGGGTCAACCTACTTTTACCGCTGTTACGCAAGCAACACTGTTGAGTCGGTCTGGGCAACCAACACCTCAACTTTCATTGCTCCGGCTCCGGCAACGATTCAACTTGGAAATCTGTCCCAGACCTACGACAGAACGGCCAGAACCGTTACAGCCACTACCACTCCTGAAGGGATCAGCGTTTCCGTGACTTACAGCGGCAATCTAGCGCCGCCTACCAATGCGGGCAGCTACGCGGTGACTGCAACGATCGACGATCCTGAATACTGGGGGAGTACGAACGGAACGCTGACCGTGGGCAAGGCTGCGCCGACGGTGACCAACTGGCCAACTGCATCGGGCATTACAGAGTGGCAAGCACTTTCCTCATCCGTATTGAGCGGCGGTGGGGCGACGGCTCTGGGATCACCTTTGCCCGGTACCTTTGTTTTCGCTTTTCCGACGAACAAGCCGACGGCAGGCGTTTACACCGCTACAGTGAACTTCGTACCCACCGACAGTTCGAATTTCAATTCGGTAGCAGGAGGGCAGGTTGAGGTTGCCGTGGCGGAAAATCTTCCACCAACAGTGTATGCCGGACCGGATCAGAACATCGTAAGCGGCCAGTCTCTCTGGACGCCTGCAAATCTCGCAGCAACCGCCTGGTACGATGCGGCGGACACGAACAGTATTACGATGGTCAGCGGCAAGGTCTCACATTGGAACGATAAGAGTGGCAATACCAACCATGCCACGCAGGGAACAGCGACCAATCGCCCCTCGTATCTCGCCAGTGATCCGATGGTCAACAGCCGCCCAAGCATAGGCGATATCACCGCTACCGGAAAGATCGGCTTGAACACCCCCTTGATGTCAGCTAAGAATGTCTATGTTGTGACCTATTATAAAGACGGTGTCGATTCATCCTTTGATGGATATCCGACACTCTTATCCGGCCCCGGCGCAAACGGAACCTACAGGATCATGGGTAATACCAACACCGCGAGCTTGATTGCGTCCTACCAATTCAATGATGCAGGTACGTACAAGAATGGTTCGGTCATCAACACGAATGGGGTGTTGCCGATGACGTCGTCCGTCTTTAAATTCAAATCAAGTAGCAGTCTGATACAGGTCTTCAGCCTCGGTTTCAATCCGACTAGCACGGATAGAGACTGGCAGGGTTATTACAGCGAATGGATTTTTACGGACGGTTCTGAGGATGCCGAAACAGAACAGAAGATCGAGGGCTACCTCGCCCACAAGTGGGGTATGGCCGAAAAATTGTCCACAGGGCATCCGTACAAGGACATCGCACCCATGGGCACCACCGTGGCACTCGACGGCACGGTCAGCGACACCGAGAGCAATCCCACCACGACGCTCTGGACCCGTGTCGAGGGTCCTGCTGCGGTCACCTTCGCCAATGCGTCGGCTGTTGATACGGTCGCCAGCTTCGCAACAAATGGGGTCTATACCCTTCGCCTGATGGCAGATGATGGATTTGGAACGGCTTTCGACGATGTTGTGATCGCGGTCGCTCCGGGTGCCGAATACACCGTCAGCTTCGACGCCAGCGGCGGCATCGCCGCGAGTCCCGAAACAAAAGTGGTCATAACAGGCTCGACATACGGAACGCTTTCGACCACCAGCCGCGCTGGATATACATTCAAGGGATGGTTTACGGCGGCTTCCGGGGGAAATCAGATTACGGAATCCACCGTGGTCACCACCGAGGCGGATCACATGCTTTACGCGCAGTGGACCCTATCCACAAACGTTTTCGTAGTGGCTAGTCATTTTATTCGTGGCGAATCCGAGACAAACAGTTTACCTGTAGGCTATTATCAAACCGCCGCCGGAACGATTGGCACTGGCGGAGGGACAGGAGCCCGCACGGATCAGAACGTTGTCCTCGGTTTCTCCCTGCCGACCTTGCCTGCGGGATCCTTGCTGGATGCTGCCACCTTCAACTTTGAAATCACATCCGCCCGCGATTCCACTGGTGGGCAATACCTGCCCGAGTTGCATGTTTATCTGCTTAATTTGGCCGACCCAACCGTCAGTGGTACCAACCTATTTTATCATGGAACGTTTGACCCTTCTTCGGATGTCAAGCAGGTTGGTACTACTTCGGTCAGTGTCAGTTCAGGCATTACGACGCAAATTAATTTTTTGGCAGGGCAGGAAGTCCGCTCATTCACCCTCGCCAGCGACTCGCTAGTCCTACTGAAGAGCTTGTACGACGGGCACACGCCCACGCAAAGCAACGTCTATTTCCGTTTCAACATGAGCGCGGATCCGCTTATCACCACGTTCAGGCGCTACGGCGTGAGCACGGCGGAGGCGGGTGCTTCGCTCGAACTGGTTTATACCGCACCGCCTA
>JFJP01020836.1_pt1 | contig 10683 bp, 11 predicted proteins | sample 431651 | NCBI WGS metagenome assembly JFJP01 (sample SAMN02602958, study PRJNA72255) | Microbial mat metagenome, whole genome shotgun sequencing project. | biome: fresh water; feature: sink hole; material: water; isolation source: purple microbial (photo- and chemosynthetic) mats found in...
GCACCTCGGCGCCAGCGTCACCGTCGCCAGCGATGGCGCCGAGGCCCTCGAGCAGCTTGAGCGCGGTCGATTCGATATCGTCTTCATGGACTGTCAGATGCCGGTCATGGATGGATTCGAAGCGACGGCAGCCATCCGCGCCAGGGAATCACACGACCAGACGAAACGCTTGACGATCATCGCCATGACCGCCAACGCCATGGCTGGCGACCGTGAGCGCTGCCTGGCGGCCGGCATGGACGACCATCTGCCGAAGCCGGTCCAGGAAGGGCAGATAGCGGAGAAGCTGCACAGGTGGCTGGGGTGATCCCGGTCTGGCGGCCCGCAGGTCAGTAGCGCAGCACCGCTGACACCGGGACGTCAAGCTTGGCGCGGCCACCGAGAGCAGCGAGCTCGACAAGAAAGCCGCAGCCGACCACGGTGGCGCCCTGCCGCCTGATCAGGGCTAAGGCGGCCCCGGCGGTGCCACCGGTGGCCAAAACATCATCGATCACCAGCACGCGGTCTCCCGGACACAGCGCGTCGATATGCACCTCGATGGCATCGTTGCCATATTCCAGGCCGTAGGCTTGGCGAACCGCCGTCCACGGCAGCTTGCCGGGCTTTCGTGCCGGCACGAAACCGGCGCCCAGTTCCAGAGCCACCGCCGGGGCGAAGATGAAGCCGCGCGCCTCAATGCCGACCACGGCGGTGATGCCGCGACCGCTCCACGGCGAAGCGAGCTGGGCGATCGCCTGGGCCAGGGCGGAGGGGTCACGCAACGCCGGCGTGATGTCCTTGAACACGATGCCGGCCTTGGGGAAGTCCGGAACGTCACGGATGAGGGAGGCGAGATCCATGCCTGGATATTGGCGGCCCGTTGGCGCAGGCCAGCGATTCAGACCGAGGGCAGGCTGATGCGGAAGGTGGTGCCCTGGCCGGGGGCCGTCTCGACGTCAATGCTGCCGCCGTGCTGCCGGACGATCCCGCGCACAGTCGCCAGACCAAGACCGGTTCCGCGTCCGACCGCCTTGGTGGTGAAATACGGTTCGAACAACCTGGCCCGCACGGATTCGGTCATGCCGCAACCGCTGTCGGCGACGACGATCTCGACCGCGCCCTGGCCAGGTACGATGTGGATCTCCAGACGCCCACCTGCAGGCATCGCGTCACGAGCATTCACGCACAGGTTCATCAGCACTTGATGGAGCTGGGCGCCATCGGCGAGGACCTCGACCCCCTTGGCAGGAGCCTCCAGGTGGATCGCAACATCCTTGGACAGGGTCGGAGTGAGTTGGGCGAGGACCTCGGCGGCTATCGCGGCCACGTCGGTCGGGCGCTGCTCGGTAGCGGGTGGCCGCGAGGTGGCCACCAGCCTGCGGCCGAGGTCGGCCGCACGCTGCGATGCCCCGATGACCTGCTCGAGATGCCCGTGGATCGCAGGGTTGTCGGTGAGCAGCTGGGCCAATTCGGCGTGTCCGGAAACCGCTGTCAGGATGTTGTTGAAGTCATGCGCCACCGCCCCGGCGACCCGGCCCACCGCCTCCAGCCGCTCGGCCTCGGCCAGACGGCGCTGGGCCAGGGCGAGTTCCTCGGTGCGCTCACGGACGCGTTCCTCGAGTCCGTTGTTGATGCGCTGCAGATCGGCCTGCAGCCGGCGGTTGGTGATCACGGCGTGGATCTGCCGCAGCAGCACGAAGACCACGATCATGCCGGCGGCGGCACGGGCCACCACGTCGCCAGGCGCGATGATCAGCAACCCCCAGGTGGCGAGCAGGGCGATCGCCGCCAGCGCTGCGGTGATCATGCGCGCGTCGCGATCCCCGCTCTCGGGCTTCACCTGGCCGGTCGCCTGGCGCGCTCCGGCCAGACCGATCAGCGTCAGGCCTATGCACCAGACCACACCCAGACTGTTGCCGCTGACGTAGGTGTGATGGAGCAGTTGCAGCGAGTAGGACAGATCGGCAGTGATCAGAATGGCGGCTCCGCTGGCCAGCAGCGCAGCCGAACCGGATGCGGTCTTCGCCCGACCGCGGAACAGCAGGTCCAGGGCGGCCCACAACAGGATCAGGTCTCCGAGCGGGTAGGCGATGGCGATGACGCGGGCGAACGTCCCCGCAGCCGGGCTTCCGGCAGCCAGTGTCGGGGCGACCAGCAGGACCCAGATGGCCGCACCGGCTGCCGTGAGGATGACGGCGACATCAAGCAGGATGGCCCAGATCCCGCCGACCCGCGGATGCTGGCGGGGCAAGCTCAGGACACCGAGGCAAAACAGCGGATAACACAGCATGAAAAACAGATCCGCAGCCGAACCCCACGGCTGTTCGCCAACCACCGCCAGCGCCAGCCAGATGACATCGGCGACACTCCAGCAGGCAGCACCGGCCGCGAGCAGCAGCCAAGGTGTTGAAAAACGCTGCTGCGGCCCGCGCGCCGTCCGCGCCGCCCACACCAGGGCGGCAGTCGCCAACACACTGCGCACCACGCCCAGAACATCGCAAGCCAACGCGTGCCAAGGTGCCGAGGCGTCAACCTGCAGGCCAATCCTGGTCAGCACCACGCCCGCGGCCAGCAGGCATGCGGCGATCCAAAGACGCTGCGGCGGCAAGGCCATGCCTCCAGCATGACCTGCGCCGACGGCTAACGCAACCTGCGCCCGCTCCAACTCACCACCCCGGAATGGCTGCCAGCCAGGTCTCGATCCGCGCCGCGGCGACCGGATCATCGGCCAGGGAGGACAATTCGCGGTTGGTCGTCAACGCACTACGCGTCCAGTTGTGGCTGCCCGACAGCACCCATCGGCTGTCAGCGACCAGGACCTTGGCATGCGTCGTGGTCGCCACCTCGTCGAGCACCACATGGACCCGGTGGCTGGTCAACCAGGCCGCCGGTGTCTCGTGCTTGATGTCTGGTTGTCCGTCCCAGCCAGCCCCGCGATCCAATACGACCCGCACATCGACGCCGCGAGCGGCCGCCGCCGCCAGACTATCGAGCAGAGCGCCGATCGGGCCATCATCGGGACGTACCACATACATCGCCATGCCCAGGCTATGCTCTGCCCCATCAATCAGGCGACGGGCCTCACGGGCGTAGGCCAGTTCGCAACCTGGACCACCAAGGATGAACCGCGTCGGCGTATTGCGCGCAGGGGCCAGCCAGCCGACCACGAGCACGGCCAAGCCGAGCAGCAGCACGAGCACGATCCGACGCAGCCCCGGCGACCACGGCTGGCCGCTCGGCTGCAACGGCAGGTTCAACGCGCCACCGCGCCAGCCGCACCAAGCACGGCATCCACCGTGATGGCGCCCATATCAACCTTGCTGACATCACGGCGCTCCCACGCCGCTCCCGGCGCCTGGAGGTTGCGCCAGGCCGGTCCGCGGGGTCCGTTGCGCTCCATCGGGACGGGTCCGAACAGACCGACGGCCGGAGTGCCCAGCGCCCGGGCGAGATGCAGCGGGCCGGTGTCGCCGCTGATCAGGACGCCAGCGCGGTCGAGCAGGCCCGCCAACTGCGGGATGCTGGTGTCCGGGGCCAGCGCCGCCCCGGTAGCTGCAGCAAGACGTTCGGCGACGGCGCGTTCAGCTGCATTGCCCCACAGCAGCACACAGGGACGCCCGGTGCAGGCCGCGGCGCAGGCCTGCAAACGCTCCTCCGGCCAGACCTTGGTCGGCCAACCGGCTCCGACATTGATCATCCAGGCGCGTTCGAGACTTCGCTCTGCGAGCCAATGCCGCGCCCAGGCACGCTCAGCCGGCCAGGCAGGCAAAGGAAACTCCCAAGCTGCCGGAGGCTTCAGACCGAGCCCGGCAACCAGACCGAGTTGCTGGTCGATGACGTGTTCGGCGGTAGCAGGAATCGTCTCGGCGCCCAGCCAGGACAGCTCACGAGCCCGCGGCGGGGCGTGGGCCAGACGTCGCGTCGAGCCGGAAAGAATAGAAAAGAACGCACTTTTTGCCAAGCCCTGCGCATCGATGACCACATCGTAGGCCGACCTGCGCAACTCCCGGACAAGACTCTGGACGGCCGCGATGCGCTGCGGCAACGGCGCGCTGCGCAACAGTTTGCGCGGCAGGCGGTGGATCCGCCCGACCACCGGCGAGCCCTCCAGCACGCAGGCCCAGCGGTCTTCGCACAACCAGTCGAGGTGATGTCCAGCGGCAGCGAGGGCGCCGGCCAACGGTAAGGTATGGACGATATCGCCGAAGGCACCAAGGCGGACGATCAGGATGCGCACCGCTCGGCATATTGGTCCAGCCGCCAGTCGCGCCAGTGGCTAAACCGACCCTGCCCGCTTGCGGGCGCTGGGGCTGGGGGTACGGTCGCAACGATCGACATGTCGGATCCGGATCACCTCAGCCTGGGCAGCGTCGCCAAACGCTGCAATGTCAGTCGCACCACGGTGTACCGCTGGATCATCAGCGGCCAGCTGAAGGCCTACAGCCTGCCCAGTGGGCACTTCCGGGTCATCCCGTTCGATCTTGAGGAATTCTGCACGTCCTTCGGCATCACCCAGGCAACCTCAGATGGTTCGGATGGGCGACGGGCGGTCCCCAACCGGCTCAACGTCCTGGTCGCCGACGACCATCCCGACGCCTTGCTGCTGTTCAAACGTGTGGTCGAGCGCTATCTGCCCGAGGCTGCCGTCCACGAGGCGGTCAATGGAGTCGACACCTGCATCGCTGTCGGCACCTTGCGGCCCCAGGTCCTCATCCTCGACATCATGATGCCGGGCATGGACGGATTCGCCGTCCTGCAGGAACTCCTGCATCGTCCCGAACTGGCCCAGAGCCGGGTGATCGTGGTCAGCGCCTACGAGCCGTTCGCGCGCATCGAGGAACTGGCCAGGCTCAATCCCCAGATCGTCGATTGCATGCGCAAGCCGGTCCGGGTCGAGGAACTGGGCCGGGTCCTCACCGAGCTTGCCAAGCAGATGCCCAGCGGCGGAAGCCCCGTCGCCGAGGCGCGATGATCGCATCGCTCCCCGCCATCGCCGAGCAGCTCGCCGCCGTCGAACGGACCATGGCCGTGGCTCTCGCCAGCCGTGAACCCCGGGTCGCCGCCCTGATCGAGGAACTCGGCCCCTTCCATGGCAAGCTGCTGCGGCCATCGCTCTGCCTGCTGGTCGCCGAGACCATCGGCTCGGTCGATGCCCGGCACCATGCACTCGGTGCAGCTCTCGAGCTGATCCACACCGCCACGCTGGTGCACGACGACCTCATCGACGACGCCGATACCCGCCGCGGCCGCACCACGGCGCATGTCTCGCATGGCAACACCACCGCGATCCTGCTCGGCGACTTCATGTACACACGGGCCTTCTCGCTGGTCGCCGACCTCGGCGAAATGGAACTGGTGACCCGCCTCTGCGCCGCCACCAACACGGTGTGCGAAGGCGAGCTGCATCAGCAGATGTCCGAGCGCGATGCCGACCTCTCCGAGGACGAATATCGCCGCATCATCTACGGCAAGACCGCAGCCCTGACCGAATTGGCCGGATTCTTCGGCGCCCTCACCGGCGACGAACCGGCCCGCCGCGCCGCCGCCGCCTTCGGCCGTGACCTCGGCATGGCGTTCCAGGTGGTCGATGACTGCCTCGACCTGTCAGGCGATGCGCAGAAGATCGGCAAGACCCTGGCCACCGATCTTGAACGTGGCCGCGTCACCTTGCCGCTGATCCGCGTGCTCGCCGCCGCCCAGCCCGACGAACGTCCAGCCCTCGAACAGCGTCTGCTGCGCGCCCACGGCCGCGAGCAGATCGAATCAGCCCGCCGTCTGGTCATCGATCGCGGCGGCTTGGCCAGCGCGCAGGCCACCGCCCGCGAACTGGCCAACGCAGCCAAGACTCATCTCCTCCGCCTCCCCGACTCCCCCGCGCGCGCGCAATTGGCCGAGCTGGCCGATTTCGTCGTCGCGCGCGATTTCTAGGTCTTCCCCATGAGCGCCGATCGCGCCCCGAATGTCAGCAACGGCCCCACCATCATCCCCCGGCCCGACCACGCCATCTCGCGCCAGGATGTCGACAAGGACACCCTGCGTGTGCTCTACCGGCTGAAGGACAACGGCTACGAGGCCTACCTGGTCGGCGGCGCCGTGCGCGACCTGCTGATGGGTCGCCGTCCCAAGGATTTCGACGTCGCCACCGACGCCAGGCCGCGCGACCTCCGCCGCCAGTTCAAGAACAGCCGCGAAGTCGGCAAACGCTTCCGTCTGGTCCACGTCTTCTTCGGCCCGAAGAACATCGAGGTCGCCACCCTGCGCAGCGCGGTCGAGGCGCCGGCGCCCGACGGCGATCTCTATGTCGATGACGACAACGAGTGGGGCAATCTCGAAAGCGATGCGTTCCGCCGTGATTTCACCATCAACGCCCTCTACTACGACATCCGCGATTTCGCCGTGATCGACTATGTCGGCGGCGTCGCCGACATCCATGCCGGACTGGTGCGGGCGATCGGCGATCCGCGTGTACGCTTCCAGGAGGACCCGGTGCGCATGCTCCGGGCGGTGAAATTCGCGGCCCGCTTCGGCTACACCATCGAAGCGCAGACGGCGGCGGCGATCAGCGAACTGCACGGCGACGTGCTGAAGGCCAACCGCCACCGCGTCACCGAGGAATTCTTCCGCATCCTCACCCAGGCCAACCGCGCCGAAGGCATCCGCCTGCTCGCCAGGTTCGGCCTGCTCAACGACCTCTATCCGGACTGGGTCCACGCCATCGGCCAGGCCGGCCTCGAACAGGTCATCGAGTTCCTCGGCCGCGTCGACGAGGACGCCGAACAGGACCGCTGGTACTCGATCGAACTGATCGCAGCAGGCCTCTTCGTCCCCCTGCTCGACACCATCGATCCGGGCAAGGACCAGTTCAACCGCGTCGCCGCCCGCGTGACCCAGGAGGTCCGTCAGCTCGGCACGCGCATGGACCTGCCCAAGCGGCTGATCAACACCGCCGTCGAACTGCTGCGCGGTCAGCTCTACCTGCTGTTCTTCAGCCACCGTGAAAACCGCGTCAGCCGCTTCGTCGAAAGCCCGTGGTTCGACCCGACCTGGCGTCTGCATCTGCTCGCCTTCGGCGGCATCCCCGAACTCGCCCCCCTGCGCACCACCTGGCTGGCCTATCGCAAGCGTCTGAGCTCGCCGATCGGCGGCACGGTCAGCTCGCCGGACCGCCGCGACATCTTCAGCTTCCGTGGCCGTACCGGTGGCGGTCGCCACAATGGCCGGGGCGGCGGCGGCGGTGGAGGCGATGACGACGGCGAATGGGCCGAGCCGGAGCTGGTCGACAACGGCGAGGAATGACGGTCGCCTGAGGCATGCCCCGCTTCGCCCTCGACCTTGAACTCGATGGCCGCGCCTTCGCCGGCACGCAGTGGCAGAAGGGCCAGCGTACGGTGCAGGCGGAGCTGCTTGCCGCCGTCGCCGGGCTTGATGGCCAGGAGCGCCACGTCCGCCTGGTCAGCCGCCTCGACAGCGGCGTCGATGCCGAGCATCTGCCCTGCGATGTCGAACTCGCCCGCGCCTGGGATCCGGCGGTGCTGTGCCAGGCCCTGACCGACCGCTTGCCCGCCGACCTGGCGGTGCGCCGGGCGGCGATCGTCCCGGATGGATTCAACGCCATTGCCGACGCCATCGGCAAGACCTACCGCTACCGCATCGCCCTGCGCCCGGTGCGCCCGGTGCGCGACCCGCGCTGCTGGTGGCTGCGCCGCCTTGATCGCACCGACCCGCAAACCATCTGGTCGGAGACCAGGACCTCAGCGGTTTCGCCAACCTGCGCCACGATGAGACCGACGCCCAGGATCCCAAGCGCAGCATCGACAGTGCAGTGTGGAGCAGCGACGGCGAGATGCTGACTTTCCGGGTCAGCGGCGCCGGTTTCCTCTACCGCCAGGTGCGCGGCATGGTCGGGGCCATGGCTGCGGTCGCCACCGGACGCTGGCCGATGGAGGAGTTCCTCGCCTGCTGCGCCGGCGGGCGCAGCGCCGCCAAGGTCGGCAATGTCGCGCCGCCGGATGGGCTCTGTCTGGAAACGGTACGTTTCGCTGCGGAGCCTGATTGGCGCAACGCCGCCAGCTGAGCGGTCAACCGGCGGCGAGCAGTTCGCGTTCCACCACCGGCCGTTCGCCGTCCAGGCGCAGATCCAGGCCCACGGCCCGTTCGCCCAACGCTCCGGCCTCCATGGTCATGACCAGCAGGTCGAGACGCCAGCGCAGGCAGGGCGGCAGGCCGCGCGACAGCGCCGCGAGCAGCCGCCGATGATCCTGGCCGGACGGACGCAGGCGGGTGGCCAGGGCGGGCGCCATCGGCCCGAGCGTGATGCGGCAGCCGAATTCCTGGGCGGCGACCGCTTCGCCAAGCACCTGGCCCGAGCCAAGAATCTGCCGGCCGAGCAGGTTGCCGGCCCCCGGACCGATCGGCAGGGATCCCCCTGTCGCGGCCACGATATTGACCGGGCAACCGGCCACGGCGGCCAGACGTTGGGCGAGCGCGTCGGCGGTGCGGCCATCACATAGCCGGCCGGCCAGACCACGTTCGCCTTCGTCGAGCGGTCCAGCCAGACGATCAAGCTGCGCGGCGTGCGCCTCGGCATCATCGACCGCACGACGCCGCAGGAGGAGCAGGAGCAGGCCGAGCAGTCGTTGCTCGATGGCGCTGTGCAGACCTGCGGCAGCGCTGTCCTGATCGAGCCGGGCGAGTTCCTGGGCCATGCCGGCCGGCAATGGCGAACTGGCCCCGGCCAGGCCGAGCACGGCAGTCTGCACCAGCAGGGGCGTCGCCGCCTCGACCTCATGCGCCGGCACGGCGAGCGATCGCGGTCCCATCAGCCGGGCGCCGGGCAGCGCCTCGGCGGCACGCAGCAGGCTGAAACGGCGCGGCTCGGCGAGGACGGCGGCCCGCAACCAGGCCGGGCTCACGCCTGCGCTCCGGCGCAACGCGCCGGCCACAGCATGCGCTCGGCGCTGACGTGGCAGTTGGCGCGCAATGCCGTGACGGTGCCAAGCGGGGCCAGAGCTGCGATGACCTGGTCCAGGACATTGCCGAGTAGCCACGCGCCAGCGGCTCCGCCGAGGCGCTGCTCGTCGAGCGCCAGCTCGCTGACCCAGGCGCGGGCGACGGTCGAGCCCAGCGGGACCGCCGCATGCTGCTGGATCAGGCTGAGCACCGCCGAGGCCAGCCGGGTCTGGCCGCTGCGACCAGCCGCCTCCGCCTCGCCGCGACGATCGTGAAGATCAAGGAGTTGGCGGAGATCCTCAGCGGTATGCACCCCGGTGGTTGCCAGACGCAGGCGGCGGGCGATCTGCTGCAAGCGGCCAGCGCCCTGCGGAGCGGAGAGCATGCGTGAAGGCGGAGCGAGATTACGCAGGGCCAGCGAACCCGGCACCGAGAAGGTCGGCACGCGCACATCGCCGGCCCCGAGCCTGGCGCAGCGGGCGGCGTCATGCGCCAGCACCGTGATCGCAAGGACTTCGCGCTCGGAGGCCGCATCCAGCGGCCCGATCGCCAGCAGCGGCCCACCGGCTGCACCGCGATGCAGTTCCTGCCAGCACGGGCCACCGGTGCTGGCCGCAGCCTGCGGCCAGGTCCGCGCCGTGCGGCCGGCAGCGGAACCCTGCACCCCGCGCACCGACCAGACCTCGGCATCCGGCCGGCCACTGACCGCCAGCGCCCGTTCGCGCCAGGTGCCATCGATGAGCAGCGGCTCGGCTTCGGCCGGCCACAGGTTGATCGCCGGAGCGCATCCAAGCAGCAGGTCATCCGGTCCGGCGCCGCGCAGGTCCGGAGGCAGGCGCTCCAACTCGGCGACCAGGCGCAGGCCGCGCTCGCCAGGCTCGACGCCGAAGCCGGCTGGCCCGCGCAGCTCGACGAAGCGCGACAACTCCGGCCACGCCAGGGCCTCGGCGAGGATGGCGTGGCCGCGGGGCGCCACCCCAGGACCATGCCAGGACGCGGTCATCGGCACGATCCGCCCTGTCGCTGTCACCGCATGCAGCGAGCGCGGACAGGCCAACGCGCGGACCAGCGCCCGGGCCAGAGGAGCCTCGCCACAGGCGTGCAGACGCAGAACCGGGCCGAGCCGCGCCGGCACCACCGCTGCGGGCAGGGCGAGATGGATTTCCAGGCGGGGGTAATCACCAGGATGCAATTCGACCGCGGAGATCGTCGCCGCCGGAACTTCGGCATCCCAGGCAAGGCGGAATCGGCAGGCCTCGCCATCGATCGGGATGCTGTCGATGGCGGTGCCGGCGGCGATGCGTTCCGGCTCGCGCAACTCACGCTGACCGGTGAAACGCACCACGGTCAGCGCCGGCAACGGCCGCAACGCGGTCGGCAGCAGGGCGGCGCAGAGGCCCTGCGCCGCCTCGTCATCGACCGCGGTGGCGCGCACGCGCAGCCGCGCCGTGAGGTAGGCCACACCTTCGAGCAGGCGTTCGACATCCGGATCAGAACCCGGCTCGGCGAGCCAGCGGGCAGCGTCAGGATGAGCACGGGCGAAGTCGCGGCCCGACTCGTGGAGCCAGCGCAATTCGTCACGATAATAGGTCTCGATCATCTGGCCACCTCAAGGCTGCCGGTAGCATCGCGGCGGGCGATCGCTGCCACGGCGCTGCCATCACTGCGCCGCGCCCGGATGGTGAAGGTCGCAGATCCGGGGTCGCCGCCATCCTGCACTGCGATCTCGCTGAGCCGGGGCTCGGCGCTGCGCAG
>JFJP01030286.1_pt1 | contig 10683 bp, 10 predicted proteins | sample 431651 | NCBI WGS metagenome assembly JFJP01 (sample SAMN02602958, study PRJNA72255) | Microbial mat metagenome, whole genome shotgun sequencing project. | biome: fresh water; feature: sink hole; material: water; isolation source: purple microbial (photo- and chemosynthetic) mats found in...
GCCACCCGATCCAGTAACCCCGCCAGTTGCCGAATCGTTTTGCTGTGTGCGAGTGATTGCGCCATGTCCAGTTCATCATCGTAATAAGGGGTTCCCACCATCGATTCCGGCGGATGCGGATACCGGATCACCCGCGGCCAATGCTCCGCCCGCTCCGACGCCGGTTGTAAACCCGCCAACGGCACTGCCCAAGACGCCATCTGCCACCTCCTCAATCATCGGCTTCCAACCCGCTGAACCCGCCCGCCCTCTCTAGGAGAGAACGGGACAACCCAGAGTTCAAGCCGAGTGAACCATCAGCGCAATCCCCGCCAGAATACAGCCCATCCCGACCACCCGGACTACCCCAATCGTTTCACCCAGCAACAAAGCCCCAGCCACCCCCACCAACAAAAAAGCCCCACCGGCCATCAGCGGCGCCGCCAGACTCAGCGGATTAACCGCAAACACCTTTACCGTCAGTAAAAAGCTGATGCCATACAGCACCACCGCCAGCAGCAAGACCGGATTAAACCAGGCCAGCAGACCCTGACCCCGTTCCACGACATGCCCGGCGTGTTTGATCGCCAGTTGGGCACCCACATTACAAAGCACCGCCAACAACGCCAACCACGGTTGACTCATAAATCCTCCCGGCGCGGTGGTTTCAACACATAAGGCGGACGGCCCTTCACCTCATCATATAGACGGCCCAGATAATGACCGATAATACCCAACGCAATCATCAACACCCCACCAATCATCACCAGCAGCAAATTCACCGTAGTAAACCCATCCAGCGCCACCCCCAGCCACTTCTGACGCAGACTATTCAACCCAATCAACCCACCCCCCACCAGCGTCGCCATCCCCAGAACCGTGATCAGATGCAGCGGCAACGCAGAAAACCCGATCAGATTATCAATCGCGTAGCGCAACAGCTTTAACCGGTTCCAGCGACTCCCACCCTGCGTGCGTTCCGCGACCACAAAGGGAACCTGCGCCGTCGGAAACCCGGCCCAATGAATCAACCCTCGAAAAAACCGCCGCCGCTCCGGCAGGGCCAAATACATCTCCACCACCGCCCGGTCCAGTAATTTATAATCACTGTGATTGCGCAAATCCAACCCCGCAAACCGGCGAAACAACCCATAAAATACCCCCGCCTGCACCCGCGCCAGCCACGACTCCTCACCGCGATCCACCTTCACCGCCTCGACGACCGCGCAACCCGCCCACCAGTGGCGCACCATCACGGGAATTAGCTCCGGCGGATGTTGCAAATCCGCATCCAACACAATCACACAGGTGCCCTGCGCCGCCGCCAGACCCGCATGAATCGCCGCCTCCTTGCCAAAATTGCGCGTGAAATGCAGCGCCCGAATACGCGAATCCGCCGCCGCCGCCCGGGCTAATTCCTCCTCCGTGCCATCCCCCGAACCGTCATTGACCGCAATCAACTCCAATTCCGATTCAGTCGCCGCTGCTGCGCTCAGGATCGTCGCCAAATGACTGACAATATCGTCTGCCTCATTAAAGACCGGAACCACCAGCGAAATCAGCCCCGACCCCACTGGCCCGGCAGCCGGGGCCATCATGGCACCTCCCCCGGTGCCGAGGGTGAGTCGTGCGGCATAGCCCGCTCGACCCGCAACCGCTGCACGCGTAAATCACCACGGCCCGGATAAATCGCCCGCACTTCCAGCGGACCGTCACCGGCGCGGATTTCAAACCACGCCATTACCGCTCCCGGCGCATTCACCGTACCCATCAGCGTCCCCCCCCCATAGATGCGGACCTGCCCACCCTTGAGCGGCGCCGCCACCGCATCCCAGCGGCCAGCCGGTTGATCTGCTGGCAGTGTGCTGCGGTATTCCAGCACCGCCCGATAATGGCCAGGCGACAACTCAACATACGGGCCATAACTGAGAAAACCCGCCGTTTCCGGATTGACCGGTGCCAGCTCGCCCGCCTGCACCGCGCCAATCACGCTGTATAGATCACTGGCGTCCCACTGCAACCGCCCTTCCGGCAAATACTGCACGTTCGATTGCAAAAACAGTGGCCAGGCCGCCGGAGTCATTCCTACCCGGCACAGCAGCGCCTGTTGCCAGCGAGCGCACTCCCCACCCGCCAAGGCCGCGGCAAAACCCGCCGGTACTGCTTCCGGCGAACGGCTGAATAACGGAGCCGCCAACACATACAACTGCCCCGGCGCGAACGGCTGGTCAAACTTGCGGCGCTTGGCGGCGCAGTCCACTGCCGCACGGGCAATGTAGCCCGTATCCATCCGCAGTCCCCAGTGGGCCGCCAGACGCTGGAAAAAAAAATACTGATCAATGTCGCCTTCCTGGCAACCAAAAGCCGGATGAAGATTGATCTGCTGCGTGTCACGGAGCAACTCCTGCCAAAGTTCAAAGCGGTCCTGAGGCGGCTCGGCCAGCCGCTGGCGCATGATCTGCCAGTACGGTGCCACATCCCACCCTTGCAGAGGCAACACTAACGCCAGCATCGCCACCGCCTGACGCGGTGGAGTCCTGCGCACGACCACCGCCAGCGCCCCGAACACCAGCAGATAGCCTACCGGCCAGAAGAACCGGCCACTCACCCGAAAGATGCCGGTTGCCCAGGCCATCGCCTCCGGCAAAGGCCAGTCCAGCATCAACCACGAGCCGATATACAGGCGATTCGATAGCGCATAAAGGGTACAGGCCAGGACGTACAGGCATAATCCCAGATGGCGCTGGCCCAGCGACAGTCCCGGAACGCCCGCATCGGCTGCACCATCCACTCCCCGCCGCCGCCGCCGCCGCGCCAGAACCAGCGCCAGAATCACCAGAAGCAGCGCTCCGGCCCCCAGATAGTTGAACCCTTCGTACTGCCCACCGGTGGCGTCAATCTGGCAAGCGGTCAGCCGCCCCCCGCATACCGGTGCCAGCAGATTCATCGAAAAATGACCAAACCCGACAGCGCGTAACCCGCTGCCGCCATAACCGAATAACCACAGAAACCCGGCCAGCGCCGTCAATGTCAGCGCCAGCCGCTGAAATTGTATCCGCCAACCACTGCCGGTCCGGGCATCGTCGATCAGAAAAGCCATGAACACCCCAAACAGCATCGCCAGCCAATAGGGATGAATCAGCAACCCCGTCAGCGCGATGATCGCCAACAGGGCGGCCACCCGGCCATGCGGCCATTCATCACGCAACCCCCGGAAATAGCCGCCCAGCATCAACAAAAGCAACCCATGCGCCAGCAACGCCGAATGGCCTAACCGCCAGGGCAGGGTTGGAGCCAACAGCGCCAGGATCGCCCCAGCCAGCGCCGCATACCATTGACGGCAGCCGAAACTCCGGATCAGGAAGACGCCGGCAAGCCCCTGCCCAAGAATGACCAGCACATGCCAGAGCGCAAAATACTGAAAGTCAGCCGGCAACCAGGGCGACAGGAGCTTGAACGGGATCGCCAGCAACGGAAGACTGTCCGTAAAAGCAATCGACACGCCTTCGGGCGCGTTCAGACGCGTGGTATAGAGCAGCGGCAACCGCCAATCATCATCGCGATAAAATTGCCAGCCCGAGAGGTGCTGAGCAAAATCGCCCAGTTCATAAAGCCGGGCCTGACCCTGCAGAAAATGGGCTGGAAACAGCCACAGCGCCAGCCCCAGACCCAACAATAGAGCCAGGCCATAGGCCGCGATACTGGGCAGGTCTCCTGCCTTGCGCTCCATGCAACTAGGAAAAAATGGCATCTATATTCTTCCTCTGGATAAAGGTCATTTCCCGGAAAAATCATATTGCCTTTCCCGATGATTGCCGGATTTCTGGATTCCCCTCCTTGGTTAAGGAGGTGTGGCGCGAAGCGCCGGGGTGGTTCGAAATGCCCACCGATCAGCCGGCAAGACTATAAGGGTCGACTTGGTTACGCTTCATCAACGCAGCGCACCAATCGCATCAATGCGCTCAATGATCTTCTTCACCGCCCGATCCCAGGTCCAGCGTTCCCGCACCTCACGTGAAGCCGCCAGACCCTTCAGCCGCGCCGCCTCCCGGTTCTCGTAAACCTCGCGCATCCGCACCCGCAAATGTTCATAAGACGGCTGCGCCCAGCGAAAACCGGCGTAATAGGGACACTTGGCCACCGCTGGAATCAGCCCGTCAATCGCCAGTGGATAGGCGTTATCCGCATGCATAAAGTCGCATTGCGCACCCCAATGGGTCGCAATCACCGGCAGACCGCAGGCCATCGCTTCCAAAATGGGCATCCCCCACCCTTCCCCCCGACTGGGCAACACAAAGCAGTCCGCCGACCGGTACAGGACGCCTAACTGATAAGTGGGCACGACCTCATTCAGCGATAGCACCATGCGCCCACCCGCCGACCGCAAACCCAGGGCGCGAATCGCCGTCGACACATCCACCGTCGGATCCCTGTTTAGCGTTTTGCACACCAGCACGACCGGCTCATTGCGGCGAAACTCATCATTAAACGCCTGAAGCAGCAACTCCGGAGCCTTGCGCTCCCCCCATTCAAAAATACTGAGGAAGGTAAAAACCTCTGGATTGGGACACGCGACAATGTCCGGGTTGAAATAGTCGGGATCAATGCCCAGCGGAATGACGTGGATCGGCCGCCGCACCCCACTCGCCTGAAAGGTTTCGACATTAAAGTGGGAGGGAACCCAGACTTCATCGACCAGATTGGCCTGACGCATCCATTCCTCGGGAATGCGATCAGTTTCCAGCATGGTAAAGCCGATCTTGTACGCCCCGGAATTGGACGCGAAGACATCGCCCTGGCCATACACGACCTGTACGCCCCACGGTTGCAGCGGACGGTCGCGAATCACATTGACCAGGTAGTGATCGCCATAGGGGGGTTCCTCGACCGGAAACACCGTACCGGGGCCGTAGACATAGCGATAAGTCAGGCGGACGCCAGCGCGATCGAGGCCCAGCATGAACTCGCGGGAACTAATGGCGTAGCCGGTCGGCAGATTGACAATCGAATGCCAGTCCAGGGTTCGGGTATAACGCTCCCGCTCAAGCGTCGCCAGCCACTTGTCGCGAAAGACCTGCTGCGAGGTCAGAAACATCGCCGAATGACTGACCCCGTTCACCCGCGTCGAGACGTTTTCATGATGCAGTACGGTCACTGAACCGCAACAGACCGTGCGGAACCCGGCGGCCCAGGCTTTCAGGCAGTAATCGGTATCCTCGAAATAGGAAAAATAGTCTTCATCCAGCAGGCCAATCGTGTTGATGAGCGCCCGCTTGAGATAGGCGCAGGCGAAGACCACGCCTTCGACATCGCGGGTGGCGCTGTACTGATTAATGTCAAGCTGAGTACCACCGATCTGCTGACCCCACAGGGTCTCCAGGGGCATATAGGTACCGGCGTGCTGCAACTGGCCGCCGGGCCGCCGCAACCGGCAACCGACCACGCCAATGTCCGCGGCGGCATACGCGGCGTCCTGCAACTGATCCAGCCAGTCCAGTTGGATAATTTCAATGTCATTGTTCAGCAGCACAATATCGCAATCATCCGGCAGTTGCCGAATCGCTGCATTATTGCCGCTCACAAAACCGAGATTAGCGCCATTGTCCACAACCTCGATCCAGTCCAGGCCAGCCAGATACGCCAGTGTGCCATCGGTGCTGCCATTATCGGCCACCACCACCCGATGTCGCCGGGGATCCCTGCTCGGCTGCAACGTCTCCAGACAGCGCTGCGTATAGTCCAGACCGTTCCAGGTCAGGATAATGATCGCCACCGGCGGTGACTGCGTCGGTCCAATACCGGCGCCGGGGGTTAGACTCAAGGTATCAGGCATAGGGACAGGTTCAAACCTTGCGACCCACCACGGCGTAATCGCGTGGGCCAAAAAAATGCGTATTGATAAACGAAGTTGCCTGGATCCCGTCGCTGGGCAGATGCTCGGCCTCGGGAAACGGATGCAGCGGCCATATCTCCACGTTGCCCAGACCACGCACTTCGAGCAGGAACCGCGCCGTGACCGGCGGGATCGGGTTGCGGTGCGTCGGGTCCAGATAGAAAGTCTGGCTGCCGACAAACACATTCTCCGGATTGGGGGTTTCAAAAATCAGCACACCGCCAGGCTGCAAGGCGCGCGCCGCTTCATCGATCAGGTTGATCAAAGTCTCCAGCGGCAGATGTTCAATCAGATGAAAGGCCGTAATCGCCCCCAGACTGTCATCCGGCCAGCCGCGCAGACTATCTACCGCATCGCCCTCCTGCACCGCCAACCCTTGCGCCCGACCGTCATCAATCAGAACCTGGTTCAAGTCCACCCCGTGCGCGTCATAGCCCTCCTGGGTCAGGAGCGCCAGCCATTCGCCACGCCCGCAACCTAAATCCAGAATCGTCAGCGGCCCCGTGTTTCGAGAAACTGTCTGAAGTATTGGCAAATACACACGCAATCGCTCGGCAATCTGCGTCGTACTGCCGCGAAAATCGTCTTCAAAGCGCACATACAGAGCGTCGTACAGATGGTTGTACTGCGCCGCGAGTGCCGCCAGTTGCGGCGTATCGAGAGGCGCAGGCAGTCGCTGGCGCGTTTCATCCAGCAGTGCGCCCAACCGGCGTTCCTGTTGCGCCTGCTGCAAAGCGACCTGTCCCATCCGCCCGACGGCTTCCTGTTGCTGCTGTTCGTGCCGCGCCCGCAAATCGATGAACTGCGCCTGCAACTCGCCCAGGGCGCTCCGGAAATGATCCAGAGCCTCCCGGTGTTGGTCGAGATGCTGACTGTGCGCCACCCAGTGCTCATCGTACTGATCCAGCCTCTGACTCTGCGCTGCCAGATGCTGACTCAGCGCCACCAGATGCTGATCATACTGATCCAACCGCTGGCTCTGGGTAGTGAGTTGCTCAATCTGGGTTGCGGCGCGCTGGTCGTGCTGACTGAGACGCTGGCCGTATTGATCCAGCCGCAGAACCTGGGTGAGCAACTGTTGATCATGCTGGTCGAGTCGCCGGGCGTCGTGATCCAGCCGCTCACTGTAAGCCATCACATGCTGATCATGCTCGCCCAACCGCTGATCGTGGCGTTCCAGCCGCTTGAGATCGTCCGCCAGTCGCCGGTCGTAATGCTCATGCAACTGAGTCAGGGCTGCCGCATGTACATCGTGTCCACTCAGCCGCTGGCTCGCAGCCGCTAGTCGTTCCTCGAACTGCGCAGATTGCGCACGCCAGGCATTCTCGAGACCGGCAAAATTGCGCGCCAGGGTGGGAAGTCGAAACAGCAGTATGGCGTTATGCAGCAGATAGCCCAGCACCGGTATACGGTAGAGCACCCGCACCGCCCGCAACACTTCATTTTTCATTGGGTACGCCATTCAAGATCGCGATCGAGTCAAGCAGCGATGCATCGACTGACGCCAAGGTCTCCGGCGTCGGTTCCACCGTAAAAAGCACCGGCCCCGTGACCGGCGACGCCTCCCGCAGGAGGGTCCAGACCGACTGCATCAAATCCTGCGCATCCACTTCCGCGGGCGTCGTCATCGGGCATCGACTCGCGTCGCCTGCCGCCCGGTCAGCGTCAGTCGCCATTGCCGCCAGTGATGGTAAGCCAGATTGCACCAGCGTCCCGGTTCGGCCAGCCCAACCCCCCGGCCATAGCGCCACAGGATATAGACCAGCGGTGCCAACCCAAAACCAGGCAGGGTGGGAATCTGGCGTTCGCGAGCCTCATTGGAGGCGCGCAGGGCGGCCAGTACAAAGGGCTGACCAAAGTCGGCGGCCAGCCGCGAGCGGTAATAAGCGCCGCCACTGGGATCAGCAGGACGCCCCAGCACACTGCGGTAAGCCTGCTCAACGAAAATATCAGGATCGGCAATCAACAGTAAGTCATCGACGGTGGCCAGCGGCGCGGCGACCTCTACCATGGGGGCGTGGGCATCAGGATCGGAGGGAGCTTGCATGCAATATTTACATCCACGGAAGGGGTATATGATCGCCGGACTTCCGGATTCCCCTCCTTGGAAAAGGAGGGTGTGGCGCGAAGCGCCGGGATGGTTCGGGAGGTCGACGACTCAGGTTGAAAGACGATAAGAACGGGCAAAGATTATACAGACCTTTCCTTTCTTGCGCAGTTTTTTAGGTGTTCCATTCCGGCTAATCGCTTATAATCGCCCGCCAACCCCGAAATGATACCTCTAATAAGGAAACCCATGCTGCAAACTGTGATGTTCCGCTCCCTGTGGGCCTATCGGGGTTTCATTTTCGCCAATGTGCGCCGGGAGTTCCAGCAACGCTATACCTACTCGCTGCTGGGCGGCTTGTGGGCAGTGCTAAATCCGCTCACGCTGATCGTCATTTATACCGTCATTTTCGCCGGGATCATGCAACCCCGCCTGGCGGGATGGGAAGAGCAGACCTTTGCCTACAGTGTGTACCTGTGCGCCGGCTTGCTGCCCTGGATCGCGTTTGCCGATCTGGTCAACCGGATGCAGAGCGTCTTTCTCCAATATGGCAACCTGATCAAAAAGGCCAGTTTCCCCCGTTCCTGCCTGCCGATGATCGTCGCCTTGTCGGTCCTGATTGATTTTGGCATCGTCTTCGCCCTGTATCTGATCTTTCTGCTATTCATTGGCGAATTTCCAGGCTGGGTGATCCTCGCGGCGCTGCCGGTCTTTCTGATTCAACTCGCCTTCGGTCTGGGCCTGGGGTTGCTGACCGCGACGCTGAACGTGTTTTTCCGCGATGTCGGCCAATTCGTCGGGGTCATCCTGCAATTCGGTTTCTGGCTGACGCCAATCGTCTACAGTCCGCACATTCTGCCGGAGTCCGCGCAAGCCCTGTTATGGCTGAACCCGCTTTATCCACTGATCAGCGCTTATCAGGGGATTTTTCTGAACCACGCCTTACCGGACTGGGGTTCCCTGCTGGTGATCAGTGCGCTGGCGCTGGCGCTGTTGCTCTGGGCCGGTCGGCTGTTCATGAACCGGGCAGGCGAAATTGTCGATGAACTGTAAGGAACGGATGGGTATGGGACGCCTCAACGTCAACACGATCAGTAAAGCCTACAAACGCTATCCAAGCCAGTGGGCGCGACTGCGCGAGTGGCTGGATCCCCAGGCGACGCCCCGGCATGAAGCGCACTGGGTCTTGCGCGAGATCAGCTTCGAAGTCGCGCCGGGTGAAGCGGTCGGCATCATTGGTAATAACGGCGCGGGTAAAAGCACGCTCCTCAAAATCATTACCGGCGCGACCCAGTCGACTGAGGGAACCGTCACCGTCGATGGGCGCATCGCGGCGCTGCTGGAACTGGGCATGGGCTTCCATCCCGACTTCACCGGCCGCCAGAATGTGTTCATGGCCGGGCAACTGCTGGGCTTTTCCATTGCGGAAATCGCCGGGCAAATGACCGCTATCGAGGCGTTTGCCGAAATTGGCGACTATATCGATCAGCCGGTGCGCACCTATTCCAGCGGGATGCAGGTGCGGCTGGCCTTCAGCGTTGCGACGGCGATCCGCCCCGATCTGCTGATTGTTGATGAAGCGCTCTCAGTGGGCGATCTCTACTTTCAGCACAAAAGTTTTGAACGAATCCGCGAGTTTCACGAACAGGGGACGACCCTGCTGTTTGTCTCCCACAGCATGGGTGCCATCAAAACCCTGTGCAACCGCGCCCTGCTACTCGATCAGGGCTTGCTGATCCGCGACGGTGCGCCGGATGACGTGCTGGACTACTACAACGCCATCATTGCCCGGCAGGAGGCGGATCAGCACATTCGCCAAGTCGAGTCGGAAACCCGCCGCAGCGTGATCCGTTCCGGTAATCAGGCGGCGGTCATCGAAGCCGTGGATCTGGTGCAGGGGGAACACAGTGTCCGGGCCGTACAGGTCGGCGCGGCGGTGCAGTTCTGGGTCGATTGCCTGATCCAGCAGGACCTGGACGAGCTGACCGTCGGTTTTCTCATCCGGGATCGGCTGGGCAATGACGTCTTCGGCACCAACACCGCTTATCTGGGTTCCAGCCAGCGCGGGTTGAAAACGGGTGAGCGCCGACAGTTGGCATTTGAATTTCCAGCCTTCAACCTGGGCGTTGGGCATTACAGCGTGACCTTCGCGCTGCACAGCGGCCATGCCCATGTTAACGCCAATTATGACTGGTGGAATCAGGCGCTGGTCGTCCAGGTGGTGCCGGGTTCCGGGTTCCAGGCGACGGGGGTAAGTTATTTGCCTACCCTGAGCCACTGGCTTTAACTTTAACTGTAGCAAAGAGCGCCATGCTGGACACGACCCCCCCGGAAATTGATGTAGAACGGCTCATGCGCCAGATTCGCGAGGACGCCGAGCGTGATCGACAGGGCTTGCCGGTCAACCGCACTGCCGCCCTTACGATGGCTCGCCGGTCGGCGGCGTTCCATCTGCCCCGCCTGCCGGAGGCCCCGGCGGCCTTGCCGCGTCAGGATCGCTATACCCTCAGCGAACTGCTGGACCGGCAATCAGGCGCTGCTGAACCGGCGGCCGGACGCTAACGGCGTGAATGCCTACCTGGGCGGACTGCGCACCGGCCAGTTGTCCAAAATCGACATCCTGGGACGGCTGCGATTTTCCCCGGAGGGTCGCGAGCGAAAGATGGCGGTGCCGGGTCTGCTGCCGGTCTGGCTCGCGCATACCGCTTACCGGATTCCCGTACTGGGCGATGTACTGGCCTGGGGCATGGCGCTGCTTCGGTTG
>JFJP01006017.1_pt1 | contig 10682 bp, 6 predicted proteins | sample 431651 | NCBI WGS metagenome assembly JFJP01 (sample SAMN02602958, study PRJNA72255) | Microbial mat metagenome, whole genome shotgun sequencing project. | biome: fresh water; feature: sink hole; material: water; isolation source: purple microbial (photo- and chemosynthetic) mats found in...
GGTTGCCGCTTTGCTCCAGCGCCTTGCTTAGCCACTCGCCCAGTGAATGTTCATCTTCCGCCAATAGGATGTGCATGCGCATGATTATGGTGCAGAGGCTCAGGAGTGCACCAAACTGAAAGGTAATTGATAGGTTCGCGCGTGCATGATTCCCCACGGAGAGTCGGGATAAGCAGTGGCCTAAACCACTGCACCGGCTATGCGTCGAGCGCTTTGCGAGCCTGTTCGGTGTCTGTCTGCAACGCTGTTCATGACAGCACTGACTTTTTGTCAACTAATGAAGGAGATAGCAATGAAAAGAATGAAGTTTATTCAAGTCGCCTTGCTGGTCATGGCCGCTTACGCCACCACGGCATCGGCCCAGGGGGTGCAGAAAGCATGGGCGCCTGATGCCACTGTTGAAATCGTGGCACCGGCGTCGCCAGGTGGCGGTTGGGACATGACGGCCCGCGCCGTGCAGAGAACCCTGACCGAAGAAAAGCTGGTCACCAAGAACATCATCGTGTCCAACAAGCCAGGCGGAGGCGGTGCAACTGGCTGGACCTATCTCAAAGGCAAAGAGGGCAATGCCAACTATCTGGCCGTCAACTCATCGCTCGTGCTGCTTAACAATCTGCTGGGCAGCAGCGAACTGACCTACAAGGACTTCACGCCCCTGGCCATGTTGACCACCGAATGGATCAGCATCGCCGTGAAGGCCGATTCCCCCTACAAGACCGGCAAAGAATTGCTGGAGGCGCTGAAAAAAGATCCTGGTCTGCTGACCATCGGTGTCGGCCCCAGCCTTGGCAATAATGATCACCTGTCCTTCGTGCGGGTGGCACAGAAGTTTGGCGTTGATACCACCAAATTCAAATGGGTCGTTTTTGAAGGCGCGGGCGGCGATGTCGTCATGGCGGCCCTGGGTGGGCATGTGGGTCTGGTGACCACCGCGTTGTCTGAAACACTGGCGCAGCACAAGGCCGGCAAACTGCGGATTCTGGGCATCACGGCGGACAAGCGCGCGGCTGTCCTGCCCGATGTGCCAACCTGGAAAGAGCAAGGTGTCGATATGGTGTTCCCGCACTGGCGCGGCATCATGGGCCCACCCAACATGACACCTGAGCAGATCAAGTTCTGGGACGATGCGCTTGGGAAAATGGTCACCAAGCCGGGTTTCCACAAAACCATTGAGAACCTCAATGGTGAGGTTTATTACAAAAACTCCGCTGAATTCAAGAAATTCCTGGAAGAGCAGACCGCAGCCTTGGGACCACTGGTGGAGCAACTTGGGCTGAAAAAGAAGAAGTAAGCCGCCTGGTATCGGTGCAACCGTCCAGCGCTCAATCCGGCAGGGACAGGCCGTGCCGGATTGGCCTGGATGAACCGCTGCCAAACGCCGGGGCCGCTTTTCGGCCCCGCTTGCATTCAATCATGAGGGGCTAGTCGTGGCAATAACCAAAGACAAAGTAACGGGACTGGTGTCCCTGGTGCTGGGTGTGGTCTATTTCTTTGCAACCAATAACCTGCCAGAGTCCGCTGTGGCCGACCCGATCGGGCCAAGGGTCTTTCCTTACATCATTTCGGCGGGCATGGTCATAGTTGGCCTGATCTTGACTCTCAAACGCGAGCCACTCACCGAAAAGAACCGGGCCGTCATCTTTGACCTGAGTACCGAAAAAGAGCTGATGCGTGACATTGGCTACACCTGCCTGGCCGGTATTATTTTTGGGCTGATTCTGGAACCGTTGGGCTACCTGATTTCTTCTTTTTTGTTCATGACAGCCATGATGTTCATCTCAAACGGCAGGCGCATCGTCTATAACCTTTCGGTTGGGCTGACTTTTGCATTTGTTACCTATGGACTGTTTTTCGGCCTTCTTGAAGTGAGCCTGCCCAGAGGCATTCTGGCGTTTTAGGAGTCCGCACCATGGAAGCAGTTTTCTCGAATTTGATGCTGGGGTTTCAAAACGCACTGAGCATGACCAACCTCATCTGGGTGGTGATTGGCAGCTTTTTGGGCACGCTGGTGGGCATGTTGCCCGGGGTTGGCCCTGCCACCGGCATTGCCATCCTGATTCCGGTCTCGTATGGCATGGACCCGACCACCGCGCTGATCACCATGTGCGCGATTTATTACGGGGCCATGTTTGGCGGCTCGATTGCCTCCATCATGATCAACACGCCGGGCGATGCATCGTCCATCGTGACCTGTTTTGACGGCTACAAGATGGCGCAGCAGGGCCGTGCCGGCGCCGCCCTGGCAACCTCGGCCATTGCCTCGTTCATTGGCGGCATGATTGCCTGCGTCATGGTGGTCATTCTGGCCGGCCCGGCGGCCAGCCTGGCGCTCAAGTTCGGCCCGGCCGAAATGTTTGCGCTGATCCTGTTTGCCATGACTGCCGCCATCACGCTGGCCGAAGGCAAGCTGCTGCGCGGCTGTGTGTCGCTGTTCATCGGCCTGATGGTGGCCAGCGTCGGCATAGACGGCCTGTCGGGGGTGATCCGCTACACCATGGGCATTGGTGCCATGCAAGACGGCATCGACTTTCTGGTAGCCATCATTGGGGCTTACGCCATCTCGGAAGTGTTCAGCAGCTATGCCGAGAAAAATGTGGTCTATAACATCGACACCAAAGCCATTGGCCGCGTGATGATCACCAAGGAAGACTGGAAAAAGATCTGGCTGCCCATTGTGCGCAGCACGCCAATTGCCTTCTTTTTGGGTTGCCTGCCGGGCATTGGCGGCTCCATGACCTCGTTGATTGCCTACACCACCGAGCGCCAGCTCAGCGACAACCCGGAGAACTTTGGCAACGGCGACATCGTCGGTGTTGCCGCGCCAGAAGCCGCCAACAACGCGTCGGCCACGGCATCCATCATTCCGATGCTGGCCATTGGTATTCCCAGCTCAGGCACCACCGCGGTGATGCTGGGTGCGCTGATGATGCTGGGCGTGCAGCCCGGCCCGATGCTGTTTGAAATGCGGCCCGAAATCGCCTGGGGCGTGATTGCCAGCATGTTCATTGGCAACATCGTGCTGGTGTTCATGAACATGCCGATGGTGCCCTACATTGCCAAACTGCTGGCGCTGCCGCAAAAACTGCTGATTCCGATCATCATCTGCCTGGCGTTCATGGGCACCTACATGATGAATTACAGCGCTTTTGACTTCTATTTCCTCATCATGTTTGGCTTGTTGGGCTATGCCATGCAGAAGCTCGACATTCCGATTCCACCGCTGGTGCTGGCGCTGATTCTGGGTGACACGCTGGAAAAGACGTTCCGGCAGGCCATGGTAGCCAAATCGGGCAGTTTGACGGTTTTCCTGGACAAGCCGATTGCCTTGGGATTCATTGGGCTGGCGGCTATCTCCATTCTGTACTCGCTGTACCAGGGTAAAAAAGCGTCAGCCAAAGCAGCAAAGGCAGCATCCGCAGCCGCTGATGTCTGATTGTTTTAAGCCTCTAGCCCTTATGGAGTATGCGATAGTAGCTACTATTTAAATAGTAATTAGGCGCAAGGAAATCACTGCGCCGCCCAGCCGCCATCCATGTTCCATGCCACGCCGCGCACATTGTTGCCGGCAGGCGAGCAGAAAAACACCGCCAGCGCACCGATTTCTTCAGACGTGGTGAACTGCATCGATGGCTCCTTTTCGGCCAGCAGCAAGCGGGTGGCTTCGGCAATCGATACGCCCAGCGTGGCAGCTTTGGCATCCACCTGCTGTTGCACCAGGGGGGTCAGCACCCAGCCAGGACAAATGGCGTTGCAGGTGATGGCACTGGCGGCATTTTCCAGCGCCGTCACTTTGGTCAGACCGACCAGACCGTGCTTGGCCGCCACATAGGCCGCCTTTTCGGCGGAAGCCACCAGCCCATGCACCGAGGCCACGTTGATGATGCGACCCCAGCCAGCGGCCTGCATGGCTGGCAGCGCCAGCCGGGTGGTATGAAAGGCGCTGCTCAGGTTGATGGCAAGAATGGCATCCCAGCGCTGTGGCGCAAAGTTCTCCACCCGCGCCACATGCTGAATGCCGGCGTTGTTGACCAGAATGTCCACCCGGCCAAACCGCGCGGCGGCAAACGCCATCATGTCGGCGATCTCGGCGGGGTTGCTCATGTCGGCGCTGTGGTGCGCGACCTCAACGCCCAGTGCGGCCACTTCAGCGGTCAGTGCCTGCGCGTCGCGACGGCCATTGAGCACGATGTTGGCACCCTGTGCCGCCAGCGCCTTGGCCACACCCAGGCCAATGCCGCTGGTGGAGCCGGTGACGAGGGCAGTTTTTCCTTTGAGCATGGTGCTTTCTCCGAATTAAATTGTTGCTACTGCGCTGGCGGGCCAGGGCCGCCTTCGGGTTTGAATTAGGATGCTGGGCCGCTGCCCGTCAAATTTTGACGTCAAGCGCACGCCCTGTCATTATCAAGTCCTGCACATCATGTCCGAACCCACGCTTCAATTCGTCCACTGCCCTGACCCCAACGGAGGCCATCGCATGGCGTATTGGGAGTGGGGCAACCCGGCGGCCAGCCACGTGTTGCTGTGCGTGCATGGCCTGACCCGCCAGGGGCGCGACTTTGATGTGCTGGCGCAGGCCCTGTGCGCACGAGCCGGTGACAGCCTGCGCGTGGTCTGCCCGGACGTGGTTGGGCGGGGAAGAAGCGACTGGCTGAAAGACCCGCAGGGCTATCAAATTCCGCTGTACGCCGCCGACATGCTGACGCTGCTGGCACAACTGCAGCCCGCCACGCTGGACTGGCTGGGCACCAGCATGGGGGGATTGATCGGCATGGCGCTGGCCGGCCAGCCCGGTTTGCCGCCGTTTGCGCAGGTACGCCGGCTGGTGCTCAACGACGTGGGGCCGGTCATCGAGTGGCAGGCGCTGCAGCGCATTGGCGAATATCTGGGCCACACCGGGGCGTTTGCCGATGAGCAGCAAGCCGCCGATGCGCTGTGGGCGGTGTCGCAAACCTTTGGCCCGCACACGCCAGCACAATGGCTGGCATTCACCCGGCCGATGCTCAAGCCAATGGGCGATGGCTCTGGTCGCCTCACTTTGCATTACGACCCCGCGCTGGCTCTGCCTTATGCGGCGTTCACCCAGGAGGCCGCCGCCCAGGGCGAGGCGCTGCTGTGGGGCGCGTATGACCAGATCACTGCCGAGACACTGATATTGCGCGGTGCAGACTCTGACCTGCTCTCAAGCGCCACCGTGCAAGCCATGGCGCAGCGCGGCCCGCGTGCCCGGCTGGTGGAATTTGCCGGTGTTGGCCACGCCCCCACGCTGATCGCGGCGGACCAGGTGCAGGCAGTGGTGTCGTTTTTGCTGGACTGAGTTTGCCGCGAGTGGTGTCATGAAAAGTCTTCAAACTGCCAGCGAGCCCGCTGCACCAGCAAGCTCGAACGGGCTGCCGACGGTGGCCACTTCCACTGCCTGTGCGCCGCCACCAGAGGCCGTGCACCGTGCCCGCAGCTTTGCCGAGCCGCTGCTGGCTGGTGAGACGCTCGACACCGCGGAAAGCATCATGGCTCACGCGGATGCAGTGGCGCTGATCTTGCAGCGCATTGGTGGTTCGCCAGAGATGCAGGCGGCCAGCTATCTGGTGTATGCCTGTGACCACCTCAACAAGCCGCAGGACGTGATTGCCAAGGCGTTTGGCGACAACTTTGCTGCGCTGGCGATTGAGACGGCCAAGCTGGTGCGGGTGCAGCGCCATGCCCGGCTGGCGCGCCAAAATGCCGATGACGACGGTAGCGCCTTGGCCATCACCCCGGAAGCCGCCGCCGTGCAGACAGAGAACGTGCGCAAGATGCTGCTGGCGTTTTCGCGCGATTTGCGGGTGGTGATGCTGCGGCTGGCCTCGCGCTTGCAGACGCTGCGTTTTTTTGCCGCCACCAAGCGTCCGATCCCGAAGAGCCTGGCAGCGGAGGCGCTGCAGGTGTTTGCCCCGCTGGCCAACCGGCTGGGCATCTGGGAAATCAAGTGGGAGATGGAAGACCTGGCGTTTCGCTTTCTGGAGCCCGACACCTACAAGCAGGTCGCGCGCTGGCTCGACGAAAAACGCCTGCAGCGCGAAGCCACTGTGGCGCGCATGCGCGAGCAGCTGGCGCTAGACCTGAATGCCCAGGGCATCCATGCCAGAGTTTCCGGTCGGCCCAAGCACATTTACAGCATCGTCAAAAAAATGCGCGGCAAGTCGCTCAATTTTGAACAGGTTTATGACGTGCGGGCGTTGCGCGTGCTGGTGGACAGCGTTCCCGAGTGCTACAGCGCCTTGAGCTGGATTCACAGCCACTTCGACCCGATTGCCCAAGAGTTTGACGACTACATCGCCAAGCCCAAGCCCAACGGCTACCAGTCGCTGCACACCGTGGTGCGCGATGCGGCCGGTCAGCCCACCGAGATCCAGATTCGCACCCAGGCCATGCACGAGCATGCCGAAAACGGCGTGGCCGCACACTGGGCCTACAAAGAGGCGGGTACCAAGGGCTACGCCGGCGTGTCGGCCAGCGGCGCGTACGATGCCAAGATTGCCGTGCTGCGCCAGTTGCTGGCGTGGGAGCGTGACCTCTCCAGTACCCCGCAACAGACGCAGGCCGTACTGGACGACCGCATTTATGTGCTGACCCCCGATGCAGCCATCGTCGAGCTGCCGCAAGGGGCCACGGCGGTGGACTTTGCCTACACGGTGCACACCAGCCTGGGCCACCGCTGCCGTGGGGCCCGGGTCGATGGTGCCATGGTGCCGCTCAACACCCCGCTGAAAAATGGCCAGACGGTGGAGGTCACTGCGGCCAAAGAAGGCGGCCCGTCGCGCGACTGGCTCAACCCGGAGCTGGGCTACCTGGTCAGCCATCGCGCCCGCACCAAGGTGCGCGCCTGGTTCAACGCGCAAGCCATCAGCGAGACGATCGCCAAAGGCCGCGAAGCGGTTGAAAAGCTGCTGCAGCGCGAGGGCAAGACCGCGCTCAAGCTTGATGATCTGGCGGTGCAGCTGGGCTTTGCCAATGCCGATGCGCTGTTTGAGGACGTTGGCAAGGAAGAATTTTCACTGCGCCAGATCGAACTGCTGCTGCGCCCACCCGAGCAGGCGCAGTTTGATGCCGATGCGCCGCTGCTGCGCAAACCGCGCACTGACAGCCCGTCGGGCAAGAACGGCCTGCTGGTGGTGGGGGTGGATTCGCTGATGACGCAAATGGCCAAGTGTTGCAAACCGGCACCGCCTGACCCGATCTGCGGTTTTGTCACGCGCGGCAAGGGCATCAGCGTGCACCGCAAGGACTGCAGCAACCTGCGCGAGATGGTCGCCAAAAACGGCGAACGGCTGATCGAGGTGGAGTGGGGCGTGGCGCAAGCGGCGGGCGGCTCAGTCTATCCGGTGGATGTGGCGGTGCAGGCGCAAGACCGGCAAGGCCTGCTGCGCGACATTTCTGAAGTGTTCACCAAAGAAAAAATGAACGTTACCGGCGTTCAAACCCAGTCGATCAAGGGTGTGGCGTGGATGACGTTCACCGTCGAGGTGGCAGACTCTGGCCGGCTGCACAAGGTGCTCGGTCTGGTGGCCGAGCTCAACGGCGTGCGCTGGGCGCGCAGGAAATAGAGGGAAATATTGCCTGAAGTCTGCGGACTCATTCGTAGCGAGCCTTGTTGGATTCAGTCGGTTGTTTGTTCTTGCACACTTTTCGCAGTCAATCTCTGCGTCCTCGTGTTAAACGAGCCAATCTGGGTCAGGTTGCCAGTGGTCTATCCAGGCAGGCAGATCGGCGGCCGGCATCGGGCGGGCAATGTCAAAACCTTGGGCCAGTTCGCAGCCCAGTTGCAACAACAGGCGGCAATGGGCTGCAGTCTCCACCCCTTCCGCGATGACGCTGCGTTTGAAGGCGGCTGCCAGGCCCAACACACCTTGCACGATGGCCAGGTTTTCGGGGTCGTCGAGCATGCCATAGATAAAACTGCGGTCAATCTTGAGTGTCTGGGCGGGCAGACGTTTGAGGTAGGTCAACGATGAATAGCCGGTACCAAAGTCGTCCAAGGAAAAACTGACACCCATTTCTGCACAGGCTTTGATGATGTCTGCCACCAGATCCATGTCCTGCAGCGCGCTGGTTTCCAGCACTTCGAGTTCCAGCCGTCCCGGCTGCACCTGTGGGTGGCCAGCCAGACGCGATTTGAGTTTCTGGACAAATTGGGGCTGCTGCAAGTGGTGCCCTGCCACGTTGACGCTGACTGGCAAGTCCAGGCCCAAGGCGCGCCAGTGCTCCATTTGTGTCAACGCTGTCTCCAGCACCCATTCACCCAGATCGACTTCGATGGCATGGCCTGCAACCTCAGGCAAAAACGTGCCGGGAGCGAGCAAACCAAGCTGCGGGTGCTGCCAGCGGATCAGTGCCTCGACCCCGATGACGACACCGGTGCGTAGGTTGACCTTGGGTTGGTAGTACAGCACAAACTCGTGGTCAGTCAGCGCCTGGCGTATGCGGTCACGGCTCTCATTGCGTGCCCGCACTTCGTGGTCGTGTTCGGCATCAAACAGGTGGTAGCGATTTTTGCCGGCTGTCTTGGCGCTGTACATGGCCTGGTCAGCCTGGCGCAGCAACAAGTCGGCATCAACCTCGTCGGCTTGGGGATAGGTGCTGATGCCAATACTGGCCGACAAATGCAGAATGGTGTCATTCACCACCAGGGGGCTTGACGCAACCTCCAGCAGCCGCTGAATCAGGGGCAGGCTCGCTTGCACGTCCGGCAAGTCCACAAACACCGCCACAAATTCGTCACCGCCGAGACGCGCCACCGTGTCGCCCTCGCGCAGCGTTGCCTTGAACTGCGCGGCCAGCAAGGTCAACAGCTGGTCGCCGACATCGTGACCGTGACGGTCGTTGATGGCCTTGAAGCCATCCAGGTCCAGATAGGCCACCACCAATTGATGGCCGTGCCGCTTGCCGTGCATGATGGCCTGCTGCATCCGGTCGGCTAGCAATACGCGGTTGGGCAAACCCGTGAGCGTGTCGTAATGCGCCATGTACTCCAGATGGTTCTGGTGCGCGCGTTGAAAGCTGATGTCCGAGAAGCTGCCGACTACGCGCACCGGCTGGCCGGCGGCATCGCGCTCCACAATGCGGCCGCGGTCCTGCACCCAGATGGCTTGACCGTCCTTGCGGATTAGCCGGTGTTCGGAGTGATAGGTGTCGCTGCTGCCGCTCAGCAGCGCGTTAAGCTGCAGGCTGACCAACTCGCGGTCATCCGGGTGAATCAGGGCCACAAACGCATCCACCGTGTCGGCAATCTCATCGGCACTGTAGTGCAAGGTCTGGTACCACTGCGGGTTATGCAACACCTGACCACTGGGAATGTGCCAGTCCCAAATGCCTTCCCGGGTAATTTCCATGACTTGCTGCAGGCGTTGCTCGCTCTCGGCAACTTTTTGTTGCGCCCGAATCACGTCGGTGATGTCATGGGCGATGACCAGAATCTGGTTTTGCCCGTCGGCGCTCTTAAAGGGCTTTTTGATCGAGCGGTAGTGACGGATTTCTCCGCTGACGGCATCGCGGCTGTCCTCAAACACTGTTTGCGTTTCACCTTTGGCCATGATGGCCAGCACATTTTCCCGAAAACCATCGGCAATGTGCTTGGGCACGCCAAAGTCGTCGTCGTGCTTGCCCACCATGGCCTCGGGCGAGGTGTTGTACAACCCGGCCAACGTGCGGTTGCACAACAGGAAATCGCCTCGGGCATCCTTGATGACGACCGGATCTGGAATTTCGTCCAAAATGGTCCGCGCGAAGGCCTCGCTGGCTTGCAACGCGCGCTCAGTCGCTTTGCGCTCAGAAATGTTGATATCGATGCAATACATTTCCGGCTCACCGGTGACATTGCGCAGCATCACATGGCTGGAAAACACCTCCACGGCAGATCCATCAGCGTGCTGCAGCGTCAGTTCACCCGCCGGGATGCTTGGCCCGCCATCGCACCAGGCGTTGACCAGGCTGATGACTGCGTCACGCATGGGGGGCGGAATGATCAGGCTTTCAAGCTGGCGGCCCAGCGCCTGTTCGCGGGTGTAGCCGTAAAGTGATTCGCTGGCCTTGTTCCAGAAGATCACCCGGCGCTGGCGGTCGTAGCCTTGCACCGAGATGGCTGGCACCTCATCAAAAATGGTGTGAAACCGTCGCTCGCTGTCGGTCAGCGCCTGCTCGGCACGCCTGAGTTCCGTGATGTCACGGGCAATCCCAAACAGCCCGATGATGTCGCCGGCGTCGTTATGAATCGGGTACTTGCGGTTGTCCACCCAACCCTTTTTTCCATCATTGGCCAGATAGGGCTGAATATCCCGGGCGACGGTCGCGCCGGCAAAAATCTGCTTTTCAAGCTGGTAATACTGGTCAGCGTAGTTCTCGGGAAACACGTCATAGTCGGTTTGATCAATCAGATCGGTCCAGTGCTCAGTGGGGTTGGTAATGGTGACCAACGTCTGGCTGGCACCAATGAAAACATGCTGGCGATCTTTGAAGTAGATGAAATCGTCAGTGTTTTCCATCATCGCCACAAACTGGGTCATCAGTGCGACCGGTTCGCTGGTGTGGCCGCGTTGTCTGGCATCTTGCAGATGCAATTCCACCGTGGCCGGCAGCGGAGCAGTCGATGCGCACAAGTAAGTGCCTGAGACGCAGCGAATCTTGCCATTGGCATGGCGCACGCGCAGGTT
>JFJP01043401.1_pt1 | contig 10681 bp, 10 predicted proteins | sample 431651 | NCBI WGS metagenome assembly JFJP01 (sample SAMN02602958, study PRJNA72255) | Microbial mat metagenome, whole genome shotgun sequencing project. | biome: fresh water; feature: sink hole; material: water; isolation source: purple microbial (photo- and chemosynthetic) mats found in...
ATTCAACTGTGCAGTGTAGTGCTTCGGGTAATCGACAGGCAGAACGGATTCATCTTGTCCCTGCGAAAAAAGTGAACAAGAAAGAACAGTGAGCAAAATAAATATTTTTTTCATTTCAGTATGCAGAACATTTATTAATAATCTGAATATTTAAAAAGACATCACATATCATACAAGTATAGATACAAAAAAATTATTCTTTCATTTCTTGAACTCGTAACATTTCTTCTGCGTGTTCTGCAGCTTTCAATAGATGCTGTTCCATTGCCAAACGAGCACCCTCAACATTTTGCGCAATAATTTCTTGTAATATCTTCCCATGCCATACTGTTGCAGATTCTTTTGCAACTTTTTCTCCAACAACTTTATAGATGGATAATTTGATCTCAGGCATGAGTCGATGAATAGGATCTAACAACATCGGCATAATTGTATTTTGCGATGCTTTTGCTATATCGAGATGAAATAATGCATCAAGAGACGCAAGTCTCAAATGATCGTCTCCACAATTCTCTAAGTCTTGCATATTTTTTTTCAACCGGTCGATATCTTCTTCGGTCCTATTCTTTGCAGCTTCAGCCGCAATTGCCGGTTCAATGATCTGGCGTGCACGGATGACATCACGTACATAATTGTGTTCACCTTTCATTTGCAATAGCATATGAAGCGGACGAGTTACTGCATCAGCTGAGGGACCTTTTACATAAATTCCCTTTCCTTTAATGATCGTTACAAGATCTCGAGCGCTAAGCATTCGTAATGCTTCACGTAATGCAGTACGACTAACTCCAAATTGTTCGCACAATTCACTCTCGGAGGGGAGTTTATTCCCTTTAATAATTTTTTTTGACCTGATCGCTTCCTCAATACTTGCAGCAACCGTCTTACTGAGCAATTCTCTATTTTCGACTGGTGTAAAAATGATGATATTCCTTTAAATAATAAATAGTTACCTGTAACATGTCATACAAGTTGCTCAATAATACAAGTCAAATAGTTAGAAGTCAAGAAAATAATTTATGATTATTGACAAAGTTAGGATAAATATTAAAAGCAGAATACAGAGTAGGAAATTGGAGTGTACTTATTACAACGTCAGCTTCAGCTTACTTATTATTCACACAAGTGGGTGTGGAAACAAAGAATAACAAAACAGTGCATTATGATTTTAATATTTCCTTATACATCATTTCCGTGGCATGAAGATCGTTTTCAAATTCCACAAGCTGGATCAGATCAAAGATAAGCGGACCAAATGCTTTGTCGTGAAGATTAACGATCTCCATGTGTTTTGGGCACAAGGTCACACCGTTATTATAATATGGCTTTTCATCAGTCTCTCCATGCTCAGCCTCCAATAAAAAAAGAACATCAATGTTCATCGAACTGCCGCATCCGGGCCATTGGCACGACATCTTATCTCGCTTCAATACGTATTTGCGGATATCTTCGTTATGAGCGGGATTATTTTTGTTTGGTGGAGGCATACATCCCTAGAATTTTATCTTAATATAGACTTTTTGGCGGAGAAGGCAATAGACAAAGAGCACAATTCTACATTTACAATGTAACTCTGTTTGACCGTTTGCTAAAGTCGTTAAAACGACTGATTATACTTGTTTTTTCTGTACATAACCCACGACTTAAGTCGTGGGTTGAAATAGTAATTTCTGAAATTCAAACCGTTTTAACGGTTTCCATTTTAAAGAACATCAAGTTTGAGGAAACTATTTGTGCTTTACAACAACATTAAGAGATTTTGGAGTAATTGAAATTTCCACCTTTTTCACATCCAAACCAAAAATCTCTCCGTCGCCATGAATGGGAAATGGCTGTTCACTTTCTACAACAAGCGCAGTGGAATTAAATATTTCAATATTTTTTTTACCAATATGTTTTCCGGTCATCACCGATGGAAGAACCGGCAATACTTTTAGGATATTGTCGCCGGTTACTCCGCACACTTCAAACATCCCGTCATCGGGCAATGCATTGGGAGTAAGCATAAATCCGCCCCCTTCCCATCTTCCATTTCCGATACATAATAAAAAATATTTTTTTTTCCATTCATCATTATTTGTTCTCACGGAAAGAACGTGCGGTTTGTATCCAGCAAGTGTTTGAAGTAATGCAGTGAGATACAGCGGAATGCCGCGCATCCAGCGGATCGAGCTGACTTTTTTGGCGACGGCGGCATCAAATCCAATTCCAATGGAGTTGAAAAATTTTCGCTCAGTCACTGATCCGTCAGAATGTGTAAGACGTACATTCCCCGAATCGTATTGTACTATTCTTGAATTGTGAAGAAGTGTAAGTAATTGTGAAGGGCTCTTTGGCGCATTAACAATTCGAGCAAAATCGTTTCCAGAACCTTCACTCAAAACTGCCAGTGCCGCATTTGTTCCTACAAGCCCCGAAGCAACTTCATTCACTGTTCCGTCACCGCCAATCGCCACAACAATTGATGATGTTGCGCTTGCTCTTCGTGCTATTGTCGTGGCCTCGCCTGGAGTTGTTGTAATACGGAATGAATAATCAAGGTCAGATTGTTGAAGATGATGTTCTAACGATGCACGTACGTGCTCTGCTTTCCCACGACCTGCAATCGGGTTGAGAATGAATGTGATATGGTTTGCCGTCATCATTCGTAACGAAGCGCATCAATGGGATTGAGCTGCGCCGCTTTACGGGCGGGATATAATCCGAAGAAAATTCCAATAGCAGCGGAAAAAGTGAATGCAAGAAATATTGAAGTAGAAGAGACCATTGTTGTCCATCCCGCAAATTTTGAGATGAGCGTAGAAGAAAGAACACCAAGCAGTACGCCGATCAATCCTCCGAGCAGGCTAAGAACGACCGCTTCAATTAAAAATTGCATCATAATATTCTTTGCAGTTGCACCGATTGCCATTCTAATTCCAATTTCTTTGGTTCGTTCTGTGACAGAAACATTCCGATGTTGATTGTGCGGCGGTTGCAATTTCTGTTTGACTGCGGACGGTGAAATCATTCTCATCCCATGGCTGAAGTTTATGGCGAACACGCAGCAATTCTGCGATCTGGGATTGCGCGTCCACCATTGCATCTTCACTGATGGCAGAGATCATAATATTGCTTAGGAATGTCTGTCCGGTCATTTTTTTCTGCACGGTTGTGTACGGCGCAATAATGATATCATCCTGATCCGACCCTTGTGCAGATTGTCCTTTCACTGAAAGAACACCGACAATTCTGAACGGCATCTTTCGTATTCTGATCACTTGACCGACCGGGTCATTCTCTTTGAAAAGATTATCGGCAATCGTTTGACCGATCACACAAACTTTAGTTGCTCCCCGGATATCCGCATCGGTAAAATATTGACCGCTTGAAACAGGCCAGCTTCTGATCGTAAAATATTCCGGTGTTGCACCTATGATACTTGCCCGCCAATTCTGTTCTTGATAGACAATTTGGGCTCCATCACGTACAGAAGGAGAAGCGAGCGCAACAGACGGACATTGAGTTTGAATTGCAATGAGATCTTCCGGTGTAAGTGAGGCAGAAGTTCCGGTACCCGAACGAACGCCTCCCTGATTGAATGAACCGGGAAAAACAAGAATGACATTCGTTCCGAGCGATGCGATCTGCGATTTAATATTTTCCTGGGCACCCGTACCAACAGCCATCATTGCAATCACTGCACCGACACCAATTATAATTCCTAACATCGTTAAGAATGAACGGACCTTATTGCGTGTGAGAGAAATAAGTGCTATTTCAAATATGTCAAATATTCCCATAATTATTTCTTATCGAAAAAACCTGAATTCTATGATCGTGCTTTGTTTAACCTTGCGAAGGTTATAAAAGAATTTTTTTACAAAACCTTCGCAAGGTTTCTCATCCTACAAATTTCATTCATGAATTATACAAATTCATCGCATGACTGATCAGAACCTGCGCTGCATTCCGCCGCCGCCTTGTTGTCGTTGTTGATTCAGCGGTGAAGTTGATTGTTGATTTTGTGCTTTTACTGCTATTGTTCCAACAATAATTTCCTCTCCTTCTTCAAGTTTTCCTCTCACGATCTCAGTGAATGTTCCGTCAGAAATTCCCGTTCGTACCATCACCGGAACAAGTTTTTTCCGTTCGTTCATTTTCCACACTCGATTGATCCCTCGTGAAGCCATTCTCCGTTGCATTGCTTGCGGATCCATTCCCCCGCCTCCATTACCTCCTCCTTCACGCTGCGCCCGCTCTCCCCATTGTTTTCTTCGTTCCGCACGTGCAGAATCTTCTTTCACCTGTGATGAATCTTTTTGCTGCTCAATATAATCTTCCGGCGGATTGAATCGCAGTGCGACGGTTGGAATTTTAAGGACAGCTTCTTTTTTGGTTATTTGAATTGTAACTGTTGCGGTCATTCCGGGCATTAATTTAAGGTCCGGATTTGGGACATCGATGATCACCGTATAATTAACAACATTCTGTTCCAATTTGGGAGAAAGACGAACTTGTCGGACCTTCCCTCGGAATGTTTGTTCAGGATATGCATCAACCGTGAATGAAACTTCCTGCTCTTCTTCAACTTTTCCAATATCAGCTTCATCTACACTTGTCTGAACCTGCATTTTCGTCAGATCGTTTGCAATGGTGAACAATGTAGGAGCCGATAAACTTGCGGCAACGGTTTGTCCGACATCAACAGCACGAGAGATCACTACTCCATCGATCGGTGATTTAATTGTGGCATAGCGAAGATTGATCCGTGCGCGCTCAACCTGTGCAACTGATTGTTTCTTAGCAGCATCATTCGATTCATACTGCGCAAGCGCAGCATCGAAATCCGCTTGTGACGCTAGATTCTTTTCCAGGAGTATTTTCATCCGTTCAAAACTTCGTTTCGCTTCATTGTATTGCGCCGTTGTGCGTTGAAGACTCGCTTCAGCATCGCGAACGCTCGCCTCCAAAAATGTTGGATCGATCTGCGCAACGATCTGACCTTGTTTTACTTTATCATTGAAATCAACATTGACCTTTTGAAGTGTACCGGAAACTTGAGATCCAACTTGAACAGTTCTTACTGCACTCAATGTACCGGTTGCTGTTACTACAACAAGCACATCACCTTTCGTAACTTTTTCTACTCGAAATTGAACTTCTTCCCCGTTTGTTTTAAAGTAAAAATAATATCCGATAGCACCAAAAAGAAGAATGATCGAAACAACGGAGAGAACTATTTTCTTTTTCATAACACCTATTATAATTATTTGTTCCAATTGGACACACAGGTTAGCAAGTAGTTTAGCCAACCATCGTTCAAATATTAAGTATTTGCATCTATACGGTAAGTCGATGAGTTTGTGTAATTTTTGAGTGAAATTTTCAATTGCAATTCATCCAAAGAAGTAACTCATCGAATGACTTTTATTACATGATTTTGGATTTCGTTCCGCAGCAGAACAAACGGGGTCGGATGAAATTCCGACCCCGAATTGGAACTTATGATTTGTGTTCAATTGCTTCAACGGCACATATTGCAGTCATATTAACAATATCGGTAACTTCTGCACCTTGCTGTAGCACGTGTACGGGTTTTGCCATTCCCATTAAAATCGGTCCAATGATCTCAGCTTCACCGATCCGTCCCATCAGTTTATAAGCGACATTCGCAGCATTAAGATCAGGGAAGATCAAAATATTTGCGTTGCGTTTTAATGAACTGAATGGATATTCTTTTTCGAGGATTTCAAGAGTAACAGCTACATCTGCCTGCATTTCTCCATCAATCATCAGTTTTGGATCTCTCTTCTTTGCTAATTCCGTTGCGATACGAACTTTATCCGCTTGAGGATGTTTTGAGCTTCCAAAACTGCTGAATGATAACATTCCAACCCGCGGTTCAATATCAAACTGACGAACAGTTTCAGCGGATTGAATTGCAATTTCGGCTAGCATCTCTGCATTCGGATCGATATTGACAGTTGTATCCGAGAAGAAATACGTTCCCTTCTTTGCGATCACCGCATACATACCGGCAACACTCTTCACCCCCGGTTTCATACCAATTATCTGTAATGCTGGTCGGATCGTATCCGCATATGTTGTGGTCAAGCCGCCAATGACGCCATCGGCATAACCAAGTCGAGCCATCATCATCGCAAAATAAAAACGAAGACGCATCGTTCTGTCCGCGTAAAATTGAGTTACTCCTTTTCGTTGACGAAGCCGATAATATTCATCTGCAAATTTTTTGTGATCACCAAATGTTCTGGGATCGATGATCTCAACGTCATTCTCAAATTCAAGATGGTTCTCTTTGATGAGATTCTCGATCTTCTCTTTGGGTCCGATAAGAATTGGTTTCACCATATTCTGATCGACAAGGATCTGAACCGCACGCAGAATCTTCACTTCATCACCTTCCGGGAATACGATACGCTGCGGTTTCTGCTGCGCTTTGTGGATGATGAAGTTCATGAATTGTTTTGAGCGGCCGAGACGTTCTTCCAATTGATCTGCATATTTATCCCAATCGGTGATCGGTAATTTTGCAACGCCTGTCTCAACCGCGGCTTTAGCAACCGCCGGTGCAACCCAGCGCAATACCCGTGGATCGAACGGCTTTGGAATGATATAATCTTTCCCAAAACGAATCGGCGCACCGCCGTATGCTTTGATCACAGAATCAGGAACATCTTCTTTTGCTAATTGAGCCAACGCGCGGGCTGCGGCAATTTTCATTTCTTCATTGATCGTTGTTGCTCGAACATCCAAAGCGCCGCGGAAGATGAATGGAAATCCGAGAACATTATTCACTTGATTTTGATAATCAGAACGGCCCGTTGCCATGATAACATCATTTCGTACACTGAATACATCTTCCGGTGTGATCTCCGGATCAGGATTCGCCATTGCGAAGATGATCGCGTTCGGAGCCATGGATTTTACCATCTCTTTTGTGATGCTTCCTTTTACCGAAAGACCGAACACAACATCGGCACCATTCATCGCATCTGTTAGCGTTCGTGCCGGAGTATCGACGACAAAATCTTCTTTGTATTTATTCATATCATTTGTGCGTCCTTTGTACAGAACTCCTTTACTGTCACACATAATAATATTTTCTTTTTTTACACCAAGGAGCATATGTAAATTTGCACACGCCATTGCGGAGGCACCTGCTCCGTTATAGACAACTTTTACTTTTGCAATGCTCTTTCCAATAATTTCAAGTGCATTCATCAATCCTGCGGCGGAAATTATTGCGGTCCCGTGCTGATCATCATGAAAAACAGGAATATTCATCGTCCTTCGTAACTCTTGTTCAATCTCAAAACATTCCGGAGCTTTAATATCCTCAAGATTGATTCCGCCGAATGTTGGTTCAAGTGCTTGAACAACTTTTATGACATCTTCAACTTTCGTAGGGCGTATTTCAATATCGAACACGTCGATATCTGCAAATTTTTTAAAGAGAATAGCTTTTCCTTCCATTACAGGTTTTCCTGCTTCTGCACCAATGTTTCCCAATCCTAGAACAGCTGTTCCATTACTGATCACTGCAACAAGATTTCCCTTCGCTGTGTATTTATAAACATCTTCCGGATTTTTGTGGATCTCCAAACATGGGACAGCAACTCCCGGAGTGTATGCCAATGAAAGGTCACGTTGGGTGGCAAATGGCTTTGTCGGCGTGATCTCAAGTTTCCCTTTGCGTCCGGAACTGTGATACTCCAACGCATCTTCTGGTCGAATTTTCATGAGAACCTCTTCAGTTTTGTAAGTTAGATTTTTGTTTGTTATTTATTGTTAGTGCTTTTGGGACTGTACATCAATACCATAACTATCGGATCGGAATTCGAGCGTTCATCCGCCAATCGCTTGTTCCCTGTAAGTTGGGACTTACTTCAAAATTAAATAATGCAGCATCGACATAAGCATCCAGTATTGTCATCACATACGTTATTGCAAGATACCATCCAAACTCATTACGCTGGCGTTCATGAAATTTCCGAAGATCAAGATAATAACCGATCTGCTTACCAAGCGTCTCTTTTGCCACGGCGTTTGTGGTCGTATCATGAACAAGTAACGCTGATTCATATTTGGTCCTGTTCTCCCGATACAAATCATCTTGACTTTTATAGACGGAATAAAAATAATATCCTAATCCCCAAACGATCGGAGCTTTCCAATATGACTCATTATAAATCTGTCCCGCACCGGGAAGGATCATCGAACTGACCATCGCAATGGTTGTTGATTTCGGCGGAAGAATTGTGGTGTCAACAATGCCAATCTGAGCAGCAATGAGGGAATCTTCGTTCAGATTTAATTTGAGAAGTGAATCAGATTGAGACGGATTTTGAGCTTCGTTTTGAGGAATAAAAAAGACCGGAGTATTAATCGGACGTTCGTATCTTGAAACATACTGACCTGATGCTACCACGCAAAAGATCAGTGAGAACATTAACGCATGTAAAAAATTTCGTGCCATTTATAAAATGAGTGCAACAACTTCAATTTCAACCAATGCATCTTTCGGAAGACGAGCAACTTCTACCGTAGACCGTGCAGGTGAAGCATCACCAAAAAATTGCGCATATACTTCATTCATTGCGGGAAAATCATTGAAGTTTTTTAAAAAGACCGTCGTTTTAACAACATGGGCGAAGTCGGTGTGTGATGCCGTAAGAATTGCTTTTAGATTCTCACACACTTGTTTTGTCTGTTCCTGAATAGTTGTGCCTACCATTGCGCCGGATTTTGGATCAAGTGCAATTTGTCCCGCGGTAAATAATAATTGCCCTTGAACCGCAACTGCCTGGTTATACGGACCGATTGGTAAGGGTGCTTTATCTGTTTTAATAATAGTTTTCATACTGCTTTCTCCGTAAAAAAATGTGTTAACTGTCTAAAAGATCGATCAATCGTTCAAGATCATCGGTATTGTAATATTCAATTCCAATTTCACCACCGCCGGTTGAATTCTTGCGAACGGTGATCTTCGTCCCAAATTTATGACGCAGTCGTGTTTCAATTTGATTGAACGCTGCATTGCCGCGCAACGATGAAGGAGTTGATGAAGACGAAGAAGACTTTCCGGATTTTCTAGATTCTTTTCCCTTAATTTCATCTTCAATTTTACGAACAGACCAGCCTTTTTCAATGATCTTACTGTAAAGTTTCAACTGTGTTCTTTCATCAACTGCACCAAGCAACGCTCTGGCATGACCCATGGAAATTCTATTTTCCCGCACACCTTGCCGAATCTTTTCGGGAAGTTTGAGAAGCCGCAGAAAATTTGTAACAGTAGAACGTTCTTTGCCGACTTTTTCCGCAACTTGATCTTGCGTCAATTTACATTCATCCATCAATCGTTTGAACGAAAGAGAAATTTCTATCGGATTAAGATTTTCGCGCTGAAGATTCTCGATCAATCCTAATTCCAGCATCTCTGCATCACTCTGAACATTCATCACATACGCAGGAATGGTCTTTAATCCAAGTTCTTGCGATGCCCGAACGCGTCGTTCACCGGAGATCAATTCATAGATTCCCGACATCATACGTCGAACGGCGATCGGCTGAATGATCCCGTTTTGCTTGATCGATTGTTTCAGTTCTTCAAGTGAGCGTTGGTCAAAATCCTGACGCGGCTGAAACGGATTGGGAGAGATTTGGGAAATTTCAATTTCGGATGTCGAACTTATTGAATTCTCATCACGCGGAAGCGGTTTGGATGATGATTGCTCATCACGTTCAGGGATGCGCGGTATAAGTGCGCTGAGTCCTTTTCCCAACACTGATTTTGATTTGAAATCTGACATACAATACTAATAGATAATTAAATTTTTACAACGATCTTGCGGCTGTTTTTAATGTTGAATCTCTGTGCACTGAATGATGATTCTGAGAATTTTTCATCACTTCTTTTGCAAGATCAATATAATTCTTACTTCCCGAAGAAACTGCATCATATAATAGAATAGGTTTGCCGAAACTCGGTGCTTCGCTAAGTCGCACATTGCGGCTTACAATAACGGAAAAAACCTTTTCACCAAAATATTTTTTCACTTCATCTACAATTTGATTTGACAACCGCAATCGAGAATCGAACATTGTCATCAACACACCCTCTATATCAAGCGACGGGTTGAACGACTTCTTCACGCCATTAATGGTATTGAGCAGTTGACCAAGACCTTCCAAAGCATAATATTCACATTGCACGGGAATAAGGACTGAATCAGCAGCGGTCAACGCATTTAAAGTGATCAGACTTAATGAAGGAGGGCAATCGATAATGATATAATCAAATTTTTTGCGAACAGAAGTGAGTGCTTTTCGTAATTTGTGTTCCCGATTCTCTTCATTCACCAATTCAACTTCAAGACCTACCATATTGATGTGCGACGGCAAAAGGGAGAGGAACGGCATCGAAGTTTTTATAACAGCATCTTCGGCAGCAATACTTCCATAGATCACTTCATACGCACTTCGTTCAAGGGATTTGCTTTCAAATCCAACGCCACTGGTTGCATTCGCCTGCGGATCAATATCGATCAACAGTGTTTCCTTCTCAGCAGCACCTAATGATGCTGCAAGATTCACCGCAGTAGTGGTTTTTCCAACACCACCCTTTTGATTCGCTATGGCTATTACTTTTCCCATTGTTTATTGCTTGCACTCGCTA
>JFJP01040777.1_pt1 | contig 10680 bp, 11 predicted proteins | sample 431651 | NCBI WGS metagenome assembly JFJP01 (sample SAMN02602958, study PRJNA72255) | Microbial mat metagenome, whole genome shotgun sequencing project. | biome: fresh water; feature: sink hole; material: water; isolation source: purple microbial (photo- and chemosynthetic) mats found in...
TACTGTTATCGATGACCGTAAATCCTAATTATTAAATTACCTTTGTATAAAATTGAAATTATTATTCTTGACAATTCATCAAAAACAGCATTATTATGGCCGAAAAAATACGTTTAAATAAGTTTATAAGCGACTCAGGAGTTTGTTCGCGCCGACAAGCCGATAAATATATTGAAACAGGACACGTTGCCATAAACGGACGTAAAGCAGAAATTGGCGATATGGTGAGCAAATTCGATAAGGTGATGCTCAATGGTAATTTGATTGAATCGCGTGCTGCCGATGAGTATATTGTAATGGCGTTTAATAAACCGGTGGGTATAGTAAGTACCACCGAAATTGGTGTGCGCGATTCCATTATTGATTATATTGGCTACCACGAACGTATTTTTCCTATTGGCAGATTAGACAAAGAATCGCAAGGGCTTATTTTTTTGACGAATAACGGTGACTTGGTAAATAAAATTTTACGTGCGGGTAATAAGCACGAAAAGGAATATGTAGTTACGGTAGATAAGCCTATTAGCGATGATTTTATTCGTCGCATGGCCAATGGAGTTCCTATATTGGGTGAGGTAACCAAAAAATGTAAAGTGGCTCGTGAAACAAGCAATGTGTTTCGAATTACCCTTATCCAGGGCCTGAACCGCCAAATTCGTCGTATGTGCGAGTATTTTGGCTACGAGGTGCTGAAATTGGAGCGTGTTCGTATTATGCATATCAACCTGAAAGGACTGCCTACTGGCGAATGGCGGTTGCTAAGCGAGGATGAGATGGTTAAAATTAATAAGGCTATCATCACTTCGAGCAGTGAAGTTGAACCTTCAACCAAAAAAGTAAGTGCTACTACCAAGACGACAAAACCAACAAAATCAAGTGCAACACGCTCAGGAGGTCACAAGTCAGCATCGGGCGAAGGACGCAAAGCAGCTAAGCCAGCATCGGAAGCTCGCATCGGAAAATCACGTGTAAATACCCGCTCAACATCAGGGCCAAGTAAAGGACCAGGGCGCGCATCGGGCACGAGAGGTGGTCGTAGATAATGCGCTATAAATTAAATGTATTTTTTTGGCTTTGAGCTTAAAATTATTGAACAAAATACTTGCTTTTTAAAAAATAAAAGCTAATTTTGAGGCGATAATTTTTTACATTAAACCCTTAGAATTCGATTTAATTTATGTCTGTCAACAAAGTTATTTTAGTCGGGAATGTTGGTAAAGATCCCGAAGTTCGTTATTTAGACAAAGATGTGGCTGTTGCAAATTTCTCCGTGGCAACCACCGATCGTGCAGTTACGCTTAAAAATGGCACCCAAATTCCGGAGCGTACCGAATGGCATAGCATTGTAGCGTGGCGTGGCCTAGCTACTCTTGCAGAGCGTTACATTAAAAAAGGCACACCTATTTACGTAGAAGGAAAACTTCAAACACGCACTTACGAAAAAGATGGTATTAAAAGGTACGTAACCGAAATTTATGCCGAAAGCATTGAATTGTTAGGTAAAAAACCAGAACATGCCGAAGTGTTAGCAGGCTCTGTAGCCGCGCCAGCACCCGATATGCAGGTGCCACCACCAGCTGTAGACGATCTCCCGTTTTGATTATTTTATAAAGTGAGGGACAATATCTAGTTGGATGAACGCATATTACGCAAATAACTAACTCTATTTGTGGAAGCTTGCGTAATTTGCGTTCAAATAATTCCTTTCTGGAACCAAGTTATAAAGTACTTTTCGGCTAATTGGTATCAGCTGTTTCTTTGGAAACAATATGTTGACATTGCTGCTGTCTAACACAGGCAAAGATAATATCAACAAGCTGACTAATCGTGTTATCAAGTCGATCGCGGCCTGCTTTTGTTCCAAAATCCACATTACAAAAAGTGGACATGTCGCGATGTAAAATTAAGTAGTAAATACCCGAAATAATAAGAGCAGTCAACACATTCAAATCAACCCCCGACATGTTGAACTGCTTTTCGAGTTCCTTAATCAAGCTTTCGTTAATTTTCTCGCGCAAAGTAGCTGTACGACGTGTTACGGGATTGTCGTCAGATAATTCCCATATCAACAATTGTTGCATACCTCTGTTCTTGTGAAGTGCTCTTGCTAAATTAAGCAATATCCACTTCATGCTATCTTCGTGGCTTAAATCGGGCGGCATCAGCTCGGCCACTCCTGCAAACCAGTAATCGTATTTGTGGGTATATATTTCAAATAACTCATCGAGATTGGAATAGCGACGGTAAAATACGGTTGGTTCTATTTGTGCACGAGCAGCTATGCCCGTAAGTGTTACTTTACTAAACCCCACTTCCTCGATTAAACTATGCACTGCATCAAGCACTGCTTGCTCAATGACAGCTTTCGATCTGCGTGGTTTGCGTGGTTTTTTGGTTGGCACTGTCATATATAAATATTGATTTATGTATAATATTGTTTGTTAGTTGCAAATTTATACAAAAGAATTGAAATTACAAACAATAATATATAAGTTCGTTTCATTCTTCTTTCAATAAATAAATGACACCAGGGCGTTTTGTATAAATAATCATTCAGTTTCTAGCTCATTTTCATCCTCCGATTCGTCTTTTAATACAAACCGTTTGTAGTACGAAATAATAAGCGTTGTAAGCGGAAGCGCTATGATTAAGCCAATTAAACCCATTAATGAGCCCCATATAGAGAGCGCTAGTAAAATGACTGCTGGGTTTAAGCCTGTAACTCTACCCATTATGCTCGGTGTAATAATAATATCTTCAATAGCTTGTATCACTATAAATACAACTGCAATTCCAATTAAAATTGAGCTAAAGCTTTGCTCGCTTTCGATAGACTGAAGCAAACCTAAAAGCACTGTAGGCACGAGCGCCACCACTTTTAAATACGGAACCATGGTTAAAAGGCCAATTAATAAACCAATAAATATTGCCATAGGCAAATGAATAATACTAAAACCAATGGCAAAGAGGACCCCAACAATTAGCGAAACCAAGGCCTGACCTCTAAAGTAACGGTTCATCCCGATCTCTAAATCGTGAAAAATTTCGGCTATCACTGTTCGGTATTTTGTAGGAAAAACCTTCATCATTCCATTGGTAACGCGCTCATAGTCCAACAATATAAAAAACATATAAAGCATAATAATCAGAACAACTGTTAGGCTCAGCAGCATATTAACCGATCCATTCAACAAGTTCCATACCTGTGGAGCCGCTTTTTTGGTAAACTCCAGTATATCTTTGTTGTGAAGTATCGAGTGTAAATCCATCGAAAGAAAATAAGCATTAAACTCCGTTTGCCACTTAGCTGGTAAAAAGTGGTACATATCGAGCCCGTTCGAATATTTGCTCGTAATTTCATACAGCTTTGTTAGTTCGGCGCCTATAAGCTCAACAAGGTAGATAGATGCGCCTACAATAGCTGCACTTACCAAAAGTACGGTAAGCACAACCGAAAGTATTCGGTTTTTAAGTTTTAATCTGTACTGAAAAAATCGGACCAATGGGTCGAGCATGTAGGCTAGAAGCCAGGCGATTAAGAACGGCAACAAAACGTTGGTTAGTCGTTGTACGAGTAGAAAAACAAGTGCTAAAATAGCAAGCCCTATGAGCAATCGAATCACTCGGTCGAATGTAAATGGTTTTGTTGGAATCATATTATTCAGTTTAAATAATGATTGATAAAATTGGGAGTTTTCTATTAAAATAAGTCTTAGTTGGGCATATTGTATTGTTTCAACTCGGCTCTAAGGGCTTTGCTGCAATTATTGGTTACTTTATCCATCAATGCCCAAAACCTGTCGCCATGATTCATCTCAATAGTATGACAAAGCTCGTGGAGTATCACATAATCAACAAGGTGCGAAGGAAGTAGCATTAGATAGTACGAAAAATTGATACTTTTGGTGCTTGAGCAACTTCCCCAGCGACTTTTACTTGATTGAATTTTTATATCGCCAAAAGTAAAACCATATTTAGCAGCTAATTGATTTGTTCGTCCTGGCAACAAGCGCTTTGCTTCTTTGCGCAAAAAGTAGTTTATACCATTCCAGCAATTGCGTTGAGCAGCATCACTTTGCAAGTTTGCGCGGGCAGGAAACTCAATAATTAACTGGCCATCTTTTAAGGCAAAAAAAACATTTTCGCGCTCTACTTTTAGTACCGATACCTTAAAACTTAAAGTTTGAATTTCAGCCCCCACTTTCAGTTCTAGGGCATGATTTTCCTTTTTTTGTTTAAGCTTAAACTGCTTGGCTAAAATGTTTGGACGTTTAGAGTTGATAAACGTGAGTGCTTCTTTTTGAGTGGCATGCAGTGGCATGCTTACTTTCAAACCATCGGCAGTGATACGAACCCGTATGTGCTTTGATCGGGCACTTTGTTCAAATTCTATGTTTCCAAAATCATCGTCAACTATCATTGCTCTAAAAAAATGCCGGTAGCCGCTATTTGAGTACTCTATCTGTTTTTATATCAAAAGCAAAGATACATTTTTGCATTCAATTGCGTAAATACTTTTCTTAAATTAGTTGCTGAAACTCTTCTTTTGCTCTAAATTTTTTGTAAAAGAAAATAAAAGTGGTTGCCGAAACAATAGACGATAACGCATCGGAAACAGGCATTACGGCCCAAGCGCCATTTAATCCAAAAAGCGATGGTAAAATAAAAATGGCTGGTATCAAAAATATAAACTGGCGTGTTAGGCTTAAAAAGATAGACATCTTGGCCTTTCCTATCGATTGAAAAAAGTTAGATATAACTATCTGAAAACCAATAATGGGAAACATAAGTACCGAAATGCGTTGAGCTGTTGCAGCCACCTCTTGCATCGCTTTATCGGTAGTGAAGAGCGACACCACTTGATGCGAAAAAAAGACGCCTATAATAAAACCCATACTCGATAAAATAGTGGCAATAACAATGGTGTAGCGAAGGGTTTTGAATACACGATGGTAGTTTTTTGCACCATAATTATAGCCTATTATTGGTTGCGAGCCTTGGTTGAGGCCAATAATAAACATGACAACTAACATGTTGATACTGTTTATTATACCATAAGCACCAATGGCCAAATCGCCACCATATTTTAAGAGCGTGCTATTAATAAGTACCACAACCACACTTGTGCCTACCTGCATACTAAATGGCGACATACCAATACTTAAAATTGATTTAATTATCTCCTTGTCGAGTTTAAAGTTGGCGGCATGAAAGCGTAGAGGCGTAGTTTTGAGCATAAAATGACTCATGCCGTTTAATGTACCAACTAAATACGAAATAACGGTAGCCCAAGCAGCGCCTTGTATGCCCCAATCGAACCAAAATATAAAAATTGGATCCAAAATAACGTTTACAATAGCTCCGAGTAATATGTTAAACATTGCCTTGCGTGGGTGCCCTGAAGCACGCATGATATTATTCAATCCGAAATACAATGCCGTAAGTACACCTCCAGGCACCACTATCACCATATACTCGTAGGCGTATTGAATCGTGTTATCTGTGCCTCCGAATAAGCGCAGCAAATCGGTCATAAAAAACATGGACAGAGCAACCACGGTACCCGAAATAATAAACGTAAGGGTGACGGCATTACCCAGAATTTTCTCGGCTTTCAATTTATCGCCTTCCCCCAAGGTAATACTTATACGCGATGCTGAACCCGCACCGATAAGCATGCCAAAGGCCATAAGCACGATCATAAATGGGAACGTGAGCGCTAAGCCCGAAATGGCCAACGGACCTACACCTTGTCCAATAAATATGCGATCAACAATATTGTAAATGGACATAACGACCGTACCAACCATAGCGGGCAAGGTGTATGTCCACAATAGTTTACCTATGTTTTCGGTAGCTAAATTATTTTGCAAAGCAACTGACATTTTGAGTTGTTATAAATTCAAATTATAAACAGATTATAAACTACATTGTTTAAATGGCTAATTTATAAATGGGTTTAAAATGAGGATGTGTTAAAAGTAAGAAGAGGGCTATTTGCGCGTATCGTTGCAAATTGATGCAGGTGTTACACATCAATACTGCAACAACATATATGTTTACTTAGTAATTCTATTTCTGATAATTTGTATATGTTTTGTTCGAAAAACTATTTTGAGATAGCCTCGATTGTTTTTTATTGTTGCGAAAAACTCTTCGTTTTATTGAAGCAGTCGCGGCATATGGGTTCATATTCAAGCATCTCTCCAAGCAACACACGTTTATCACTATCTACCAATCGGTGCGATACATAGGCTAATGCGCCACACCTAACACAAATGGCATGAACTTTGAACACATCTTCGGCAATAGCACAGAGGGCAGGCATCGGGCCAAAAGGGACTCCGCGGAAATCCATATCGAGTCCTGCAATGATAACACGAATGCCTTGGTCGGCAAGTTTAGTGCAAACATCAACCAGTCCTTCGTCAAAAAACTGAGCTTCGTCAATGCCAATCACATCGACTTCGCCAGCGTAAAGCAGAATGCTTCCCGACGATTCGACTGGTGTTGAGCGAATAGCTGTTCGGTCGTGCGAAACGACTTCATCCTCCGAGTATCGCGTATCGATTTTGGGTTTAAAAATTTCGACTCGCTGCTTCGCAAATTGAGCTCTTTTTAATCGGCGAATGAGTTCTTCGGTTTTACCTGAGAACATAGAGCCACATATAACCTCAATGCTGCCTCGTTTTAGTTGAATAGGATGATTTTTTTCTGAATAAATCATGGTAGATCACTGTAAATAAGTTCGATTTTTCTTTACCAAATCTGATGAAAATTGTAACTTTACAGCCGATTAGTGAAAGAGGATTGCAAAGTTAGAAAAATATCAAGCGTTATTTTCATTTTTCAATAAAAAATATGAACAAAAAATTATTAGTCACATTACTGCATAAAAACTTGGAAGAACTAGCCATGATAACCGCTAGTTTTCAGGAGCTCGATGAATATCCACAAGCTATTGTGCAATTGGCACGTAGAAAAACGGAAGATATTCAACTACTTCTCGATGAATTAGCAGCTTTACCAACGGTGCCTGCTCCGCTCGAACCGGCTGCGCCTATAGTTGAAGTTCAAGCCATTGCTGAGCCTGTTGAAGTGCCTGTTGTTGAGATAGAAGAGATGTCGCTAGTAAGCCTTGAAGCTGAGCCTGCTCCATTATCAGAGCCTGATGCGAGCGAAGAGCAACTTATTGTCGATGAGCCGGTATTATCGACCATTGAAATTGATGAATTGCCTGATTTGACATTTGCTACGGAAGAGGCTGAGTTACTCCCTTCATCTGAGCCTATTGCCGATGAAACAATACAACACAGTCCCATTGAGCCCGACGACCTACAACCAGTTGAGGAGGAGGTCGTCGTAGTTACTGAAATCAGTGAGCCTGTACAGCCAACAGTTGTTGAGTTCGAAGAGATAGAAGAGATAGCTGCAGAACATGTGGAGGTGCTAGCTGAAACAACTCAGGATGATAGTGAGAATGTGGAAGTAGCAGTGGAAGCTACTAACGAAACGGTGTCAGAAAGCGTGAAAGTTCAGTTGGAGGAACCACGTAAAATGACTATTTCTGAAAAAATGGCCTTGCAGAGCACCTCACGCAATGATGCTATGGCGCAAGGTCAAAATTCGATAAGTGCAAGCATTGCCAACAAAAAAATAACCGATATTAAACAAGCATTAAGTATTGGCGATCGTTTTCGCTTTCAGCGCGAGTTGTTTAAATCGAACGGTGAGGATATGAATAGAACACTCACTTACTTAAATTTACTGGCAACAGAAAATGAAGCCATGTCGTTTTTGCAGTCAAAATACGGTTGGGACGAAGCAAGTGAAGCAGCCAACGATTTTTATCAACTTGTAAAACGAAAATTCTTATAAAAATACATTGTAAAAAATGAAATTATACGTTGTTCCTACACCTATTGGCAATTTGGAAGATATGACTTTCAGAGCCATAAGGATATTAAAAGAAGCGGATTTGATACTTGCCGAAGATACACGTACCAGTGGTTTTTTATTAAAGCATTATGAGATTAAAACGCCCATGCATTCCTATCATAAATTCAACGAGCATAAAACCGTTGAAAGCATTGTACAGCGCATCAAAACGGGCTCTACCATTGCTCTAATTTCCGATGCTGGAACACCATCCATTTCGGATCCTGGATTTTTGGTAGTACGTGCCTGTGTTGAAGCCGATATCAAAGTGGAATGTCTGCCAGGTGCTACAGCATTTGTACCTGCACTTGTTGCGTCGGGCATACCGAGCGACCGTTTTTGTTTCGAAGGGTTTTTACCTCAGAAAAAAGGTCGCCAAACGCGCCTAACGGCTTTAGCTACCGAAACACGCACCATGATAATGTACGAATCGCCTTTTCGATTAGCCAAATCGCTTGGGCAGTTTGCGGAGTATTTTGGTGCCGACAGGCGGGCTTCTGTTTCGCGCGAATTGTCAAAAATGTTTGAAGAAACAAAGCGCGGAACCCTAGCTGAATTAGCCCATTATTTTACCGAACATCCGCCTAAAGGAGAAATAGTTATAGTTATTGCAGGATTTGAAGAATAACACTAACTTTGCGCAAAATTTAGGCCTTGCCTTTTTTCAATAAATAGTTCCTTTTTTACATTTAAATATTCATTAAAATGAAAGCTTTTATTTCAGTTGCACTGGTAGCGGTGGTTTTGTTTTTTTCTGGCTGCAACTATAAATCGTCCGACTACAAAGCACTTCAAGAACAAAACGATTCGTTGTTGCGCGCCAAACAACAAATGCAGGTAGAAATTGACGAATACTTTTCGTCGATGAATCAGATTGAACAGAATATTGAAAAAATTAAAGAAACGCAGGGTATATTGCAAACAAAACCCGAAAGCGAAGAATTAACCGACGATAATCGCACCAAAATAAACGAAGATTTACTTTATTTGAACGAAATGCTTCAAACAAATAAGGATGAGTTGGCTCGTTTAAAACAAAAAATGAAGAAAAGTGCTATCAAGTCGGATGAGTTGGAGCGAAGCATTGAGCGCTTAACTAAAGCTTTGGAAGAAGAAAGCTCTAAAGTGGCCATTCTTCAAGCCGAATTGGCAGCTAAAGATTCGCTGATTGCCGACTTAGGTAACACCGTAAACGCGTTAGGCAAAGATGTTGAAAGTCTGAAAACCGATAACGAGTCAAAACAAGCTCGTATTGCCGAACAAGAAGAAACAATACATACAGCTTGGTACGTGTTTGGAACACGCAAGGAACTCAAGGAGCAAAAAATCATTACGAGCGATGGACTGTTTAGCCCTAAACGCATTTTGCAAAGCGATTTTAATAAAAGCTATTTTGTACGCATAGATGCACGCAAAACAAAATCTATTCCGTTGTATTCTTCACGTGCTAAAATACTTACTGCACACCCCAAATCGTCGTATACACTCGAAAAAGAAAGCGACAACTTTGTACTGCTTATTACCGACACCAAAGACTTTTGGAGCGTAAGTAAGTACTTGGTTATTGAAGTAGATTGAGGAAGAAGTCCCGATAAATCGGGATCTTCGTTACACTACGATTTGCAGTGGGCAATGAACAATAAACTGCTTCACCTTGCGGAATCTTCGTTACACTGCAATTCTTTGTAAATTTATTTTCATTCTTACATTTTTTCATTCTTACATTTCATCATCATCGCATCACCACATTCATATAAGGTAGTCTTTATCGATCTCGACGATACGATATGGGATTTTCACACCAATGCACGACTAGCATTGCAAGATATGTTCGAACAGCGTGGACTTGATAAGCACTTCGAGGATTTTGAACAGTTTTTCAGCATCTACGCGAAGCGTAACATTGAGCTTTGGGAGCAATACGGTAAAGGTGAAATTACGCAGGAATTTTTAATGATGGAGCGTTTTCGCTATCCTTTAGCCAAAATGGGCATCGACGATGAAGAGCTGGCTGATGAAATTGGGAAACAGTATTTGGATAATTTGCCAAGTAAGAAAACACTGATGCCTCACGCATTGGAACTTCTGCAATACTTAAAGGCAAAAAAAATACCCGTTACAATTATCTCGAATGGATTTACAGAGGTTCAGCACCGCAAAATCGAAAGTTCGGGTATAGCGCCTTATCTCGATTATATCGTGCTGTCGGAGTCGGCAGGGGCATTAAAGCCCAACAAGCAAATTTTTGAGTACGCACTACAACTCAATAACGCCACCGCCGCCGAGGCCATTATGATTGGCGACAGCTATGCAGCCGACATTGTAGGGGCACAAAACGCTGGTATCGATCAGGTGTATTACCCACTTCATTACCCCAAAAACGGCGAAAAACCTATGTGCACCTATATGATTCAGTCGCTAAAAGAAGTAATGGATATTGTATAATCCATAATATTACATTGGTCTTTGGGCTTTATTCTTTGATCTTTGATCTTTATTCTTTGGTCTTTATTCTTTATTCTTTTATCTTTGTTCTAATAAAAAATGAGTAAAAAGAAAAACAATTTTTTTGTCGTTTGGGATGGTCATGAGCCGGGCATTTACACATCGTGGGAGGAGTGTAAAAAGCAAACGCATGGTTTTGGCGAGGCTAAATACAAGTCGTTTGCAACGATGGAGGAAGCGCGCGAAGCCTTTTTGTCGCCCTACTGGGACTATGTGGGTAAAAACGCCAAAGCTAAA
>JFJP01012408.1_pt1 | contig 10679 bp, 4 predicted proteins | sample 431651 | NCBI WGS metagenome assembly JFJP01 (sample SAMN02602958, study PRJNA72255) | Microbial mat metagenome, whole genome shotgun sequencing project. | biome: fresh water; feature: sink hole; material: water; isolation source: purple microbial (photo- and chemosynthetic) mats found in...
CTTACTGGCTCACCATATTGAGCATTGAAGAACTTATGAGGCAGAATAAAACCTAATCGCCCGTTTTCATTGAGGACACTCAATCCTTTTTCGATAAAGACAACATAAATATCATAATTGCCTTTGCTGGCAGCCTTGTACCTTTTCTTGAAAAATTCAACATCAATTGGAGATGTCTCTTGTAATGTCTGAATACGAATATACGGCGGATTTCCAATCACCGCATCAAACCCACCATTAATAAAGATTTGCGAAAATGCGCCTTTCCAGTCAAATGCATTGACTCGGTAGCGTTCTTCATCATCCCCGAAGCCCATCGTCAACTGATGACCTTCGTAATAATCTGGACCGATCAGGGAATTTCCGCATTGAATATTCCTGCTCAGGTCAGGCAATACCCGCTCTTGCAACAAAGACAATTGAGAACCAATCGTTTCCTGGCTCTCCCCTTCCAACACTTTCAACAGCAAAGAAAGTTTTGTCACTTCCACGGCTTGCGCGTCAATATCCACGCCGTAAATGTTATTCAGCAGGATTTCTTTTTTCTTGCTCGTGGTCAACGTCCAACCGTTTTTGGATTGAAAAATAGCAGGGTCTTTGCCGGAGGCGATTTTTTCAGGTCCATTTTTTATATACCAATCCAAATGCCAATCCAACAAATATTGATACGCGCCCAGGGGGAACGTCCCCGAACCACAGGCAGGGTCAAGAATTCTTAGCTTTGCGGCATCCTTTGGTGTTTTCCCTTCCAAGAGTTTACCAACTGTATTTTGCACAATGTAATTCACAATATAAGTTGGCGTGTAATACACTCCGCCAGCTTTGCGAACTTCGGGTTTTTCCTCCACTTTGGCTTGATGTCCCGCCGTCAGGCGGATCACCTTGCCAAGAAAACGCTCGTACACCTGCCCTAAAATATCGGCTGGAATTTCCCTGAACACATACGGGCTGTCTGGATAATATAGATTCAGCAGAATATCGCGCAGGGGTTTATCATCCACGCTCAAACTTAACGTGAGGCTGTCCGCCGCACTGGATTGCTCTTTTTCATCTTTGAAATGGAACAAGCCAGAGTTATAACGCGCATCCGCCCTTTGGAATAACTGCACGAGCCCTTTATAAATCTCGTTCTCGCTGGCAATCTCTTTGAGTTGTTCATCACGTTCCACGCCTCTATCTTCGCAGATACGCAAAAAGACAATGCGGTCAATCGTCATTTGCACCGCATAATTTAATTCACGCACGCTCAAAGATTGATTCCGCAAGGCAATATTTTTTGCCAGCAAATCACGCCAGCGTTCGATCTCACTTAGAAAGGCATCGTCAACTTCGGTTGTGCCCTTCTTCTTTTTCATCCCTTCGGCGTAACTATCAAACGAACCTTTTAGAACCGCATCCCGTGAAAAGATGGATACAATTTCATCCCATTTTTCAACGTAATCCTTGTACGATAAAAGCATCACACGCCCAACAGAGGCTTTGTCTCCTTTGTCGGGTTTTACACGGCAATCATAAACTGCGAATTCTTCAAAGTCCGAGAGGATGCCCAGTGGCAATTTTGCAGACCACGCATAACGCCTCAATTGAAATGCCGGATGAATATTTTGTTCGATATTGACGGAAGGCTTTTTGGCTTCTACAAAGAACTTGCGTTGACCCCCAATACGGAAAGCATAGTCTGGCGCTTTTGTTGCGCCTTCAATTGCAAGCGAATCTTCGTGAATGACATCCTTATAAGTTTCGGCGTACCCTTGCCTGTTGAAAATATCCCAGCCCAACGCCTCAAAAAACGGGTCGAGGAATTCACGCCGCAGTTGTGTTTCGTTATATTTTGCGGAGCGGTATTGTTCGTGATTTCGTTCAAATCGTTCAACCAGGTCTTCGATGGTTTCGGGTGCGCTCATGGGGTGATTCCTCTCCTGAATATCGAATGATTATAGCAAACATTCTGCGGCAGCCCCCATTTTGTGAAGACGGAAATATGCTGGGTCGCGCTCTCAACAAAAAACTCCCCCGTCAGTGGGGGAGTCTGTACCTGTCCGAATGGTTGGGTGGTCTTTACCGTCACACATAAAAACACCCAGACCCGACAGGTTTCATCGTCACCTGAGTCGACCGTCCCCATGAACGGACAGAGATGCGAGTCGGACATGGATCCTGTGAAAACCTGTCAGGTCTTTTCCGTCAGCCTATTCGGTGTCGATAATCTTCAGGAAGGCATCCACCACTTGCGGGTCAAAATGCCTGCCGCTCTGTTCCACAATATACTTTCGCGCTTCTTCCGCCGTCCATTTCTGGCGATAAGGACGGTCATTCGTCAGCGCATCCCACACGTCTATGATCGCAAAGATACGCGCACCCAAAGGAATGCGTTCCCCCTTCAAGCCCTGCGGATACCCTGTCCCGTCCCATTTTTCATGATGACAGTAAGGGATGTAGACCGCATCCTTTAAGTAGGCAATGGGCATTAACATATCATGCGCCAGTTGGGGATGTCTGCGCATCTGCGTCCATTCGTCGTCGGTCAGTTTTCCCTCCTTCAACAGGATGCCGTCGGGGATGCCGATCTTGCCGATGTCGTGCAGCAGCGCGCCGCGCCGAATGGCGGTCAGTTGGGATTCGTTGATCTGCATGGCGCGCGCCAGTTTCAAGGTCAGGTCTGTCACGCGCTGGGTATGTCCTTCTGTATCATGGTCGCGCAGTTCCATGGCCCGTGACCAGCCTTCAATGGTGGCATCATACGCCAGGCTCAGGTCCAGGTTGGAGCGCTGCAGGTTCTCAAATAACTGCGTGCTGTCAATGGTGATGGCCGCCTGCCCCGCCAGCGCCTCGAGGAATTCAAGCCATTCCGGATCGGCGGCGAAGGGTTTCCGGCAATACACTTCCAGCATACCTTTGATCTCGCCTTTGACCTTTAAAGGCACGCACCAGTAACGGGTAAAGCCTTCCGCCTTCCACAGCGTTTCAAATTGCGGATATTCGCCAAGCAGGGTGCTTTCGAGGTCCAGGGTCATGCTGGTGCGGTGTTCCAGGATGGCGTGCCCGGCGACGCTGTTGCTGAGGTTGACACCTTCAAACAGCAGCGTATGGAACCCGCGGCCGGCTGCCAATTCCAGCTGGTGTGAACCGGGGTGCAGCAGGAGCACTGCGGCGGCATCCACTTTTAATTGGGTGATGGTATTGATCAATAGCACATTCAGCGTCAAATGCATATCGCGGCTGCTGGAAATTGCCTGGTCCACGGCGCGCAGGGCATTGAGTTGTTCCAGACGGTGAATGGTCTGCTCATGCAGCTGCATGCGCTGCAGTGCCGCGCCTGTCATTTCAGACAAAATGGACAGCAGGCGGATCTCATCTTTGTCCAGTTCCCTTTCACTCGGTACAGAGACGAACATCACGCCCAGGGTTTGCTGGGTGGTGCGGATCGGCAGGCAAACACCGCCCCATCCCGGCCGGATCTGGCTGCGCCGGACGCTGCTGGTCACAGGGTCACTGGCAAACTCGCGTGCGATGTAGACCTCGCCGCTGGCGAATACCCTGCCCGCGATCCCTTCGCTGGCGCTGCGTGTTCCGGTGATCTGGCCCAGCCAGCCCTGCGCAAGGGTTTTGTCCAGGTCATTGGTCGCCTTGTTGAATAATTCAATGGAACCATGCGAGGTATTCAGGATGGCCAGCGCTTCCTGCAGGACGATGGACAGCATTTCATCCTGGGTCGAGGCCGAACGCATGATGCGCGAAATGCGGTTGATGGTCTCCAACTCTCTGGCGCGCTGGTGGGTCTGTTCGAACAGGCGCGCGTTCTCGAACGCGCTTGCCGCCTGGTTTGCCAGGGTCTGCAGCACCCGTTCATCCGCCTCACTGAAGGCATCGGGTTGTTCGCTTTCGATCCCGATCACGCCGATCACACGCCCGTTCAACATCATCGGGGTATAAAGACCGGATTGGATGCCCGGGTACGTCTCGATATAGTGCGGGTTGCTTTTTACGTCTCCGCTGCGAATGGTCTGTGATTGTTTGACCGCCCAGCCGGTTAATCCTTCGCCGGCCCTCGAGATCAACTGGTTGAAGTGTTCCGCTGTAGACTGCACAATAATTTCGTTATTCAGCCCCGGCTGATTGAAGGTCAGTAATTCCATCCTTTCGTCCTGCGGGTTATACAAACGGATGACGGTATGCTGCCAGTTCAGTTTTTCCTGCACCAGGTGCAGGATCCTGTGCCCGACCTCTTTCGGGTCCAGCACCTGGTTCAGCGCCAGGCCGCTCTGGTACAACATTTCCAATTCCTGTACGCGTTGATGGATGGCTTCCCCCGCCGCTTTGCGCTCGGTGATGTCGCGCGCCACCCATAAGGTGCTGTCATGGTCGATCGGTGAGATGGAGGTTTCAAAACATACGCTTCGACCATCGATCAGCAGTGAGTATTCGACCTGGCCGGTTTGCCTGGTCTCCAACACCTGCTTGATCGTTTCAAGAAAACCTTCGGCTTCTTCAGCTGGGAATACATCCCGCAGATTCCTGCCGATCAATTCTGAGGCGGGCTTCACCAGCAGGTCCGGGTGGGTGGGGGCGATCTTGAGGTATTTGCCCTGTTGGTCGATCACCATCACCACATCCTGCATCGATGCGAACAGGGCGCGCAGTTCAGACTCCGAGGCGGCCAGCGCTGCTTCCGCCCGCCGGCGCTCGGTGATGTCTCGCAGGATGATCTGCGTGGCGGCCTTTCCTTCATACACAATGGGGGTGGTGGAAACCTCAACGTCCACCATCTGCCCGTCCAGCGTGATCAATTTCTCCACCAGCACAGGCGCGGCTTCCCGATCATTGGTACTGCGCAGCATTCTTTCCACTGCGATCTCGTGGTAATCCGGATGGAGAAACTGCATGGCAGGCAAGCCCAGCAATTCCTGCGCATTTTTGGCGTGGAGCATTGCCACCGCCGCGGGGTTAACATACACGATCAAGCCTTCGCTGTGAATACCGATCGCATCCGGCGAGAACTCCACCAATGTTCGATAGCGGTCTTCACTTTCGTGCAGCGCCTCATCCACCTGTGCCCGCAGCCAAACATTTACCAGCATGCGGGCGAAGACCGTCAGCACATGCTGTTCGTTGTCTGAATAGGCATGCTGCTGCCGCACCGAATCGAAACCGACGAACCCCAGGCAATCATCCTTGCTCATCAACGGCACGGTCAGCACGCTCCTGATGCCCTGTACCTCAAGTCCGTGTCGATATGCACCCTCCGGCAGCGCGAACAGGTCTGGAATATTTACTGCTTCTCCGCGCCGATGTGTTTCAACCCATTCCGGCAGGATGGAAAGGGGAACCGTACGCAGGGTTTCAATTTGCGGTTCGATCCCTTCTGCGCACCACTCATGCGTGTTGGTGCAAATTTGTTTCTCGAAGTCGTACTTGAAAATATATGCCCGGTCTGCCCCGACAAAGACCGCCATGTCGCGCAGTGAATTGAAAATTGCCGGCTCAATCGTCTCCAATGAAAGGTTGATATAAATGGATGAGATCTCCATCAGGAGTTCCTGGAAGCGCGAGAGCTGCAGCAGTTCATTCTCAGCCCGCTTGCGGTCGGTAATGTCGCGCAGCACCAGCAATTTACCGACCTCCTGCCGGGTCTCACCGTATAAAATGGAAAGCTGCGCGTCCAATATGGTCGTGGACCCTTCCGCCGGCACGAGCTCCCGCCTTGTATGTTCCCTGGCATTGCAGACCAGGTCAGCCAGCGCAGGGGAAACCCCGGCAATATCCTGTCCGAGGATCTCATTCAAGTCCCGCCCAAATAATTGAGCGGCTGCCTGGTTGATATCCACAATGCGTCCCTTTGGGTCGAGTACGACGACCCCATCCTGCAGCTGGTCGACCAGTGCGGTCCTGGCGATCGGCAGCAGGTCAAGCAGCTGGTATCTCAACAGTCCCCATGCGAAAAACATGCTGGTGAACACCAGTCCGGTGGGTGTGATGTCCATCCCTGGCACAGGCTCCAGCCCCAGGATGTACAGGGTGCCGGAGATGACCGGAAAAATAATACCGGTCAGGATCACCAGTAATTGACGGCGGAACGCCGGAGGGGACTTGATGATGTTTTGCACCAGGATAATGATCCCCGTCAGCATGACCGAATACAAATACACCACGTGCAGCCAGAACCAAAATCCATGCTCGTAGATCAGGATATTTTCCCCGATCGATTCCATGGAATACCCGGACCACACCCAGCCATGCAGCGAATTTGTCCATGTCAGCACCAGGGTAATAAGCGGGATGACCATCAGACCCATGATCATGGACGGATGGACCTTCCTCTGCCGGATATAAGAAACCGTGAAAACCAGCAGATACGGAAAGGTCTGGACAAAACCGATATAGGCGATCTGTGACCAAAGGATCTTGGCGCCCGGGTCCACCACAAAACTTTCAACCGTACCCGCGATATTCCACCAGGTGACAGAGAAGGAGAAGGCGAGAAAGTAATTTCCGCCAACGGCCTTGCGCCGCGGCCAGCTTATTAAAAAGACGATCAGCGACAGGACTGCTCCCAGCATCATTCCAATTTGGTTTGGGTGGATATTGATGGTCATCGCTGCCTGTTCCTGTCTGGAGAGGTCTGAAAAAACATTTCACGAATGCAGCACCTGCGCGGCCCATGCGCCCTGAATGAAAAATAAGACATCAATTTCCTCCCTTTTTATGTGGGTCAAAGATGCGGATGCAATTTCTGCCCGCCTGTTTGGCAGTATACAACGCCTGGTCGGCGCGCGAGAGCAGGCTCTCCACCGTGTCTGGCTGCAGGGCGCTGTCAATGGATTGGGCAATACCGATGCTGACCGCCAGGGTCAGCGGCCCTTTTTCGGTATCCAGGCGCATGTCGGCGATGCTGGCGCGGATGCGTTCGGCCAGCGACAGCGCTTCCTGCGCGCTGGTCTGGGGCAGCAGGATCACAAACTCATCCCCGCCGTAGCGCCCGGCTAGGTCGGTGGTGCGCAGGGTCGCGCAGATTATTTTCAGGGTCTTTATTAGCGCCTGGTCGCCCATGGCATGTCCGAAGGTATCGTTGACCTGTTTAAAATGGTCAATGTCAAAGAACATCATCGACAGCGGCTGCCGATAGCGCATGGCGACCTGGAACTCGCGCTCAGCCAGCTTCAACAGGGACCGGTGGTTGTGAATGCCGGTCAGCCCGTCTGTGTCTGCCAGTTTTCCCAGCTCAACATTCGCATTGAGGCGTGTTGTCAGCAGCGAGACCGCCAGCCCGAACATCAGCAGGTTAAGTCCCAGCCCGCCGAAAAAGACCAGCCAGACGCCGCTGTAATCTGCCGCTGAAGCCAGCCCGCCGACCTGGGTGAATTGCAGGGTCCAGCGGTGCCCGATGACATCCAACGGGACCTGCTTTAATAGCACCTGCCCGGAATCCAATGCTTCATCCTGCGGGGTATGGCTGTCGTATAACAATGTGTCCGGCGAGACGACATCACCATCGTAGACCTGCAGGAAAATTTGCCTGTCCAACTGCTTCACATCCCAGCCTCGCAGGGTGCCGCGCATCAGGTTGTTCATGCGGTAGGGGCTGTACACCCAGCCCATGATCGCGGCGCGGCGCTGCCCGACGGTTTCGTGCGGCAACCCAGGGCGGTAGACCGGGACGTACATCAGGGTGCCTGCCTGCACATCCTGCTCGGTTTCCTGGACCAGAATAACTTTCCCGGAAAGCACGGCGGTGTCCTCATCCCGCGCCTGTTCCATGGCTGCGCGGCGCACAGGCTCTGAGAACATATCGTAGCCGAAGGCGCGCAGGTTGCGGCCTGTGAACGGCTCGAGATAGACAATGGAGGAGTAGATCTCCCTTTCACCTTCGGGGCGCACCGTGTAGTCCGGGAATCCTTCCGCTCTAATTTCCTGGATGTGCTCATCCAGCTGCCCGGGCATGATCAACAACGAGAACCCGATCCCTTGCGTGCCGGGCAGCTGCTGTTCGAGACGGAGATGCCCGGTGAAGGTGCGCCATTCGGCGCGTGAAACGGTTTCCGATGCCTCAAAGAAAGCCGCGCTGCTGTAAAGGATCTGGGCATTGGACAACAGCCGGTCGGTGATATTGAGCTGGATCTCGTTGCAGATAAAGTCGAACTCACTCTGCGCGGCGGCTTCCACATTTTGTTTAAGGTGCAGCGACGCGTAGACGGTGAAGGTTATCCCGATCGCCATCACACCCAGCAGAAACCAAAGATTGCGCGGGGTGATGCCGCGCAGATATTTCATCACGCGCGCGTAAAGAGTCGGCTCAGGCCGCGGGCTTTCAGGGGTTTCATTTGGTTTGGTCCGTGTCATTATCTACATCCTCATGACCGGCGGTCATGGCTGTTACAGAAACGATGGATCCTGGCCTAAAGCGAATTTTTCAGAATGAACTTTTCACACCCCGGCTGCATTGGAACGGCGTCCTCTGGGGTCTTTCATTACATTGTGTCAAAAGATGCGGATGCAATTTCTGCCCGCCTGTTTGGCGGCATACAAAGCCTGGTCGGCGCGCGAGAGCAGGCTCTCCACCGTGTCTGGCAGCAGGGCGTTGTCGATCGATTCGGCAATGCCGATGCTGATCGCCAGGCTCAACGGTCCCTTGCCGGTATCCAGGCGCATGTCGGCGATGCTGGCGCGGATGCGCTCGGCCAGGGGCAGCGCTTCCTGCGCGCTGGTCTGGGGCAGCAGGATCACAAACTCATCCCCGCCGTAGCGCCCGATCAGGTCGGTCTCCCGCAGTTCTGTGCGGACGGTTTCCAGGGTATGTATCAGAGCCTGGTCTCCCATGGCGTGCCCGAAGGTGTCGTTGACCTGTTTGAAAAAATCAATATCAAAGAATATCATCGACAGCGGCTGCCGGTAGCGCATGGCCACCTTGAACTCGCGCGCGGCGAGATGCATCAATGAACGATGATTGTTAATGCCGGTCAGGTCATCGGTGCGCGCCAGCTGTTGTTCACGCGCAAAGGATTGCTGCAGTTCGTGATGGGCGGTCTCAAGCGCTTCCTGCGCGCGCTGCAATTCCGCTTCGGCCTGCTTGCGCTCGGTGATCTCGTGCAGGATCAACAGGTGGCCGCTGACCTGTTGATGTTTGTCCAGCAGCGGCACCGCCTGTAATTCAACTTCACATGGCGGGTCTTCTGAAACACGCAGGTCGATCAGGTGGACCGCTTTGGGGTCTCCCACCTGGTCCAGGTGCAGGCGTTCATTCAGCACATCGACCGCAGACTTTCCGATCGCGCGGATTGAGACTCCGATCAGCCGCTGCACGGCTGGGTTAACATCCACGATCCGCTGGTTGGCATCCAGCACGATCACACCATCCTTCATTTTATCCACCAGTTTATGCCGCGCAACCGGGATGACATCCATCATGCGAAAACCGAACAAGCCGTAGGCATAGATCAGCCCGGAGAAGGTGAAGATGAACGGGGTCAGGTCGAGACCGGGGAAGGGGCTAAAGCCCGCCAGGCTGAGGATATTGCCGGCTACCGGCAGACAGGCTCCAAAAAGGATGGCGCTGGTTTGCAAACGGTACAAACTGGAGGCGCGCAAAAAGGCCTGGATCAATAAACCAATGGTAATAAATATTTGCGTATAGGTATAAATCACGAAAAACCAGAACCACGGTCCACCGCTCAGGATGGCGCCCGTGGTGTGCTGACCCCCAAAGAACAAGCCATGCCACGGGTCGGTCCACAACAAGATCAGGGTGATGATCGGCACCACAGCCAACAGCGCCAGGTTGCGGCGGGTGAGCAGGTGCGCGCGGTCTGTGAATTGCAGGACAAGGATGGTAAAAAAAGTAACGTGGAATGCCACCCCAAAATAAGTTGCATCCAGCCAGAAAAGCTGGGCGGCAGGGTCTGTCACGATCCAGCGCACGGCATAGGTGCCTGCCCAGACCATATCTGCCAGCAGAAACATCATCAACCCGATGGCTCCCGGCGCAGAACGGCGCTGCCAGGCGATCAGTGCGATCACCGCCGAAGTGGCCGCGGCAACCAGCAGGGCGGCGGCATAATACGAGTTCATGCTGAAATTTCCCCCGCCTGTGACTCGGTGGTGGACGGCACGCCCCGGAACACAACCTGCGTCCAGTCCCGCCTTGCGTCTTCCTGTTTGTTGTTCCTTTTCTTTGATGGCAAAGTGAATTCCTTGAGAGTCATGTAGATAGATCCTGTGGCAGGAGCTATTTTGCCGGATATTAAATCATTATTATACAACCCGTACCCGTATAAAACAGGTAAAAAACATCTCAAACCAGATTTCAGGTGTGCAAGGGCCGCTGCGGTTATTAATACTTTCCTGGCTTTAATTTCATCTAATTTTTATGGATGAAAACCATCCATCGCCTTTACACTTGTACCAGAAACAGGATGCCCCCTGATGAGGACCTTGGTGTTTTGCCATTGTTAAACATAAGAAAAACCGTGGGGAAAAGGTTTCGACCACGTTTTCTTTTATTCGGGTCTTCAGGCCGGCAAATCCAAATCCGAACCGGGATGCGGAGCAGAAAGAGCCAAATTTGATGCTCTGGGTGTATACAGCGTTGATGAAGTGCTGTTTTAAGGTTTTTTCCGCGTTCTCAGTGCTCGTCTGCGTCCGAAATTTTTTGATTTGGAATTGCTGTCTTCAGGCATTCCCGCTTG
>JFJP01024732.1_pt1 | contig 10679 bp, 12 predicted proteins | sample 431651 | NCBI WGS metagenome assembly JFJP01 (sample SAMN02602958, study PRJNA72255) | Microbial mat metagenome, whole genome shotgun sequencing project. | biome: fresh water; feature: sink hole; material: water; isolation source: purple microbial (photo- and chemosynthetic) mats found in...
ACAGCGAAGAATAGGTATATCTTAAAAAGAATAAACTTTTACACGTGCCGAGTGAGGCCATTAGTCGGTCTTTACAAGGTTGGCGGCAAGCTTCTCTGCTGCGACGGTCTTAGCTTTGTCACCGAACTTCTTCAAGCCACTCTCTGCGCTTTCAAGAAGAGGGTCGATGTATTGTGCGCAACTCGTGAAGATGGGCTGGACTGCCTTCTCGTAGATCAGGGTCGGAGCGTTATACTGCGGCAGCATGAGGAACACGAACAACCCGAACCTCAAGAGCGGCCACATCGGGATGAGACCGATCATGAATCCGAAGCTCTGTTCGAAGCCGTAGAAGAAGCCGAAAGTGACCCAGTAGGTCAGCCACCTTTTGTCGTCCTCGGTGGAGGCGGTCTGGATGGCTTGGAAAGACTTGAAGGCGGGGTAGAAGAACACCAGTGTGGTTTCGATCAGCAGTCTTCCGATTCTGGTGGCCAAGAGCAGGATCGAGACGAGGACGAACGCAGCGAAGATGATGACGATAGGCTTGACTTTGGTGGCAGTGGAGATGGTGACGACGTGCTGGTTTCGTTCGAATCTGTCCAAACCTATTTTTTTCGCGAAGTTCTCGATGTGCTCCATCTAATCCAGTCAATAATACAATTGATCTGACCCAATTCATTTATGCGTTCGAATTATTAATCTTTTTTCTTTGTTTGGGTCTCCAATATCCGATTGAAAACAAACTTGTGCTTCTCGATGTCCGAGTCGAGGTCGACCGAGAAGAAGCCGAGTCGCTCGAACTGGAAGCGGCTGTCTGGCTTGATCGAGCTAGCGAGGGACTTGTTGATCAGCGCGTGGGGACAGACGACGAGAGAGTTGGGGTTGATTTCTTTGCGTCGCGCATCTTGGTCTTCGGGGTTCAGCTCTGGCCTCTCGACGAGGAAGAGCTTTTCATACAGCCTGAACTCGCACTTGAGGCCGTCCTTCTTCGCGATCCAGTTCAGCACGCCTTTGATTGCCGGGAGGCTGGCCACTTCTTCCTCAGTCAAAGTCTCTCCTTCGACGTTGAAGGTTTCACCTTTCTGCGTCACGCTGGTGACCTTGACTGCAGGGCCGTACTTGAGACGGATGACTTTTCCAGGAGCGATGCCGAAGAAGCCTTTGGAGTCTTGGATACGAACATCAGACTTTTCGACGAGGACGTGTCTCTCGAGGTGAATCGGGTAGGATCCTTTCCTGCATCAGAAGCGGGTACTCTGTTTCGTGGGGGAAGAAGGGGGCAGAGAGTTCTGTCGAAGTGCCTTGGGGAACGTTCGTGAGCTCGAGGTGCACAGGCTCGGTGACTGCGAGCATTCTGCTGCAGTGCTTGTCGAGCCAGGTTTTGATCACGTGGTCGAAGAGAGACAGCTGGATGAAGTTGTCGTTTCCTCGTCGAGTCACAGGCACACGGTCGAGGAACTCGTTGAGGGCTTCGATGGGGATGCCTCTCCTGCGGAGTCCGTCGATGGTGTAGAGGCGAGGGTCGTTCCAGCCTTTCACGAAGCTGGTGAGGTGAGACTACTTGTCTGCGATGAGCTGGAGGATCTTTCTCTTGGAGGTCAGCGTGTAGGTGATGTTGAGGCGAGAGAACTCCCAGACGAAGGGTTTGTAGAGGTTCAGTTCTTTGAGCGGCCAGTAGTAGAGGTCGCGTCTGGTCTCGAACTCGAGCGTGCAGCAGGAGTGCGTGATGCCTTCGATGGAGTCGCTGAGAGGGTGGGTGTAGTCGTACATGGGGTAGATGCACCACTTGCTGCCGGTGACTGGGTGAGGCGTGTAGATCACTCTGTAGAGCACAGGGTCTCTCAGCGTGGTGTGCGGACTCGCGTAGTCGATCTTCGCTCGCAGCACTGCCTCGCCCTCGGCGTAGTAGCCGGACTTCATGAGCTCGAACTCTCTGAGGTTGACATCGACGGGGGTGTCTCTGAAGGGCGAAGGGATCTTCTCGTCTTTGTACTTGCGCAGGGTTTCGACGGGCAGCTTGCAGACGAAAGCTTTGCCCATCTTGATGAGCTGGAGAGTCCACTCGTAGATCTGAGGGAAGTAGTGGGAGGCGTGCACGACGACGGTCGGCTTGTAGCCCATCCAGCGGACGTTGTCTTCGATCATGTCCATGTACTCTTTCTTCTCTTTCTCCGGGTTGGTGTCGTCGTAGCGCAGGTTGCAGTCGCCCTTGTAGATGCCTGCGATCGAGAAGTTGAAGCGGATGGCTCGACAGTGGCCGATGTGGAGGATGCCGTTGGGCTCGGGGGGGAAGCGGGTGATGACTTTGCCTCCGAACTGCTGTCTGTGTTTTTCGAGAGTCTCGGGGTCGTTGAGGCTCTCTGCCAGGTCGCGGGCTACGAGCTTCGAGATGTCGATCTTCTGGAACTCCATCTCATCTTCGCCTCCTGCTGGTGTCTCCTTCTCTTTGGGTGTCTCTTTCTTCTCTTCCTTCTTCTTGTCTTTCTTCTTCGCGGGGTCTGATGCTTCGGACAGCTCTTTGGCGAACTTTTCTTTGACGTAGTCAGTGGCGACTTTGAGGATCGAAGATGGGTTCGCGAGAGGCAGCGCTTCTTTGAGGGAGCCGAGGAAGTCTGGGTGGTTGACTCTGTACTCAGCTTTGACCAGTCTGTCGGGATTCTCTGCGATGAATTTGACCACATGGTCCAAGATGTCTTTGTCGGTGATGACCACGCCGACGCCACAGAACTTCTCGAAGTCTGCGGTGTGCTCTGCAGCGTTGAACTGCGTCTTGCTGAAGTACGTCTCTGCGAGCTTGATCTGTTGCTTCGATGATACCGTGCCGGAGAAAATGTAGCCAGCCACGAACTCGGACTGGGCAACCAGCGCAGGAATAGTGGTAGTGCAGAGAGTGTATATCAAGGCGCTCTTCGGTTCGGAAGCTTCGGTGACTCCTTTCGCAGTGTACAGTCCTTGGATTCTGTCAGCCAGATCTTTGTTCTTCGAAAGCTGCTTCAGTATCTTCTCGTCGAAGCCCAGCTTTGCGAAAATTGTGGTGTCCACAGCGGGTGTATCTGCGCTCATTAATTATCTAATAAGATTTACTTGTTTATAGATGTCTCAGTCCAATCAATTTGCCAAAGTATTACGCAGTCAGAAAAAGAGATTATTACTTATTGTGCAGCATCGCTACTCGGTCTTCCTCTGCTGCAGTCTGGCCTTGAGGATGAACACCTGTCCGCAGCCGACGATCATTATCAGCAAGACGAAATAGCCAGAGATGCCCAGCAAGAACCTCCTCAGACTGTCCGAGTGGTCGATGAGCTTGCTCTCTTGTCTGGTGTATGCTTTGATTGAAGAGATTTTCTCCACGAACTTCTCGAGCAAGTCCAGCGACTTGTTCAAAGAAAGTGATTTGTTCTTGGTCACGGACTGCTTACGCCGAGCGGAAGCAAAGAGAAGTCATTGAGTTCGACACCAGACTTGATCTGGATGTTCACTTTTACCGACCTTCCTGAGAGGTTCTCGAGGCAAATTCCAAGTACGTTCACTCCTCTCTCATTCTTGAATGAATAAAACCCTTCAAGCTTGTCGCCCTTGAAGATGCGCTTCTGATCAAGCTCTCTAAGGATCGATATTGAATAGACTGGTCCATCAAGACTGACTTCATGCTGCTTCTCTTCGATGAACTTATACGAGATCGAGTACAAGCCAGTTTCGGTGAAGATTTCACTGAAACAGTTGAGTGATCTCGAGTCGTCACCCGAGTGGATGAGAGTCAGTTTGTTCACAGTAGCAGTGGCTAGTCCAACTAAGCTTAGTGCGAAGAGCATGTATTTGATCATTGCACTAAACTCGTTTACTTCCGATGAAGCGCACCAGTAATTAATTAGAAACCAAACCACCTCGCGTTGACTTCACATTCATTCGAAACATAAGATGGACAAGATCAAGAAGAACAAGTCTGGCCATACGCTCGAGTCTCTACTGGGCAAAACGATGCAGCTCAAATCTCAGATCGACCTGCTACAGCGGGAGAACCGAGAACTGCGACATGAGGTCAGTGCGTTGCGAGGGTAAGCTGCGATGAGTAGACATGCCAACCATACACAGCAGTCGACTGTTGCTGACTGTCCAAAGACCATCAAACAAAACAGGCAGCGCATCTTCTGCCCTAGAGACAGTTCTGTCTTTTCAGCGATCAGTGGAGTGGCTCTGAGCTCGATGAGGGTTCTAGCGACAATCAGAAAACTCGTCTTCGAAGATGAGATAGAAGAACTCCTTCAAAATGATGCGATTCAATCATATGCACATTCGATGGTCACTTTGAAGAAAGTAAATGGTCACTTCCCCGACGATTCTTTCGAGTTCACCTCCGAAATACCTCGATTCCTCGACGAGAAGCGACAGGATTTGATGAGAGAAGCCATTAAGTATGAAGAAGTTATCGACCTCTTTAGCAAGTTGTCGATGGACTATCGAAAACTAAAGAAAATGAACCAGACCAAACCAAAGATCTCTTACAATATCGATACAGGTCTGCAAAAATCAGTCGACAAGTCATTGTGTTTGAACAAAGATGGACAGACAGAGGCTGGACTTAGTCCGCAGAGGTCGATCAGATTACTCCAGTCGAACAGCCTAGATATCGGAGCTCCAGACATATCGAGTCTCATCGTCGAAGAAGAGATCAAAGAGTCGCCACTTCAATCTTCAAGAGTCGAAGACTCCAACGAAGAGCTGCGAGACTTCTTGGACAAAGAGCCAAACGTTCGAATCCTCGACTCTCCGAAGCTCCAGCCATCGATACGACTAATCAGTCCTACGAAACCACCTGCTTCTCTCGTACCACTCGATCACACAGAGCGAGAGACTTGCCTCGATCCTCAGCGAGATTAGACAAGAAAAGCTACAGGCCAATAACAGCAACAAAGAGACCGTAAAAATACTGAATCTCATCAGCGAGATCAGACGCGTATTCGTTCCAGGAGTCGTCGATGAAGAGCTAGAGTCAGAAGAAGAAGGGTCCCTGATTCATAAGCCTCAATCGATGGCACATCAAAAGCTTGACATACGACTCATCACTTCCTTCCACAATAGTAAAGACGAAGATCGAGCTGGTTCGGGTCTTTATCTCATGCATAAGGATCCGAACGAAGCTTTTTCTCAGCCATTCACAACGCTGCCTTCAGAAGAAAAAGACCTCGAAGTATTAGAAGCGAAGAAGAGCAAGCTTGAAGCAGACAGAGCTGTCTTACTAACTCGATTAGGTGAGACTAAGCTCTCATTCGAAGCCATCTCTCGGCAGATCCAGTGCCTCGAAGCCTCCAACACTCAACTCGAATCAGAGCTCAAATCGACATCTGATAGACTTAGGTCTCAGATCGCTCTCAAAGTCAAGCTCGAGGTGCAGAGAAGTGTTCACTTCGAGCTTCTGGACCAGTACAAGACTCTCTGCACCGAATCGAAGCAGAAGATAAACTTCAGAAGTCGCCATCCTCAGGGACACCTCAGTCCTCAGGTGACCGACAAACTCTCACATGCGATTGATCTTTTTGCAGACCTACTCGCACGTCAAAGTGCAGCGATCCATCAGACCTCCATTTCCTCTCTGCTCAGTGAAGCGCTGCTGCAGATAAACGGAGTATTCTCTGGGGGAGAGAAAGCTAGAGACATCCCGAACCATGTGAAGTCTGCTAGAGTATTCGCACACTCGGCAACTGGCAAAGAGACCGGACTCTTGAACAAGCTCGAACAGACAGAGAGGAAGCAGAGGTCGATCCGCAAAGAGACTGGCCACTTCGATGATGAGTCCAAAGCTCCTCTCTTTCAGCCATCAAATAATCTCGCTGGCAGATGGAGTCACACGAAAATCAACACCTACACAGAAAGCCCTTTGAGTGTCCGATTGGTCGATGTCCAACAAACAGCCGACGAAAAGCCATCTTCTCGTCTCGACACACAACTGCCTCCCGACCACTGTGCACCTCGACGAATAGACAGCCGCTGTTTGATGCAACAGTTCGAAGTGGTAGACATCGATCGACCACCATCAGAAGTTGTCCACAACAGCAGCAAGAGAGTCAAGAACGGCTACTTATCTGACTATCTGATGAAGATAGAGAAGTGCGCCAGCGACAAACGAGCGAGGAGCTCTAGACCAAGAGACGACCGTCGCACCGAACTCAAAACAAAGACTGCGAGAAGTGCCTTGAACAAGACCGAAGACCCGCCATTTCCCAAACCGAAGAGAGGTTTGTTGAAGCAGTCCCTCACCCAGCTGGAGAAGACGGACGAGGCTGCGGGCAAGTCGAACAGACCAGATGAAAAGCATTCTCTCGGCATCTTGAGGAGAGTCGAGTCACTCCTGACCGAGCGGTCTTCTAGAAACCACTCTTCTTTGGATAAGGTCAAGACTACCCATCGAGCCATGGAGAAGCACCAGCTCACCATCAAAGTGGACCATCGAGAGGACACAGAGACTCCCAAGGCCCTGACCACTCGCCTTCCCATATCATCGGCGAAGTCGTCCAATCCACCGCATATGAACTCCAAGTCGATGAGGCGGGTATTGATCGAACACACTGGAGGAGGGGGCAGGAAGTAGTCTCGCTTTATCCACAGGTCTGCGCACCCACCAGATGGCTGTTTGACCCAGAGGAGTCCGTCGAACCGAAAGACAGACAGCAGACCTGATGCGCAGTCTTCAAGCACCGTCTCTTATGCTGCCGGTCGGGCTGCCATGCTCAGAGGACTCATCACCAAGGTCAAAGAAGCAGCTCAGCAGCGAGAGACGACTGAGGTGCTTCGGAGTGGCGAGAGGGAAGCTCCTCATCCGAAGTAGCACACGAAGACGAGGAGACTTTAAAAGAATGCAAATATTTAGAGCGCGACTGTATTCTTCTCGTTGTGGCCCAAGTCTGCGAGAAGTTTCTTTGCAGTTTCATCGAATCCCTTCGGTCCGCAGAAGAATACGATGTGGTCGTCGCTCGGTGCAGGGATGCTCTTGGCGATGAGCTCTTGGTTGATTCTCCCGCTGCTGAAGCCATCAGGCATGGTCTCTAGGCTTTCTCTCGTGAGAGTGTTGGTCAGTTTGAGCTTCTTGTTCTGTGCCATCTCCTGAAACTCGCTCAACAGGAGAACATCGTCTCTCGTCTTGTTGGAGAAGACAAGTGTGAACTGAGTGTTGTCTTCGCTGTCAGCGAAGGCGTGTCTGAGTAAGAAGATGACCGGAGTGATGGCAGATCCACCGACGATGTAGGTCACCTGCGAGAACTGTCTGTCGACGAACTGATCATCGGCGCTCTTCATCGAAAACCTGCCTCTGCCGAGGTAGGTGAACTTGCCCCTTGGTCCTCCCACAGTCACGGTGTCGCCGGCCTCAAGTTTGTCTAGCTGCTGCGTGATGACGCCTCCCTGGGGGAACTCGCTGCTGGGGAAGTACACCTTGACGAGGACTTCTACTTCGCCTTTGAGACTGGTCGGCGAGATGGGCGTGTATGTGTGGTGCTTCGGCTTGCCTTCTCCGTCTGTGGTGAAGATCCTGAAGTGGTGGCCGACGGGGACGCCGAGGGTCTTGGTGGGGTCGAAGGAGAACTTGAAGATGAAGCTGTCGTGGTTGACTCGGTCTCTAGAGACCAGTGTGAGCTGCTTTCTATCGGCCTCTTTTTCTCCCTGCAAGTAGACTGCAGAGGTCGCGGCAGGTGGCTCGGCCAGCAGCGGGTCTTGCTCTTTCCGATCTGCGGGTGGCTGAACTGGAGCCGCTGTTGCTGGAGGCTGTTCAGACTTTTTCTGGTCTCCCTGCTGGGTCGGAGCTTGATACCTGTCATAGATGGCTTTGATGACGAATCCTGCAGCGACGAAGGCCACTCCTCCGATGATCAGGTTTCTTTGAGTGAAGTATTTGTTCAAAGTCGAGTGAGCGAGCATGCGAATAGGTAGCGATTACTTACAAGATTCGCGCAGTAATTAATAAACAAAAATAAACCAATGAAGGTATGTGTATACTGTCTAGGACTTAAAGCAAGCCCCTCGGTAACATCGACTGTAAATGAACAGGATAGTAGACCTCTCAGTGAGACACCAGAAGCAGCAGCTCACTTGTGCACACTCGCTGCTGTGCATTCGAAGAGCCTCGACCGACCGACCTCAGCGGCTAGATATAATATCCGATAATTATTTTTTAGTAGGTGAGATGTTTCCTGTAGTCTTTCTACTACCAGTGGCAGTACCTGAAGCTGTTACTTTCGAAGTAGCTGAAGACAGACCTGATGTTCCAGTGCTGCGTCATCTGATGGTACCTCTTGCTGTTCGATGTCAGCCCAGAGGAGACTGTTTTGGGTAACAGTTTCGAAGTGTCTTCCTTTTCGGTGATCTCTTTTGGATCCGATGGCTTCTTCATTCCGATGCCGAATGGCTTGGAGACAGGCTTGAGACCACCAGGTTTGTTCGAGGCATACTTCGAGACGAACTGGCCAGACTCTCTCTTGTAGACGTCCTCGAGACTGGCTTCGTCATACTGCATCATCAAGTAGCTTTCTTCGAGGCTTCTGTTCTGCTTGTAGACGTTCACCACCTCCACCTGGTGCTGTTTGAGTCTCGATCTGAGCTGCATCTTGTTTATGGCAGCCATCAGCAGCTCGTTCAGGTGCTTGTTGTCGAAGCCTTCCAAAGCGTTCTTCATCGCGATGAACTTCTTGAGCATCACTTCGTCGGTGGGTTCGACAGCATCGTTGATGTCGGGTACCAACTTGGCAAGCGCCAGTTTGATGCTGAGAGGATGCTGGTGGTAGACGAGCAGCAGCGGCAAGATGTAGTATCGGAGTGCTGGCCTCGAGAAGACCTTCAACGACTCTGCGAAGAAGGCGAGCATGTGCAGTCTGTTCTCGTTGGAGCCGTCTTTGTTGAACTCTTCGACGAAGAGCTTGATGGAGTTCTTGCGCTGCTCGAACTTGGGGAGGTTGACGATGATGCGGCAGTAGAGTCTGACCGTGTCTGTCCTCACCTCTGCGTTGGTCTTCTTGACCGCCTCGATGAGCAGCTCTTGGATGTCTGGGTAGAAGCTGCTCATGTACTCGTTCTTGGTCACCTCGTCGAGCTTGTTGACGAACATCTTGATCAGTCTCCACTTGAATAGAGCCCTCACTTTGGGAAGCAGCAGCTTGCAGGCGCCCATGAATCGGAGCTTCTTTTCTCTTTCCTTTTGCTGGTTCACAGCCGATGCTACCTTGGTCGACAGCTTGACCGGAGACACTGCTTTGTTGAGGGCGTCTTCTTCTGCGGCGTAGAAGTTCTTGAAGACGACGTTGAGCTTGCTGAGGAGCGCCTCGAGCACCTCGGGGTTGGTCTCTTGGTCGAAGAAGTACTCGATGGCTTGTCGGATGGGTCCGGTCTTGTCTTCTTCGGGGATGAACTCGATGAGGTCTTCGAGGATCGAGACCCAGTAGAATCGGACTCGCTCGTTCTTGTGTTTGGCTAGCTCGATGAAGGTGCTTTTGAAGCTGCTGTAGATGTTCTTGTCGACCAGTCTGTTCATGGCCGGCAGGTTGAAGAGGAACGAACACTTGATCTCGTCGTTCTTGCTCTTCGGCAGGTCTCTGTAGAAGTTCATCAGGTTCGTTATATAGGCATTATTTTTCAATATGACATCTCCCAACTAAAACTATTGGTAACTGATGGTTACTCTCTGGATCAGCAAGCCGAGCTTCGTCGAGATCGCGAGGATTATCTCGTCGTTGACGTTTATCGTCAGTTCGCAAAACAAACTTCCGATTTTTTCTCTCTGTTCTGGTTTCTGGATGTAGTCGAGTAGGTCGATGAGCATCTTGATGGTGAGTGCTTTGACTTCGAGGTTCGGATCGTAGATGAGCTCGAGGACCTTCTCGAGGAGGATGTTCCTGCAGACGTCGATGTCTATTGAGGCGTAGATCGGGAGGATGGCTTGGGCCATGACGAGACGGACGTCTTTCTCGCAGTCCTGACAGAGGTGGATGGCTCTGCTGAAGATGGGTCCTTCCATGAACTTGCCTTTGTTCTAGGCGTCACCGAAGTCTACCCTCGCGATGGCGTCGATGATCTTCGCAGCGGCATACCTGCTCTGTTTGGGCTGAGACGACTGGCTCAGCTGGTTGACCAACTCGGACAGCTTGTCCTTCATGATCTGCCACTCGAGCATGTTGACCACCAAGTTGAATATTTTGATCCACTCGTCGATGACTTCAGTGTTCCACTGGGCGAGGATGATGATGCACAGGTGGAAAATGTCGACCAGCACTTCGACACGGAGCTTGGGAGTCTTGGCGAGACAGCGGACGAATCCATCAGCAGCAGATATCTGCATGTCTTTGCCGTCCGTCGGCAGCTGCTGCTTCATGATGGCGAAGATCCGGTCGCAGTAGTCGTCGTTCAGCAGGATGACTTCGACCTTGTTGTACACCTGCAGTCAGCCGAGAGCACCGAAGTCTTCCGGAGAAAATTGTCTGATATAATGTTTCTCTCGAATCTCTCGATTTCAGAGACCGAATCGTCGTACATCAGCTCTTTTATTTCGTCTTCTGTCTCGCTCAGCCGCCGCTACCTTCGTCGTCGCTTTGTATTCTTTCTTCTCCGATTTGAAACTGTCTTCGATCCAGTCGTACGGATTGAGCATTTCTATCCAGCTATTTTTACAATATCAATCAGTCGATCTTATTCCTTCACTAATTCTTGATTCCTTAATCGAG
>JFJP01027614.1_pt1 | contig 10679 bp, 17 predicted proteins | sample 431651 | NCBI WGS metagenome assembly JFJP01 (sample SAMN02602958, study PRJNA72255) | Microbial mat metagenome, whole genome shotgun sequencing project. | biome: fresh water; feature: sink hole; material: water; isolation source: purple microbial (photo- and chemosynthetic) mats found in...
GTTATTGAGAAATTTGTGCCGCGAGGGGAATGGCTTTTTCGATGATTTACGATAGGGGTTTTTAAGGGGTTGTCAAGGAAATACAAGCTTTTAATATAGGATTTGGAGTTTGATTGCATTGTAAATATTTATAAAAATTTATGAGGTTTGAGGATTTATTGTAATTTTTTATTTGAGTTCTATACATTTTTATATAGAAATAATAGAAAAAATAGAGTGATTTTCTACTGAACGAATATTTAAGAGCATTTTACCAATAAATGCTTCTTAAATAATTAAACTTTTTCGATTAAAATATTATTAATTTTCCCAAGGAAGCAGGAAATAAAAGCAAAAGAGCGAATATTTAAGTTCATAACCATTATAAAAGAAATTCTTTCTTATTCTTTTTCTTAAAATGAGCTCTCAAATCTCCCATTCTTCTAATTCTATCAATGACCCTGAAAAGCCTATAGTCCTACCACCATCATATTCTGAATATGTGAAAATCTCAAAACGAATCAAAAAGAACAGGGAAAAATCAAGAGGTTTTTCACATTCGAAAACCTATCTTTTAACCTCTTCAAAGACAATTCTTCGAAGAAATAAACAAGAGACAAAGACTTGTCATGTGTATAAAGACATAATGTCTTTAGATGATATAAAAGAAGAGCTTTCGTTTCATGAAGAAGAAGATTCGATTTTACTTGAAAATAAACTGAAAAATCAATTGAGGATCAATGTGGCTTATATTAATGAAACTTTGGCTTCATATCTGAAAAAAGAGGTTTTTAATCGATTTTTTATCAGTTTTTTTTATTGTTTTTTTTTCAGATGGAGTTTTGCCCGAAGAATTTCTTGGAAAAACATGAGGTTTCAGGGAAATTGAGAAGCAGGATGGTGGATTGGCTCATTGAGGTTTATAAGAGCTTCAGCTTCACTGATGCAACATTCTTTCTGACACTTACGCTTATTGACAGATATTTTATGAAGGAACACAAGTGATTATTTTTTTATTTATTCAATGAAATGACATATGAAAAGTGATAAATTCATTAAAATTATTATATTTTTATGAAGAATATATGTCTTCAATTGATTAAATCCTTTGAATTTTATTGTATTTAAAGAGTTTTTTTGAATATAGAGTCCTCATTTCAAAAAGTATTCATTTAATTGGATTGACCTGTCTCTTCATAGCAATCAAATGTGAAGAAACAACCCCGCTGAAACTCAACTTGATGACTACAAAAATCGCTCATTCAAAACTTACCGATAAACAGATATTAGATCAGGAAATTGAAATATTGGAAAAATTGGGGTTTGAACTCATTGGACCCACTTTACTCAATTTCCTTGAAATTCTTATTATAAAACTACGTTTAAATGAAATTATGGACGATAAAATTTACCAGGTTTTCATAAAGTTAATCATGTATAACGCTATGATGGTGATGTATGAATACTCAATGCTGGCAAAATACAACTATTCGCTCTTGTGTGCGGCGATTATCTTGGTGGCGTTCAAATTGTTGCAAAAATTACAAAATAATTTCAATGCAGGCATTTTTGTAAAAAAATTGATTTTTTTAATTTTTATATAAATTTTTTTTAAAGAACAATAAAATTAAATCGATTTTGCAATTAGACGAAAAAAAAATTTTAGATGCTGCAAATCAAATACTGATGCTTGCGAAAAATTTCGATGAGATATATGGACAAAATAACAATTTAAAGAAGTACAATGAGGATTTATTCAACGATTTGGAAGGTTTTCGAAGAAGTAATAGATGAAAAACTTTAAAAAATGCATGATGTACTGTATTTTATTTGTTTTGTTGTTGAAAAATTAACAGTCTTTTTAGGTTTTTAACCATTTTTATTCCTTAATTTTTTGTGTCATTTCCTTTTTTAAAGCAATTTGATTATAAATAGCTCCTCTATAATCAGTATCGGCATTTATTTCTTCATCAGTCAGAGTATAAAGCTTGTTTTTTGTTGTAAATGATGATTTTTTTAAAAAAGAAATAACCTTTTTAATTTTCTCAAAATCTACATAAGTGTCCAAATTTTGTAAATCGAGCTTTGTTCCTTTAATAAAGGTGTTTTCCGCTTTGAAGTTTATCAATAGTACCAGCACAGGGCCTTCATCGACTTTCAAAAGCTTTATTCGATATATTAAAAAAAAATCATTTTCCACAAAATTACGTATTTGCAAGGGGGTGAAAAATAATAACAGAAGCATTTTTGAAGCAATTTGATATCTAAATTATTATATTCAAGATTTATTGAATGCAAGGCTCTATTCAAAGCTGACAATATGCGTTTTATTGAGATTATCTTTCAGGAAAATATAAAATAATATTGTTAGAATGTGAAGAAATACATAAACAGGATTTAAGAAAATATGAAGAACGTCGTTTTCTAAGAACTTTTTCACTATTTCTTCAACATTTGTGATATTTTCATATAATTCCATTTTTATTTTAAAAATATGCTTTTCTTTTTGCAATTCAAACTCCATTTTTCTTTTTAATATTTTTTTTTAATTAAAAGTTTTTTCATTTATTTTTTCATTTAATTAAAAAAATCCTTCATAATTTTTTAATTTTATCACAAATCTCAAAACTCAAACTTGATTTTCTTCATTTTCTTTTCTTTCCTTTACTGATTTAATGAATTCATTCAGTAAACTACATGCATCATTTATCGCGATCTTTGCAGGAGGCAATCCAGGCTATGAACCCAGGAGCTAATTTCCAATCATTTTCATTGAAACATCAGAAAAATGTGGCTTTTGAGTTCCAAGTGACATGTGGATCGATTCTTTACGATTCAATATTGGCTTTAGGCTCTAAAGATAATTTATTGAGAATATATGATCTTAAGAACCAGAAGAATCTTCATACTGTTCAAGCACATATAGAGCCTATGGTATTGATCAATAAAATCAATGGGATTGACATGAACAATAAAACGAAATTATATTTGATAACTTCTTCTAGCGATAAATCATTTTACATTTGGCTGGATCATGAGAACTTCATGCCACATTTCGTTTCCCCGATACAAAGTTTCTTAGATTTCGACGATGGAATCAGTTTAATGACTGTGGATTCAAATGGAGAGTTGATTGTTTGGGACTATCATAAATCAAAGATTTTATTAGCTTTCCCAAGCCAGCATTCTAGCAAAATATTGTCTATTAACATGTTAAAGAAGAATGAAAGGTTTCTCGTCGCAAGTCAAGACAATTCCATTTCCTTATGGAGATTGAGATCCAATGGGAAATTTTTCGAGAATTTTGTCTGTGAGAAGATTATTACTGAGAAATTTGGGTTGATTTCGACACTTATGGTTCCAATGATGGATCAAGAACTGGTTGTTGTAGGGTCTTGTGGTGGTTTTATTAGATTTATATTTAACTCAGAATGTGATTATAGCTGCCCATAAACCGATACCGAAGTCAACAAACTCAAAATCGAATTAAAAAAAAAAAAAATATAAAATTCAATAAAATAAAGAAAATTAAAATATTTTTAAAAAAAAATTATCTCTAAAATTAAAATATTTCTTTCTGTTTAATTTTATTAGCCAATTCGATTTCAATAATTCAATATTTTGTCCCTAATTTTAATGCTGTTTCACGAGATTCAGGCTTTTTTGAAGTCGTTCTTTAATTATTTCTTCATCAAATGCAGGGATATGTTTAAATGGGTACCAACATCTATTTTGAGAAAAACCGGAAGACATTTTTCCTGCAAAACTTTTATATGCAGAGGCGACAACTTCTGGATTTTTCTCCTCACAATTCATCTGTGTTATAATTTTTCTCTGTTCAGAGTAAAGCCAAGGTTTTCGCTTCCAAATCTCGTTATAAACTATTGAAGAATGTGAATCGTCGATATTTGTTCCAATAATTATCATTTCCCAAAAGTCGCCACTATCAATCAAAGGATCTCTATACAAAGGATTAAAATCTTGCTCCTCATTTCCGTTTTTCTTTACCTCTTCATTGATTTTCCCATCTTCATTCTCTCCTATGTTTTTCCTGGGGCTGCTAAAAAGTATTATTTTACCATTATCAAAACTCCATCCATTGCGTTTTAAATGACAAAACTCATGAGCGATCACAATCAATAATTGCAAAATGGCTTTATATTGATTATTTTTATAGTTATTGACCAAAGTTTTGGGCACGAAGCACATCATATTTGGCAAACTCAAGCCAGCAAGATCATAGGTCGCAAGAGAAAAGGGCAAAATAAATATCTTTTCAACATAAACATTTAAAAGTGTATTTATGTGATCATGTGTCAAAGGCTCGAGAACTTTTTCATTGTTTTTTTTGTAATAATTATTGATAAAATTGAATATTTTCAGGGGAAGTGACCATTTCCCTTAAGAGAATTTTTTCGCTCTCTTTTAAAATCACATTTTGGACAGTGATTGATAAGCCATTTATATCAAAATCTTGCAAGGTCCAAACGATTTTTTCCATCAAACTCAGATTTCTAAAATTATTGAAATTTTTATTTGTAAAAATCTTAAATAGACTTTTCGAGTTTCTTTTCATTTATTGAGTTGCTCAAATAATCTTCCATTTCTGAATTTGATTTTCTGAGAATTTCTGAAAACAAGAAAAAAATAAGGTAGAAATAGCAATAATAATTTTCTTCCTTATTATACTGATCCCAATTACATTCAAAAAGTAATTTCTTGATCCGATTCAAATTTGCAAAATATTCTAATTGTTTTTTATGGAGATGAAACTTCTGCAGCATAAATAGTTCTAAAATCCATATTTTTAGCAATTTTTTGTAATCATCGAAATTTGAGTTCAAATTTAAGGGGCTTTGTTTGGCACAAATAAATTCTGTGATAATTTCGCTTTCGTTAAAAATAATGTATAAAAATTTGAGCATATAAAAAAATTAAACAAATAAGGCAATATTTGTGCTTCCATTTTTTTCCGGTATTCTTCTTCCTTTTTCTTTAGATCTTGGTCATTTTTCTCAATTTCGTAGTAAAAGTCTGAATATGATTTCATTATTTTCAAAGAAAGATTGGTGAAAAGGGCGTCAAAAAACCCCTCCTCTATTACAATTTTAATGGAGGTTCCATTAGGCAAAGATAAGATTTTGTTCCATTCTATGCAAGTATAATCTAAAAACGTGTTTCAGGTTATTAACATATAAATTAAGCTGTACCTTGATCCTGAGATTGCTTAAATTCTATGTTTTTTATATGGAATTCATTAATTTGAATGTTGCAAACATCAAGAAAAAAAAATTTCAAATTGCAATTCAAACTCCATTTTTCTTTTTAATTTTTTTTTTTAATTAAAAGTTTTTTCATTTATTTTTTCATTTAATTAAATAAATCTTTCATAATTTTCTAAATTTATCACAAATCTCAAAACTCAAACTTGATTTTCTTCATTTTCTTTTCTTTCCTTTACAGATTTAATGAATTCATTCAGTAAACTACATGCATCATTTATCGCGATCTTTGCAGGAGGCAATCCACCCACATAATCATAATTCATGAACCCATGCGGCAATCCTTTATAATTCTTCATGTGAATTTCCTTCTTTAAATGAATCATCTTTTGCAAAAACTTCACTGAATCATCAGATAAAGGGTCTCTACCACCTGAGAGAATATAAATTGAAGGAAATTCTATTAAAATCTAATAAAATTAACTTTGATTTTTTTAATCAAAGTAAACTTCATCTGAGGTAATCATTGGACTTAAATAAGGATCAATATCAGGTTTTAAGCGAGGGTCAGCGACATATGATTTCAAACATATTTTCAGAAAAGTGTGTTGAAGAACTACATCACTGAAAGCTTTTAAATAACTGGGAGTGAAACCTTTATTGCTTGTATTCAATGCTAATTTGTTCATTGAATTTGAATGAAAATTTCATTTCATTTATTGATTAAATTAAATTAAAGGAAGGAACCTGGATACATTAAAAACAGACCATCTGGTTTTCTGATCCCTTTCTTAATACATTCTATTGTAAGAGCAACTGATAAATTTCCACCAGCTGAATCTCCACTGACTATGATATTTTTTGCCTCAATACCTATGAATAAATAATTAATTAAAAAATATTGTTCAAAATAAAATGCTAAAATACCAAAAAAGTGATAACTATTATTTATCAACCAATTATAACTCTGCCAAACATCATCCAATCCCAGTGGAAAAGCTGATTTAGGGGCCAATCGATAATCAATAGAAAAAACAGGAACTCCAGTTCTTTTTGCAAAGCTACCCATTTTTCCAAAAATCAAAGATAAAAAAATAGTATAAAATAAAAAACAGTCGTGTATAGCATTGATGACTATTTGAAGACATTGAAATGAACCCTCCCCCATGAATATGAATTAACAATGTATTACATATAGGAACTCCCAACACTTTATTAAGCTTCATATGTGATAAAAGTCTGACTTTTATTGAATCTGTTTCTCTTCTATATAAACTTTGTAGGGTTCTGTTCACGGGTTTTGGTATATTTTCATATTTCTTATCATTTATATTAGGTTTGCGATTGATCGTACCTGCTTCATATTCCTTGAGGATGCTTTCTAATGTAATTGATTCAACTGTTCGCTCGAGATAGATTTTTCTCGCTACCTTTATACAAGGATAGCCGAATTTCATGAAGTTTTTCACAAAGGTTTTATCAGGAATATTCCAAATCTTTCAATTGAAAATTAAAAAATAAATGAATATAATATATTTTTTATCTAATTACTGCAACAGCAGTTTCGACATCTGGGTTTGAATAAAACAAATGTGCGATGTTTTTGGCCTTTTTCGAACGAAAGAAATAATAAATAGCATCCTTGATCATTTTACATGTTCTACAACCATGATTTTTCTGATTGTCGAAATAAACTGAAGAGGTGGTGTTTAGCATATGTCCAAAACCTTTGATAAATTGATCCATTTCTCGTTCTGAAACCAAATCCTTTAAAACAAAAAAACTCATAATTAATAAAATAAATAAAATTAAACCATTTCTGTATAATAATTCGCTATTTCAAGCCAATCTGGATGATTTTCCTCCTTGCAAAAAATATCATCATTGGGATAAATAACAATAAAAGGCAAGAATTCAGCGATGCAAAGTAATTTAGTCTCCTAAAAATTAAAAACATTCAAAGAAATATCAGAAATTCTGTTATATTTTTTACAAAAATGAATAGAAAATTGAAGTAAAAAGCTTTTTTGTTCAAGTTCCAGTTTTCTACCAGTTTTCTCAGTTTATTTTTGAATTTCTTCAGTATTTCAAGGAAAAACGGAACGATTTTCAAGATCATAGGCAGACAAAACTCATCCATAGTTTCAATTTTAATATGAAACTGCAGCAAAGAAGCATATTTCTCCACAATATCAGTCACATCTTTATTATTCGATTCACAGCTCATTCTTAAATAATAAAGTTCTTCTATCATTAAATATTGATTTTGCAAAATTGTCAATGTAGTAATCACTTTCAAAACAATGTGCAATTCTTTTTCTTTTAAATCTCTTTTTGCCAAATCCTCACATTTTAGTAAAAGTTCTTTTATTTGAACAATAGCTATATAAACAAAAATTTTGGTTTTTAGGAGAAAATTATTTGAAGATACTGAGATCAAAGTTCGAATTTATTTGATTTTTAATAATGGGCTTGTAAAGAGATGATTCGGTTTGAGGAGAAAAAAGAAGGGGATGCTCGAGTTTTTTCTCTTCGATCTCGAAAATGTCGATTTTTTGCGATGGACCTTGTGGATTCATTGCCTTAAAAGTTTTAGTTAAAATTTGAAATAAAATTGTGCTTTTACTTTTGAACTTCCAAAAAAAAATTAAAAATTAAAAATTTTGCATGTTTTTATGAAGGATAAACAAAGAGTAAAAAAGTGCTAACTGAATAAATTTCATTTTTTTTTTCAAAAAAAAAATTTTTTTTTGGATTTCTCAAATTTTTTTAAACAAAATTTAAAATAAAAGCAAAGAAATTTAAAAAAATTACTATAAAATTTCTAACAAACCTTTTCAAAAAAAAATTTTCCAATGGATTTCGTCTACCCTAACCTTCTCCTTCCCAAATTTACTCTCAAATGTCCCCTTCACCCCAACAACCCCATATCGAAAATTTGTTCTGATCTGAAGTGTTCCAAACCAGCATTTCTTTGCCCATTATGTATTGAATCCGCTCACATATCAGACTCAAACTCTCATCCCTCACCTCACTTGAAGTCTCAAGAAGAATCCATCCTGTTTTTATCAGAGATTATCGAATCCTTATCGAATGACAATAATAAATTGTACGAAGAAATTTTCCAAGGTAAAGAGAATTCAAATCTGAATAAATGGGAACAAGATAACAATGAGCATTTAAAAAAATTAGAAGACCATTTGATCGCACAGAAGGTGATGATAGCTGAAGAAATCGCAAATTTGATTGCGAGTTTCAGTGAGATTTGCCAGGAGGTCAAGAACGATACCCTTAAGAAATTGGATGAATATTTCGTGTTTTATAAAGAGAAATTCAATGATTTTAAACTATTTGTGGATGATAGTTTCCAAATGATCAGAAAATACAAATATTATGGCAATCCGAATAATTTAGCTGCAAAGATTCAGAGTGAATTACCAAGGAATTTGACTCCATTCCTCACGAATCTGAAACAAATGATCAATAAAACCAAAGAAATCAGTGAGAATCAAAAGAGTTTCATGAAGAAGATTAAGAAAATCACCAATGATCTAAATGAACTGACAAACAATCTTCCCTATTTCCAAATGGAGGACGGTCTTCAGAAGGTTCATGAAGATTTGACAGAAAAAATAACGAATTTCTTTTCTTCCAAGCTTAAAATGCCGAATTTAAAGGATTTAAATACCCAAGAACAGCCTGATTCCGGTTTTTTCGACTTTTTCAATAGAAAAAAAGTCCTAGGAAAATTAGACTTAAATTTAAACGTCAATAAACTTGAAAAAGATAAAGAAATCTTGAAAAGTCGTTCAAAAACCACAGAGAAAATCTTCGAATCTCGAGCTCAAGAACATCAAAAATTCGATTATTCTGATGAAATCCTAAAGAATTTCCAATGCAATTATTCAACAGATAATAGGCATGTGGCTATGAACCCAGGAGCTAATTTCCAATCATTTTCATTGAAACATCAGAAAAGTGTGGCTTTTGAGTTCCAAGTGACATGTGGAACGATTCTTTACGATTCAATATTGGCTTTAGGCTCTAAAGATAATTTATTGAGAATATATGATCTCAAGAACCAGAAGAATCTTCATACTGTTCAAGCACATATAGAGCCTATGGTATTGATCAATAAAATCAATGGGAGTGATGATAAATACATGAACAATAAAACGAAATTATACTTGATAACTTCTTCTAGCGATAAATCATTCTACATTTGGCTGGTTCATGAGAACTTCATGCCACATTTATATCAAAAATTAACAGGATTTCTTTCCCCGATACAAAGTTTCTTAGATTTCGAGGATGGAGTCAGTTTAATGACTGGGGATTCAAATGGAGAGTTGATTGTTTGGGACTATCATAAATCAAAGATTTTATTAGCTTTCAGAAGCCAGCATTCTAGCAAAATAGTGTCTATTAACATGTTAAAGAAGAATGAAAGGTTTATCGTCGCAAGTCAAGACAATACCATTTCCTTATGGAGATTGAGATCCAATGGGAAATTTTTCGAGAATTTTGTCTGTGAGAAGATTATTACTGAGAAATTCGGGTTGATTTCGACACTTATGGTTCCAATGATGGATCAAGAACTGGTTGTTGTAGGGTCTTGTGATGGTTTTATTAGATTGTATGATTTAACTCAGAATGTGATTATAGCTGAATTGCAAGGGTACAAAGCTCCAATAAATGAATTAGTGGTGATTCAAGAAAGATCAAGAAATGATGAAAGGAATTTTGTGATAATTGCAAATGCTTTGGATGAAAAAGGTGTGAGGTTTGTGATTTATTCGAGGAAGAATGATGGGAAGAAGGAACATTCCTTGTTAAATGGGAAGAATGAAGACTTTGGAGTGTTCGGTAATAATTGCAAAGCGAAAATGCAACTGTTTGGGAACAATCAGCCTATGGTTTTGCTTATAGATGAAAAGAAACAGGAGATTGGAATTATGGATATTTGTTTTAAATAGAAAAATGTTTCATTGATATTTTTTTAATTTAAATTATATAAACCACAGCTTCATCTATGCAGTTGGTGACAAAACTATTAATTAATTCCAAGTTCATTTATTTTTTTAATCAATTTCAGTTTCTTAAAATAAACAAATAAAATCATTATGAAAGAAATTCCTTTAAAAACAATGATAAGTTTAAGAAAAACATTATAATGTTTTCTTGAGAATAAATTGGTTATTACAAGGGGGCAAAATCCAATTTTTTTTTAATTTTTTTATTTCAATTAATTTTTTTTTCATTTTGTAAATTTCATAGCAAGAAAAACCAGCATCCCTAACTTCGGTTTGCCCAAAAACCCGAGCAAATTCAAATTCGAATTTGCAAATACAACAAACAAATGCACTTTCCAAAAGCTAATTTTTTAAATTATATTTTTTTTAAAAATTTTAAATTAAATTTAACTAACAAAAAATTAATAAATTTAATTAATAAGAGTGATAGTTTAATTTAAAAAAA
>JFJP01029071.1_pt1 | contig 10679 bp, 14 predicted proteins | sample 431651 | NCBI WGS metagenome assembly JFJP01 (sample SAMN02602958, study PRJNA72255) | Microbial mat metagenome, whole genome shotgun sequencing project. | biome: fresh water; feature: sink hole; material: water; isolation source: purple microbial (photo- and chemosynthetic) mats found in...
AAAAATAAAAAATAAACAACTTTTTTTTAAGTTTTCATTCTTAAAACAAATAAAATTTGACTTTATTTCAAAAGAAGCAACTATCATATTTATTTTTTAAGCACTTTGTTCTTCGCTCAATCTCTTTTGCGCGTTATCATAGGCAAGTTTTTGTCCCAACATATTTAACTCTTTCAAAAACTCAGACTTTGCGTCGGTGGATCTTCTCGCGTTCAAAAACCCAAGAACTATTCTTCTTTGTTTCAGATTCAGCATTTTCCAATTTTTGATATGCGAACGCAATACTTCTTCTTGTGAGATTTTATAATTTTCTGCACTAATTTGTTCTTTAATTCCGCTTTTGAATTCTTTAATAACAGACCCCTTTTGACTTTCATCAATTTTTTCATCTATTTTCGCTATTTTCTTGTTTTTATAATCGTATTTATCAAAGAGACTTTTCTTCAAATCGGCTTTGGTTTTTTCAATCTGAATTGCTTCTTTAATATAGTTAGTATTATCAATTCCCCGTTTCAAATCACGATATTTCGCTTGGATTAATTGTCGAGTTATTTGAGGAACATAAGGCTCACTTTCTTTCTTTTTACCCTCTGCAACAAGTTTTTCTTCATAGACTTTTCTTTGTTTCTCGATATATTCATCTTCTAATTGTTTTCTATAATCTTCACAGATTTTCTTCCTTTCATTTATTACAGTCAACAATCGAGCCATTGAAACTTTCACCTAAAAAAACCAATAATTGATAAAAGAATTTCATTTTGTAAATAAGTATTTATGAAAAACTGAAAGAATTCATAGAATTTATGTGAGAATAATGAATTTTCTTTGTGAAAAACACAAAAAATCCATAAAAAAATTCATTTTTTTATAGAAGGATTCACATTATGTAAGAATTTATTTGTGAAAAAGGAAAAATAATCCATCTTATATAAGAACTTTTTAATAAAATTGTGAATAAACCTTTAACATTCTTCCTTGAGGACCCATTGAGCCAACAAGCTTTCTTTTCAGAATATTATCACTTAAAAGCTTGTTTTTTTCAATTAAAAGCACATACCTTAAATATATAACTAATTCTCTTAATTTTCTTTCTTTATTTACCATAATTTATGGAGATCATCAGTGCATTTTAGTCGTAATTCTTCAGCTTTCCATGCTCTTCCTTTAAAAATCTATGAAGAATTCATGTTGTTAGGTAAAGAAAACCTGATGAATATTTTTTATTTTGTTCTTCAGCAGCTTTTCTTTCGAAAATATCTGTAAAAAGATTCAGTTTTTCAGAGAAATAAAAGCGTGGGGGGAAAAAAATCTTTCGAGAATGGAAGAAAACTGGGTTTGTGAATTTTAAGAGATTCATCATTTTTTTTATTTATTTGAACAATAAATCAAATTTAATCGAAAAATTTTATTATTTGAACTTTAAATTAAAAAAAATCAAAAATATATTAAAAAAAACTGTATTTAAAGATCTCATCCTTTCTTGAACAAAACAAAAAAAATCTCAATTAAAAAATTAATGTTAATAACTTTAAATTAATTTAATAATCATCTCCTCTGGACACAACTTCCTTGCAACTTGGTCTCAAAAGAATCGTATGTTCATATTGAGCGACATAACACCCTTTTATATCACATAAAGGTAGATAAGTATTTACGATACCAGCATCAACTAAACTTTTCAAAGGCATTGAATGTCTAAAAATTACAGAAGAAAAATCATGAATTTTCTTTCTTTAATAAATCAAAATAAAAACCCTATTTGATCTCCTCTATCAAGCCATCTTCTACAAAAAGCCAAAGTACTGAAGTTTTTATCAATGAATTTTAACAATTGTTTCGCTTTTGGGTTCCTCAATGCCACATTAGAATTTGCATCAAAATCTTTCATATAATGACTACATTCCAAATCCTCATTCACAAAACCCTTGCCAGTGCTTCCAAAGGTTTCTATCGCATATTGTTCTCCTTCTTCCATTTTAGTTTGTGCACCCCCTTTCACAATTGGCACGCTTTTTCCAGCGTGTATATGATAAGGCTCTATTGAATGTCCGTTAAGATTTCTAATAGATTTTATTGGATAGACTTTTCCTTTGATTTCGACTTCATAGGACTCCATTACTTCTTGAATTGCAGCTCCCACATCACATAATCTAACATCAATTCCAGCCTATAATTAATAGTTTTTATTCAAAATTTAATTAATTCTTATGAAAACTTCTCTTATTCCTGTGTTGGTTGCATCCTTGACAGATTCAAGCAGCCTGTCATATACCGGATTAAAAGCTACTGTGAAAGCCGAATCTACAAGAATCCCATTTATATGTGTTCCGAAATCAATCTATTTATAAAAATTGAAAAGAATTAGAACTTGTACAAATTTCTTTAATTAAATGTTTTTACTTTGCAGACATCATCGTATTCTATTCTAGTGAAATCCCCATTATTCGGTGTATAATGGGCAGCGACATTGTTTAAAGAACATCCTGTTGGGAAAGCCAAACCTGCTTCCAACCCATTCTCTCTGATTAAATATCTACTCAGTTCCTCGATTTTTTCACAAATATCAATTAATTTAACTCCTGGTCGAATAATACTCTGTGCGTATTTCCTCACTTCTTTATGAACCTCTGAAGCTTTTCTTAAGGAAATGATTTGATGCTCCATTAGTTTATCTTTTTCTTTGAACTCTTCGCTGCTTATTCTATTTGATTTATCCAGTTTATAGGTTTGAATTTCTCCAATTGGATAATCGTTTTTTGGAAATAGTTTATCTACACGAATCGTTGGTGGGTTCCTTTAATAAAATCAATGAAATTTATTAAGAAATTTTTTTTTGTGAGTGTATTAAATTTTATTCATAAAAAAATTTTATCAAGAAATTTATAGAATTTAGAAGAAATTTAGGTTTTTTGAAGAAATTCATGAATGAAATTTATATTTATGAAAAAATAATTTAATGAAAGGAATTTTGAAGAAAATTATGAGAAAATTTTACGTTTGTCTTGTTTCTCCTTCTTTCCAATCACCTAAAAGTCGTAAAACGGAAGAATTGTTTTGTTCACGTTTTTTCGAGATAACAGCATCTTTGCCAATTATATTGAAAACAACAGAAAGATCATCTTCACGTTTAAGCATTTCTTCATTTGCTTTCACTTTCTCCTCATTGTTTTTTTTTATCATATTGTCCAAAAAATCATCATCATCATCAGCGTTTTCTTCTTTTTTTTCTTTGTATTATAAAAAAATTTGAAGGAATTTAGCAAGAATTAAAAGACTTTTCTTCGGTTTTTTCTTTTTAGGGTTAATTTGTTCATTGGCTTTTGTTTCTTCAGGTATAGGCATATTTTGTTTGGGTTTTTCTTCGGTTTTTATCAGAGCTTTGGGCTTTTCTTCAACTTTTATTGGATTTTCATTTGAATTTTCTGGTTTATGGTCTATTGATTGGGTTGCTAACTTTTTTTTTTTTTTTTTTTTTTTTTTTTTTTTTTTTAAGACTTTCCATTTTTATTGTATTATTTTCAGGAAAACTAAAGTTTTTAAAAAAAGATACAATTTTTTTTTTGTTCTTTAAAAATTAAAATTTTTTTCATTTTTTTCCTTCTAAAATTGAAATTTTTTTTTCATAATTTAAAATCAAATTAGTTGATTTTTAATTATGTACGTTCGTTACCTTCAAATCAAAGTCATTTTATAAAAAGCTCTGTGTTAGAAATAACAACAAGAAAATTATTTTAGTAAATTTAAATTTCAGATAAAAGTTTTTGTAAATTCAGTAAACACTTGTTTTTTTGTTTAATTTAATATTTGAATTTAATTAAACTTTGAATTTTTTGTCTAATTTTTTCTTAAGGGTAACGTTTTTCAAAGCCTCTTTTCCCATTTCCTTGCAGCTGGCGATCCAGCTCTTCAGCCACGGAAAATGTTGTATAACCATGATATTTTCAATGTGATCCTCTGCAATGAGCTTCATAATTTGTTTCATAAGCTTCACAATTTTCTTCTCATTCTCTTTGAGCACAAACCCATCATATTTTTGAAGGAAATCTTGGAATTCACTGAAATAGTTCTCATTTGAGAAAAGCATATTTAAATATTTACTATTAATTCGTTTGATAATTGAGTTCTTCTTAAAAGGAAACAATTGACCTATGTTCTTCGTTTCTTCATTTTCTTCAGTTTTGAAATAGGTTTCTAAATAGAGTTTCTTAATATTTTTTTTCATCATGCCTTTCTTTTTCTCTTCCAAATTCTTTTTGATGAATTTGAACGATTTTCTGAATAGAAATTTAGAAAATTCTTCTTTGGTTTTCTTTATGCTGATATATCTTTCATTAAGCAATGTAAAGACTTGAAAGAGTTTCGGATTCTTCATATTGAGTTCAAACAAGCTTTTTTCTACGGGTTCATCAATGGATTCTTTGAAATTTATGACCCCTTTAATCACAAAAAGAATCGTTTCTTTGTCTAACGATTCTTTTTTGTTCAATTTCTTTATAAAATCTTCTAATGAAATATCTTTTTTTTTTACATAAATGAATTCATATAAAGGAATTATAAATAAGTAAACAGTCATTTTGTGATGTCTCTTCTTTTGAATCTACGGGTTTCAAATTGGTGTTTGGATTCTTTGTGTGTAAATTGGGCTGATTAATGTTTCTTTCATTGGTAATGGTTGGATTAAAAAGGAGAGGCATTGAGCTATAATTATTCATCATGAGCTGATTCAAGCAAATTTGCTTCATATATTCAGAAAAAAAAAGATTCTGCATATAGACTTGGTTGGGATCAAATGAAAAATTAAATGGATTTGATGTGAATGATTGCATTGGGGTGTGAGAAGTTACGTCTTTTTAAAAAAAAGCTTCATAAAATAAAAAAATAAGTAAAAGACTGTGTTTGTCGTAGAAAGTTGGAAGCATTAATTTTGAATAAAGTGATTTGATTTGATTTGGTTTTTAAAATAATTATCCAAAGAAAATATCTTGGGATTTTATTGTTTTTTTTAAAAAAATTTTTGTTGTTCAAAAAATACAAAAAACGAAAATTGTTTAAAAAAACTGGGTTTTTTTAGATTCGGTCAGAATTTATAATATTTTTATCCTTTAAAAAAAAAAAATTTATAAATTTATTTCATTTTAAAATGAAATAAAAACTTAAAATATATTTTTGATATTTACAAAATATTTTTTCCAAACATCAATTAAAAAAAAAAACATCAAATTAATTTTTTTTTATCTATATTTAAGTTTTTCTCCTTTCTAAGAACTTGAAAATGAACAATTGCATAAATATTCATATTAATGCATATTCTCTTAATTTTTCCTCTTGATGAATTCGGATTTCCAATTAATATACAATTCAAAATTTCTTAACAGAAAAAAAAAAAAATGTTCTCTTTAATCAGAAATAAATTCGGAGGAAAATGAATACCTTTTTGTTCTTCCAATAATGGATAATATAAAAAAAAATTTAAAATAATTCATAACTTAATAAAATTTAATTAAACGATCTTGCTTTCCTTTACAAAAAAGCTGCCCTTCATATTTTTGACAATTTCTTCTCCCATTAACTGGCATTTCTCTATCCACATTTCAGTCCAAGGTAAATGTTGAATATTTCGAATTTCTTCAATATTATTCTTCTCGATAAGTAAGAGTATCTGTTTAGTCAATTTATCAATTTTTCTTTGTCTTTCTTTCCTACTAAATTCTTTGAAAGTACTCAAAAAAACTTCAAAATCTTTGAAAAAGTTCTCATTGGATAAAATTTCCTTCATTAATTTGTAGCTGATCCTTTTGACAAGATAAGATTTCTTGAAAGGAGAGGGAATTCTATTGTTCTTAGCTATTTCACCGGCTTCTTGAATGAAATAAGTGTCAATGAATTTGCGCTTCAATTGTTTTTTAAACATTCCTTTGTTTTTTTCTTCAAAGTTATTTTTGATGAATTTGAATGATTTTCGAAAGAGAAACTTCAAAAACTCTTCTTTGTTTTTCTTTACCATTTTATATCTTTGGATCAATGAAAACATAATTTCATAAATTTTCGGATTCTTGAAACGAAATTCACAAGAGATAAGTTTTTTTTCGAGCGAATTATCTAAAATGGAGGAGGAACTTATAACCCAATAAACAATATTTTGAACATTCTGTCGATCTAAAACTTCAAAATGGTTGGAAATCTCAATGAAATCTTCTAAACAAACATCTTTAATTCGGCTCAAATCTATATTTTATAAATTTAATTTAATTAGAAAAAACTCAAAAAAATTGTAGTAAAATTACCAATTTCTTTTGAAAATATTATTGAATTTTTAACAAATGGAGTATTTTCGTCTTTATTGTACCTATTTGATGAATTATCATTCACAAGTGAATGACACTGTGAAGGTATTGTATTTTGAACCATAGATAAATCTAAAGCCTGCTTTTTCTGGTTTTCGAGAAAAATTAGCTGACGAATTATGTTTGAATTCATAGATTGGACTAGAAACATTCGTTTCAGATAGTCCTGCATATAAGAATTCTGAAGAACGAATGGAGTTATGCCGTTTAATTTTTTAAAAAAATTAGATTTACTTCAAATCGGATTAGACCTTGAGGAGAAGAAAAAAAGGGATTATTGAAGGCCATATTTGAATAAGATGATTTCCACACAAAATTTTGTATTTTTTTGTTTAAAACTTAAATAATGAATCTTTAAATTTGTGTTTTTTAGTTTTTATAAAACAAATGCTAAAAATAGTCAGTGAATTATTATGAGATTCATAAATTGAAGAAATTAATTTCAAAAAAGTAGATAAAACTAATCTCCATATGAAAAATATTCATGTTTTCTACCAATAGACAATGATTTGAGCATTATGTTGATCTAAAAGTAAAGATTGGCAATCTCAATGAAATATTCTAAAGACATGTTTTCGCTTAAATCTATAAATAATAAATAAAAATTCTTTCAAATTGGAGGAATTTTAAGCCAAAGTCTGGTTTTCATAGAAAAAAAGGTTTTGCATAAAGTTTGAATTTATTGAAGACGCCCTATAAATTCGTTGCGAAAACTTTTAAATCATATATATTAAACAAACAAAAAAATGAAATATTAGTTTAAATAAGCCATTGTTAAAAAAATATTAAGTAATTTCATTGTTTATTTTAAAAAAAAAAATGTTTTGATTTTCAAAATTTCTTTAATTTTTTTGCAGAAAAGCTTGAACCCTTGATCTTTTCAATGATTTCATAACCCATCAGCTTGCATTTTTCCATCCAAATGTCAACCCAAGGTAAATGTTGAACGTTTCTAATATCAACGATTTTATTGACCTTTCTTTGGTTTTCTTTCTTTGTGAATTCTTCAAAAATATTGGATATTGTTTCTATCTAAAGATTCAAAGTGATTGGCAAATTCAATGAAATCTTCTAAAGGCATCTATTTCCATATATAAATAATGAGATTGAATTTCAAACATAAAAAATATATAAATTTTTTTTTTCAAAATACCAATAATTTTAAAAAATTTCTTTAAATTTTTAGTTAATGGGAACTTATTTTCTTCTCTGTTTGCTATTGATATATTTAAACTTCGTGTTGAATCTGTTGATGTTTGAATTGAATTTTGCATTTTCTGGCCTTTAATCAACTCCAATTGTTGCATTAAACTTGAATTCATTAAATAGACCATAGACATTCGATTCATGTAATTGGGAAATTGATTTGGAAGAGGACAATCTTATAAATTAAAAGATAAAAGAAATTCAAATGAAATTAAACCTGGTGAAAAACTAAAAGATGGATTGTAGCACATTTCAGAATATTAAGATGGGAAAAAAGGCAAGAAACAAAAAAAAAATTGAAAATTAAAAATTTAAATTTGAAAATGAAAATGTGTATCTTGAAATTTATTTTGTTCTTAATGCAATGCAATATTTTTTTTTTTTTTGATAGACCCAAATTTAAACTCTCTTCATAATTTCATTCAAAATTTAATTTAAAAAAAAAAAATCTATAATTTTTTTTCAAAAATAAAAAAACTTATAAAAACAAGTGCAAAAAGTTTTATTGAATTCTGTGATAAAAATTTTATTCATTTTTCAAATTAATTTTTTTCCTAATTTCCTTCAAAAATTTACTTTTGTTGCTGTTAGAAAATGCATTCGAATGAAGTTTCCAAATTATTTTTCAAATGATAAAAGCTGTTCTCTTTCTCATAACTTTTCTTGAAACAAACAAATAAAATTTTCCTTTTGTTCAATAAATAATATAATAATTTTTGAAGGTCTCATAAATAAAATAATAATTAATGATCTTTCTAATATTTTAAAATCCCTAAGAATTTGTCCATATTTTAGATATCAATGAAATGAATTCTAATTCTTTAATTTTTTTAAAAAAACAGACGCGTAAAAAAAATGTCATCTAAAATTGGATTTTAATTTGTGAAAACATCGGATTTTCAATAAAACTATGAGTTAAAAAAAATTCTTAGTCATTTATCTTTTTTTTCAAAATTAACCAAGGTTAGGAATAAAATGGAATAAAATTTTTGATGTTTTATTCACAAAAAATTTCATTATCAAATGCTAAATAATGCCGTTTTAATTAATATTTTTTGTTAAAAGCTGAAGAAATTTTTTTGGAATATTAAGAGAGAATTAAGTTGTCTTTATTTTCTTTGCCAAAATACTACACAATTTGATCTTTGCGATGATTTCAACTCCCATCACCTTGCATTTTTCCATCCAAACGTCAATCCAAGGTAAGTTTTTAATGTTTATAATCTTTTCAATCTGTTTATTCTCAATAAGCAAAAGGATTTGGATGACAATTTTAGTGACTTTTCTTTGGCTTTCTTTCATACATACATCTTTGAAAATATTCAAAAAGGATTCGAAAGCATTGAATAAATTATCATTAGATAAAAGAACCATCAAATATTTGTTGCTGATCATTTTGACGAGTTTTGTTTTCTTTAAAGAACGGAAATTTTCAACATCTTTTGCTCCCTGATCTTTTTTGATGAAATAAGTCTCAAAAAATTTTTGGTTCAACTGTTTTCGCAACATTCCTTTGTTGTTGTCTTCAAAGTTCTTTTTGATAAATTTGAACAATTTTCTGAACAAAAACTTCATGAACTCTTCTTCGTTTTTATTGACCAATTTATATCTTTGAATCAAATGAAGTGCGATTTGATGAATTTGGGCATTCTTAAAACGAAATTTACTCAATATCAGTTTTTTCTCGAAATCATCATTAAGAATAGAAGAGGAACCTATCACCCAATAAACAATATTTTGAACGGTTTGTTGATCTAAATCTTTGAATTGATTGGCGATCTCGATGAAATCTTCCAAATGCATGTTCTTACTTTGGCTCAAATCTAAGAATAATAAAAAGAATTTCACCATTACAAAGAAAACAAAAAGATATTAAAAAGAAAATATGATTACCTATTATTTCTTTTGGAAATTTGTTACAATCTTCAATTTTTGTAGACTTTTTCTGATTGATACCTTCAACTATTAGATCAAAAACTGTATTATTATTATTATTTTGGTCAGTGGTGGAATTTTCGGCCAAAGTCTTATTTTTCTTGTTGTCTATTAGAAAAAGTTGTTCGGTTAGTCTTGCATTCATTGATTTAATCAAAAACATTCGATTCCTATACTCCTTCATATATATATTGCGGAGAACGAATGGAGTTTTCAAGAGGCTTTGAAAATTGAAAGGATCACAGGTTTTGTTGATGAGCTGTGGTGGAAGATTGAAATCTTTTAAAGAAGATAAAGATAAGATAAATTCCAAGGAAATAAACTTTTTGAAAAAGGAATAGAGGGATTGCAAGTCATTTCAGAAGAGAGAGAAAAATTTAAAAGGGAATTTCTGAAAGAAAAAAAAAATAGGATGAAAAGATATAAAAAATTTAAAAATTAAATTTACCTAATAACTTTTTATTTTGATATTTGTGAAAAATGGAATTAAAATTTGTTTGAGTAAAAATTGCAGACCTTGAGAAAAAAAGAGAGAAATAATTAAGTTTGCTTAATAAAAAAGCTTTCACTTTGAGAAATTTTTTGTAAAAAATTAAAGTTTTTTTTAAAAAAAAAACCATTTTTAGATCTATAAAAACATGCATGGTCGACGATTTTGATACTTAATCATAATAACAGCATTAGTTCGAACTTTTAATTTCAAAAAATTTTAATAATTTTTTGTTTATCTTAAAAAAATATTTTTAAAAGCAAAGGAATTCAAGATTGTTGATAAAAAAATTTATCATCTTCTTCCTTTTGTTTCATTTCATTCTATTCAATATAAAAAAAAAACAATTGACTGGTGTTTTTTTTTTTATTTTAAATGAAATTGCTTCTAAGAATTCCTCAATAGATTTTGAAAAATATTAGGCTTAAATAAAAAAACGAATATTTTTTTTATTCATTTTTCAATAAAAATCATTTCATTTTAAAAAAACTTCAAATTATTGTTTTACAAATGGCTTCCAAATGAATTTTACATTTTAATGAAAGTTTTTTAAATAAAAAATGCAGAAAAATAATTTAAAAACAGGATTTCTCTTAAAAAAACTAAACTTGAAATTTAAAAATAATAAAGCATTAAACTGATTTTCATACTTTTTTAAAATAATTTTAAAAACTTTTTATCCTTTTTTCAAAAAATATTTTTTA
>JFJP01032262.1_pt1 | contig 10679 bp, 7 predicted proteins | sample 431651 | NCBI WGS metagenome assembly JFJP01 (sample SAMN02602958, study PRJNA72255) | Microbial mat metagenome, whole genome shotgun sequencing project. | biome: fresh water; feature: sink hole; material: water; isolation source: purple microbial (photo- and chemosynthetic) mats found in...
TGCCAATCACGCCAACCAAGGGGGACAAAACACCGGATTGGGTACAGGTTTCTTGAATGTCTCGCGCCTGTCCATAAAGACAATGATAACAAGGTGTTGTGGATGAACGGTTGCTAAAAACAGAAATTTGTCCTTCCATCCGAATTGCCGCCCCCATCACTAGGGGAGTACGAGTTGCCACCGCTACCGCATTGATTTGAAGCCGCCCCGCTAAATTATCAGTACAATCCACCACGACATCGGCTTTTTCCACTTCAGCCCGTAACATTTCCCCCGCCAATCGTTGTTCAAAATAAGTAATTTGCACTTCTGGATTCAATGCCAAAAGATGCTGACGTGCTGAATTTGCTTTAGATTGTCCCAACTGCTGACTGTTGTGAAGAATTTGGCGTTGTAAATTGGAAATATCGACATTATCATCGTCACAAATCCGCAAATGTCCCACGCCACTGCTGGCTAAATACATCGCAACGGGCGAACCCAAGCCTCCCAATCCGATAATTAATACTTGAGAATCCAATAGTTGCTGTTGTCCTGCCACTCCGATTTCAGGCAATAAAATGTGGCGACTGTAACGTAAAAGTTGAGTATCATTCATCATATTTCAGCAGAAGTGGGTTGACAAGACGCATCGATCCACGCCAAATAACTGGCTAAACCGTGAGTTATCGGCAATAAAATAAGTTCTGGCACTTGATAAGGATGCAATGTCTGGAATATTTCCTGAATTTGGGTAAAATGTTCAGTTCGTGTCTTGATAATCAACCAAACTTCCTCATGATTTTTAATCTCACCCTGCCAACGATACACCGATTGTATGTGTGGCACGAGATTGACTCCCGCGGCAAGATGTTGTTCGACCAAGGTTTGTGCAATTTGTTGGGCGCATTCTTGTGTGGGACAGGTGGAAAAAACAAGACACGGGGAATTTTCTATCATCATGATTATTTTGTTTTAACGAGTTTGCCTGATGACTACATCGCATTATCTATTTGCATTATTTGTGTTCGTACCGATCATCGAAATTTATTTGTTTATGGTCGTGGGCGGTTTGATCGGCGTATTTCCAACGATTTTTTTGGTGTTCCTCACCGCGATTCTTGGCTCTATTTTACTGCAACAACAGGGAATTGCAACATTACATCGAGTGCATCATGCGTTACAACAAGGGCAGTTACCGACGGAAGCCTTGTTGGAAGGGGTGGTTATTGTGATTGGAGGCGCGTTGTTATTGACACCGGGCTTTTTTACCGATTTTTTGGGATTGCTGTGTTTAACCCCTGTTTCACGTCACTATTTGATTGCTTGGTTAGCACAACGAGTTGAAGTGCATTCTACCCAATCTTCTACCCAATCTCGGTCTCGTGGACGGGTGACGATTGATGGGGAATATCGACGCAGTGGTGAAGATGATTGAAATCTTGAAGATAGAGATGTTTTAATCAAATTAGTAGGAGTGATGCAGTTCAAATTTCGGTAGTGCCACATCAGTCAGGATGACAATATTTTTCAGAGATTCAAACCTGACAGGTTTAAAATAACCAGTTTTCCTGACCTGCTGTAGTGCCACCGAATTTAAAACGATCAGAATGGTTACTGATTACAAATGACAATTGGGTTGCCATCCCCCCGCTTGCGATTGTCTCGAAAGTTTCAGGGCATAATTCATTTGAGCGCGCAATGCGTCGATACGAGTTTGGTGCGCGGGATGGGTTGACAAAAATTCTAACTTACTGCTACCACTGGCTTTTGCCATATTCTGCCACAACGTAACACTTTCTCTGGGATCAAAACCCGCCCGTGCCATAATTTCCAAACCCAAACGATCTGACTCGGTTTCCTGCAAACGTCCGTAAGGCAACAATACGCCCACTTGCGCCCCCAATCCCAACGCCGCCATGGTCAATTTGCCACTCTGCGTATTGGTATCTAACACCGTTCCCACGACTGCCATGCCAACATTTGCCAACGTATCTTGCGACATGCGCTCACCGCCATGACTTAACAAAACATGTGAAATTTCATGACCTAACACGGCTGCCAATTGATGCTGAGAATTCGCCACCGACAATAATCCCGTATAAACTCCAATTTTACCGCCCGGCAATGCAAACGCATTCACCTCATCGCTGCGAAATACCACCACTTCCCACGGAGTTCCATCGTGCTGAAAGGCGCGCAACAACGATTTCACCACGCAATTGACATAAGTATTAATCGCTTGATTGGTTTCAATGGGCGTTTCTTGCTTGATTTCACTGAAGGCTTGCAGCCCCATCTGGGTCAATTGATCTCCCGGTAAAAGAGAGAGTTGCGAGCGTCCCAATGGATTGGTGACACAACTGGCTAACGTTAAAAATAATAAAATATTCAATAAAAACTTTGACATGATATTTTTCCTCTCGTTATGATGGCAAGGGTTGCGGTTTGCCAATCCAGTAACCTTGCACATAATCAACTTTAATTTCTTGTAAACAGTGAAAAATCTCTTCCGTTTCCACAAATTCCGCAATGGTACATAAATTCATTTCATGTGCAATGTCATTAATCGACCGAACCACGGCGAAATCAATCTTGTCTTTCACCATGCCTTTGATGAATCCACCGTCAATTTTAATGAAATCAACCGGTAAGTTTTTCAAATAACCGAACGACGACATTCCACTACCAAAATCATCCAATGCAAATCGACAACCTAACTTTTTCAATTCGGTGATAAATTTGACTGTATTGGAAAAATTGGTGATGGCGGTGGCTTCGGTGATTTCAAAGCACAATTTATTCGCAGGAACATCGGGGTGGCTGAGTCGTTCAACGATGTGGTTAATAAATGTTTTATCGTTGAGTGAGTGTCCAGAAATGTTAATATTCAAGAGCTTAAATTGACTGAGATCACGATGTTGCAGCCATGCAAGAGAGGCATTGAGCACCCATTTATCCAGCGATGCCATCAGGGTATAACGCGTGGCGGTGGAAAGAAATGCTCCCGGTGGTACAATATGCCCTTTGGGTGTGTGCATTCGCAGCAAGACTTCATACCACACTTCATCCTGGATTCCTGTCCCAAAAATATTTGTTTTGACAATGGGCTGATAAAATAGCTTAAACCCATCCAAACTCTCTAAACTACAATTTAACAATGAGACCCATTCAATTTCATCAATTAAATCCGTATCTTTATAAACATGTACATTATTACGTCCTGCATTTTTTGCAGCATAACACGCCGCATCCGCCATTGCCAATAAACTTTTATCATTCACTGTTTGGGCACTGACCGGCACCAAACCGATACTCACGCCAATATTGAAAACTCGCTTGCTATTGACTTGTTGCTCATCTTCCCAATAAAATTTTAAATTTTGGATCGCCTCGCACAGCGTATTTGCTAACTTTTTGGCATTTTCTAAATCACAATTTTCTAAAAGTAAGCCAAACTCATCACCGCCCAACCGCGCCAAAGTTGCTTGGGTGTAAGTATGCGCGTTTTTTATTATTTTGTCTAACAATAATGCCACATCTTTCAATAACTCATCGCCGGCTTCATGTCCGCAGGTATCGTTGACGGTTTTAAACTGGTCAAGGTCTAAAAACATCAAAGAATGTTGCGTGGAACTTTGCGAATGCCATTGATTTAACAGCGTTTTAAGACGCAGATGAAATTCGTGACGATTGAATAAATGAGTCAACGCATCGTGTTTTGCTTGATAGGCAAGTTGTTGATTCATTTTATGATTTTCAGTCACATCGTGAAACACTAACACCACTCCGATGATATTTCCTTGTTTATCTTTGATCGGCGCGGCAGAATCTTCAATTGCGAAAAAATGTTGTCTATCCCGATGAATCAAGACAGTATTGGTATGCTCCGGCAATTTGATAATGTTGCCCGTAAGACACAGTTGAATAGGAAATTCAATCGGTTGCTTATCATTTTCATCGACTAGACAAAAAACTTGATTCAACAATAAACCTTTCGCTTCCTCGATATGCCAGCCGGTCAATTTACTGGCAACCGGATTGAGATATTCAATTTCACCTTGTGCATTGGTCGTAATCACGCCATCACCAATCGACGCTAAAGTGATTTGTGCTTTTTCTTTTTCTTCAAATAATGCTTCTTCTGATTGTTTTGCTTGAAGAATATACTGAATGCGATTACGCAAAACATCCCAATTTACCGGTTTCGTGACATAATCGGTCGCACCTGCCGCAAATGCACGATCGACCCAATCCCGTCCCACAAAGGCAGTCACGATAATAATGGGCAAATATTTGGCACCCGCTAATCCGCGAATGTGGGCACATGCCGCCACACCGTCGAGAATGGGCATATCGGCATCCATTAAAATCAAATCCGGACGATTGGTCAGGAAAAAGTCAATGGCTTGTTGCCCATTTTCAGCAGTTTTAACATGGTATCCAAAGCGACCGAGCACTTCCACCAAGATACGGCGCATCAGCGGGGCATCATCCACGACTAAAATGGTGGGTTGTTTAGTTTTCATGATCATTTTTCGGCTGTAATAAAATTTTTACGCTTGAGAACTCAATTTTCAACTTTTCTAAATATTCATGATATTTTAGCTCATCGGTGATATTTTCCGCTTTTGCCATGTTTTCAAGCAATTGACAAGTCATCGCCATTTGACTCGCACCCATCTGTAAACTTTCGCCTTTGAGACGATGGGCTTTTTGGCGAATTTTTGCAATATCTCGATGGATAATCGCCTCTTGAAGTTCTTCAAGTTGGGGCGGCACACCGTCGATAAAATGTTGTATAAACACACTTTGTAACTCCGTTCCCATAATGAGCTTGATATGCTGTAGTACATGTGTGTCAATCGCTGGGACAGTCTCGGAAGAGTTTTGCGTCATCTGTGATATAAAACCATGAAAAGATGAGATATCTCGAATTGTGATGGATAGAAAATGCAACTTATTCAAATACAATAAATTTATGATTAACTCACTTCTTGTTTTTGCAGGACGTAGCCAAATGCGTCCACAGTGCCAGCAACGGCTCAAACACTGTAACGGCAAAATTGTCGGGTATCGACTCGGTTGTGTTGGTCATCCTTCAATTATAACACTTCGTTTATCACAATAGTTCGGACAGTTTTCTACAACTACTTATTAAAATCAGTAAGTTATAGTTATTTTGCTCATTCGATAACTGATTGATATTAAAATATAATTTTGGAACTGTCCGAACTGTTGTTATCAATCCGTTATTGTTTTAAGCATGAAGTATTCCGGTTCTTATCGACTCAACCCAGAAGCTATTGAAAATAAACTGAATTTTGCAAATCTTCGGGCATGTTACTCGTTCCTGTTTTTGATTGCACCACAAAACTGCTGTTCAATTCATCTTCCGTGAGATGACGACAGGCTTTTTTGAGCAAATTATCAGCCGCTAAAAACTGCGTGGGCAGACTGACCAAACCGCAACTGACATCGGATTCCGGCGCGTTGATGACCACTTTGCCATCCACTCCCAGTCTTGACGACGCACTCACCAAACTCATCGGGGATGAGACAAAATGTGCAGGACTGACCAGAATATTTCCACCATTGCCACCGTCCGCTTGTGCAATCACGGAACTGTCATTCAATACCGTAAATTTGGGACGAGTCACATTGATATCGCCGCCGCCGCCCATGCCACCTTTTACACTGGTTGTAATTGCCCCTTGCGCCAAATGTAACACCTGACCATTGATTGCTAACGAAATATTTCCGCCAGCCGCATGTTGCGCTTGAGTTGAGATATTGGATTGCATGAGGGTCAATTGATCCGCTGCGTTGATGATGATATTGCCAGCGTCCCCGTCTCCGTCAGCTTCTGAGGTGATTTTTGCATGTTGCAGATTTAAGCGATGAATATCTAACGTAATTTTTCCAGCTTGTGCTTGTTGGGCGGAGGTTGAAATTTGCCCGCGATCCGTCAAGTTTAAAATGGGGGTACGAATCAATAAGTTTCCTGCGTGACCGGCGTTCATCCCCATACTTGTTGAAGTAATGCCGCGCCCCAACTGATTGAGCAAGGGTTCTGTGAATGCTGCGTCGGTTTTACCTGAAATATCAATTGATTCAGCCACATCAACCGTAATTTGCCCTGCGTGCCCACCGTTGCGTGTCGAACTGCTCATTGCTGCACCGCCCTTGATCGTTAAGGTATTGGCAGTCAATTGAATTTGCCCGGCGTTTCCCGTGCCTTCGGTGGAAGTGTCTAATCCTGCTGAAAAAATGAGATCATCATCAAGTTGTGCATAACCGTCAAGGAGTACGTGGTTGGCATGAACGGTCACTTTGCCTCCCTGTCCACTGTTGAAAGTCACGCTGGATAATTGAGAACCATTTTGCATCAATAAGTTATCAGTGGTCAACGTGATAGCACCCGCATCGCCCGCATTGGCTTGTTCGGATTCGGTGTTGGTAAATATCGCTGACCGGTCAAATTTGGCTTCTTGTTTGGCATCAATGGTAATAATTCCGCCATCTCCTATTCCAAAAGCTGTGCTGGAAATACGAGATTCTTCAGCAAGATGCAATTGATCGGTTTGGATTTCGATGGTACCGGCTTGGGCTTGTTGGGCAGAAGTTGAAATTCGCGCCCGTTGGGTTAAGTTCAAAACTGGAGTGCGAATCAATAACTTCCCCGCGTTGCCTGCGTTCGTACCGATGCTTATTGAGGTAATGCCGGGACCTAAATTATTGGCTTGCTGTTCAGTGAGTGACGCGTCGATATCCCCGGATATGTCGATAGATTTGGCAATATCAACGGTGATTTGCCCTGCATGTCCGCCATTACGAGTGGAACTGTTAATCGCCGCGCCGCCCTTGATGGTTAAGGTATTGGCGGTCAATTGAATTTGTCCGGCATTGCCCAAACTTTCGGTGGAAGTGTCTAATCCTGTGGCATAAATGCTGTCGTCACTCTGTGCATAGCCATCAAAAAGTACATGGTTGGCATGAACCACCACTTTGCCACCTTGCCCACTGTTGAAAGTCATGCTTGAGAGTTGAGAACCGTTTTGCATCAATAAATTATCAGTGGTCAACGAGATATCGCCGGCATCTCCTGCGTCAGATTGTTCGGATTCGGTGTTGGTAAATACTGCCGACCGGTCGAATTTGGCTTCTTGTTTGGCATCAATGGTGATTTTTCCACCGCGCCCGATGCCCAAAGACATGCTGGAAATTCCTGATTCTTCCGCAAGATACAGCGTATCCGTTTCAACTTGGATGGTGCCCGCATTGCCATTGATGCCCCGCGAGCTGAGTCGTGAATCTTGCCGTAGGGTGAGATGTTCGGTATTGAGCTTAATATCGCCTGCTTTTCCAGCATCAAGTTGCGTTGACGAAGTATCGGTGATGATAATACCATTATTGAATAACGAAATATCTTGGGCTGAAATAGCAATCTGACCGGCATCACCCTCATGATGAGCTTGACCGGAAATTCGACTTCTGTCCTTGAGAAGGATTTCTTGTGCTGAAATCGCTATCTTACCCGCATCACCGCTGCTAAACGTATCACTACCGATGTAGGGACCGGTGATCAAGGGATGATCATTGTTTAAAGAAATTGAGTTTGCTTGAATGGAGATATTTCCCCCACGCCCCTGCCCTTCGGTAGTAGTTGAGATAACAGCTCCCGGATTATTCATCATCAAGCGTCCAGCTTCCACATGAATGTTACCAGCATTCCCCGCGTGAGGACTGAGACTGTAAGTCGCCGTGACCAACGATGAAGTCAGCCAATATCCTCGATAAGTTTCATTGCTGATATCGACATCGGTGTCAAAACCTTCCAATCTAAGAGAATCTTGCGCCTTGATAAAAATATCTCCCCCATCTCCTCCAGTGTTGGTACTCGCAGAAGTTACCGCCCCATTTTCAAAGAGAATATCTTTCGCTTCCAGTTGTATCAAGCCACTCTTTCCAATTTCATCTCCCATCAGTGTTATCCAAATGCCAGAACGCGCAAAAAAACCGCTGAGATTGCTATAACGGACATCTTGATAACCTGAAGCCCGGATAAGATTTTTGGCAGTGACGCGCAGATGAGAACCCCGACCGGTGCCTTCCGTATTGCCAACCAATTGTCCACCTTGAAGTAACTCCACATTGTTATCTGCGAGAATCTCAATTTTTCCGCCGTCTTCTGCGCCTAAAGTTTTTCCCCAGATGTAACTTTTGTCGATAAGTACATTATTCCCAAGAATCAACACATTACCGCCGCCCACACCACTGACCTCAACAAAGGCGTGTTCAGTCAAAGAGATATTACCTAATTGCTGAATCCCACTTCTTGCTAATTCTAAATTGTCGATCATGATTTCGCCGGGCGAGGCAACGCTGACCAAGTTGATTCGTCCATGCGCCGCTTGCAACAATGGCGAACGAATCACATCTATCCATTCCCCATAGCCATCAGTCACTGTGGTTTTGAAAATAGTACCTTGCTTGATCTCCAAGTCACCGCCAATCAGTGATAACGTCTTGCCTTCCATCACTTTGAGTCCCGCGGAATTATTTTCCCATTCTGTTTTAGAAAGTTCACCGCGTCCACTCACCGAGATCGGCGCAACGGTATTTGTTAAGAAACCAAAGGCTTCCACCGGCGCAACCGTCAAGACACTGTGATGAGGCAGCCGCGCATCGAACCGTCCCCCGTCCCCCAATCGCAGATAATCGGCAGTGCTGGCGTGAAAATCTCCTTGGACATCCAATTTTGCATTCGCTCCAAACAGAATACCGTAGGGATTAATAAAGTACATATCTGCATTCGGTATCGTGGCACGAATTAAACCATCAATATTCGAGGGCTGACCACCAGTGACGCGACTGATGATATTTTTAATGCCAGCATTTCCTGTAAACGTAGCAACTTGGTTAGATTGCAGATTAAAAGTTTGAAAACTATGAAATAAATTATTCCCCACCTGTTGTCCCAACGCAGCATCAATCCTCAAATCATGTCCGCTGAGCACATCCGTCCGCCCAAAACTGCCATCCAATACCACATCCGCTTGACATATTTGCCCAAAATTCACCACACAGATAATGTATAGAATCCATTGTTTAAACATGTCAATTTCCTAAGAGTTGAGCTATTGTGACTGAGTGGATCGCGCTTGATGATTGAGTGGATCGTGCATGACCACGAACGACACACGCTAATTTGGGTTGAACCACGCCAATTTTTGCTGTAATTTCACCACATCGCCGATAATAATCAAACTTTGCGACGTGACCTCCGCTTGTGCCACGATAGCAGGTAAGGTCGTTAGCGTACCAACGAAGACTTTTTGCTCGGAGGTGGTGGCTTTTTGTACCAAGGCAGCGGGTTTGTCAGCGGATAATCCGTGTTGAATCAGTTCATTGCAGATGGTGGGCAGGGCGCGCAATCCCATGTAAATGACTACGGTCTGAAACGGTTGCACCAATAAATTCCAGTTTAAATCGGTCGAATCATTTTTCAAATGTCCCGTGACAAATACGCAGGCTTGTGCATAATCCCGGTGCGTCAGTGGAATACCCGCATACGCCGAACTGCCCAAAGCTGCGGTAATGCCCGGCACCACTTGAAACGGAATGCCTTGTTCCATCAACGTTTCGATTTCCTCTCCCCCCCGCCCAAACATGAACGGATCGCCGCCTTTCAAGCGCAATACCCGTTTGCCCTGTTTTGCCAATTTCGCCAAGAGTTGATTAATTTCTTCTTGTGGAATCGGATGATGGGTTGGTTGTTTGCCCACGTAGATTTTTTCTGCATCACGCCGCACTAAATTAAGCACTTCGTCAGAAACTAAACGGTCATATAACACCACATCCGCCTGTTGCATCAAGCGTAATGCACGAAAAGTTAATAAATCCGGATCGCCCGGTCCCGCTCCTACCAAATAAACTTCACCAAATTTTGATTCAGCGGATTGATTTTGTAATAATTTTTCTAACGCTTCCGTCGCAGCCTGAGTATGTCCGGACAATAACATTTCCGCGATGGAACCTTGCAACACGGTTTCCCAAAAACCCCGCCGTTGATGGGCTGACAATTGCGTTTTGACTTTATCTCGAAAACTTGCAATAAATGTCGCCAGCCGTCCATACGCCGCAGGAATCAGGGCTTCTAATTTCGCTCGCAGCAACCGCGCCAATACGGGAGAGGCACCGCCGGTCGAAATCGCAATTTGCACGGGGGAGCGGTCAATAATCGACGGCATGATGAAACTGCACAATTCAGGCTGATCAACGACATTGACGGGAATCAAGCGCGATTTTGCGAGGCGAGACACTTCGGCATTCACTTGTTTGTCATTCGTCGCGGCGATCACTAAACTGCATCCGTGCAAATCATCGGCTTGAAAGGTACGCATCTGAGCCCGAATTTGCCCCGCTTCTGCCCATTGTTGCAACGTCGCAGACAGGTGGGGCGCGATGACGGTTACAGTGGCTTGCGCTTGCAATAACAATTCAACTTTGCGAGTGGCAGTTGCACCTCCGCCGACCACAAGACAGGTTTGTTGGCGTAAATTGAGAAAAATAGGTAGAAAATCCATGAGTTATATTGATTCTTTGATGGTTAGCGTGATGATGACAATAGGTCTGGCTTGTGTTAAACTATAAATTAGTATATAAGAATTTAACGAAATACTGAAGTACGGTTCACT
>JFJP01040778.1_pt1 | contig 10678 bp, 5 predicted proteins | sample 431651 | NCBI WGS metagenome assembly JFJP01 (sample SAMN02602958, study PRJNA72255) | Microbial mat metagenome, whole genome shotgun sequencing project. | biome: fresh water; feature: sink hole; material: water; isolation source: purple microbial (photo- and chemosynthetic) mats found in...
ACACCCACGGTTATTCAGGAGGCTGTCTCAAAAGCACCTTCTTTTTAATAACCCCTAAATCCCCTAAAGGGGACTTTCTCATTACCAATGATTTACAGAATCCCGCTTAGGCGGGACAGGGGGTAAAAAAAGTATTTTGAGACACCCTCTTATATTGGAATCAAACGTATCAGCAGTATTTCTGATTGATAAAATAATAATGTCAAAGGAATATCGTTATTTTTATAACAGGACAGATGTGAATTAATGAAAATTGTAAGTCTCGCAATACTTCTTTCGATTATCGTTGAACTTGTCTCCGGGCAATCTGCTGAACGGTATACAATAAGTGGATATGTGAGGGAGGCAGTCAGTGGTGAAACACTTATCGGAGTAAATGTATATCTACCTGATCTTCAGATTGGAACAGTTACAAACACTTATGGATTTTATTCTCTTACTCTTGCTGCAGCAGATTCGGTGAAAATAGCATTTTCATATGTCGGTTTTAGCCAGACAGTTATAACCACAGGTTTGACAAATAATGTGGAGTTGAATATAGACCTGAAAAACAACAACTTACTCAGCGAAGTCACTGTCTCAGCTTCCAGGCAGGAACGTCAGAGCGAATCAGTCAGAATGAGCTCCGTTAAGCTCCAGGTATCACAGGTAAAGAATGTGCCATCACTATTTGGTGAAAAAGACGTAATGAAAGTGATTCAGCTAATGCCTGGCGTTCAGAAAGGAACAGAAGGCACCAGCGGTATCTATGTCAGAGGCGGCGGACCTGATCAGAACCTTATTATCCTTGATGATGCCATAGTATATAATGCATTTCATCTGTTCGGATTCTTTTCTCTGTTTAATGGCGATGCCCTTAAAAGCATTGAATTTACAAAGGGAGGTTTTCCTGCCAGGTACGGTGGAAGATTATCATCAATACTGGAAATGAACATGAAGGAAGGCAATAAAGAGGAATGGCACACAGAAGGTGGTATAGGCCTTATAAGCTCCCGGGTAACAGTTGAAGGACCATTAATTAAAAACAAATCCTCAATTCTCTTGTCGGGCCGTCGTACTTATGCCGACCTGATACTCAGACCTCTGCTTAAAGCAATGGATGAAGATAACACTGGTTATTATTTTTATGATTTGAACGCTAAGGTTAACTATGACTTTGGAAGGAAGAATAAGCTATATGTGAGTGGCTATTTCGGGGAAGACAAATTCTATATGAAGAATAATCGTGACGATGTAAAAGAGAATGTTGGATTCCTTTGGGGCAATGCAAGCGGAACAATACGCTGGAATCATCTGTATAGCAATAAGATATTTTCAAACACTTCATTTGTTTTCAGTAATTATGCGTTTGGAATTTATGATAAGTACAAAGTGGTGTCAGAAAATAAAGATTATTATGCTGAATATTACTCAGGAATAACCGATTTCAGTTTAAAGTATGACATTGATTACTTTCCTAATACGAATCATTCCGTTAAAGCAGGGGCAATATCTATCTTACACAGGTTCAAACCGTATGCTTTTATTGAGGTCGACGAACCCAATAATATAAATATAAAGAATGTAAAGATTACCGATGGCATTGAATCAGCAGTATATCTTGAGGATACGTGGCAGGCGTTTAATAACCTTAAGATAAACGGAGGATTCAGGTTCAGTCATTTTCTTGCCACAAAGAATCAATACCATTTTCTGGAGCCGCGGTTGTCTGTTGCCTGGAAGATTAAAAACGACCTGGCAATGAAGGGATCATATAGTGCAATGAATCAGTATATACATCTTATCAGCAATACAGGAATAAGCCTGCCAACAGATCTATGGGTGCCAACTACCGACAGGATCAGACCCCAGAGTTCAAAGCAGGCAGCGGTAGGATTAGTAAAAGACTTAAGAGAGCCTGACCTGACAATCTCTCTGGAAACATATTACAAATCAATGGATAACGTCATCGGGTATAAAGAGGGAGCCACATTTCTGCAGCTTGATAATCCCGAATCATCGGGTGGCATAAACTGGGAAAACAATGTCACTTCAGGAAGAGCCTGGTCTTACGGAACAGAACTGCTCCTCCAGAAAAAAAGCGGGAAGCTTACAGGTTGGATAGGCTATACACTCTCGTGGACCCAAATGCAGTTTGACTCGCTGAATTTCGGGAAGAAATTCTTTGCACGATACGACAGAAGACACGATCTGTCAATTGTAGCAACCTATAAGATTAATGACCACATAACCCTATCAGGAACATGGGTTTATGGAACAGGAAATGCAGTAACTCTTCCTCTTTCAGAGTATTACGCCCCGGAGCATTTATTTGACTCACGCGATCCCTATTATCCTGGTATGCATAGCTCTTCTGCCTTCGGACTTCCTGTGAATGATTACAGCGAAAAAAATAATTTCAGGATGGGAGCTTACCACAGGCTCGATGCAGGTATCCAGTTTCATAAAGCTAAGAAATGGGGAGAACGCACCTGGGAGATCTCGGTTTATAATGTTTATAATCACCAGAATCCGTTCTATTACTATACAGAACACATTTATAAAAATAACAAGGAGTACGGTGTATTAAGACAGGTGAGCCTTTTCCCAATAATACCATCAGTTACATATTCTTTTAAGTTTTAACCTTATGCCACTAAAAATAATATCTGTATCAGTTTTATTATTCTTTGCCACATCAGCTTGTGAGAAAGTTGTAAAAGATGTCAGATTGCCAGAGTTTATTCCCAAACTTGTAGTTGCTTCGTTCATTACGCCCGGCGATACTTTATCGTACATTCAGGTAATAACAAACAGAAGAGTTTTCGGCGAAATAGGCTCAGACTATTCCCCTGGTAAACTTACAGGTAAAATATCAGATGGAATAACTGATGTAACACTTGATTCGACAGAGAACGGCATGTCTTTCAGCCCTGATAAGATGCACGTTGATTACGGAAAGACTTACAGTATATTAATATCTGGCGAGAACGGTTTAATAGCTGAAGCATCAACCACTGTTCCCGATAATGCAGATTTAAATATTAAAGCAGATACATTCTCCATATTAAGAGAATACATCGGTTACTCCTCATGGCGGGAATTTAGAATTAAGATAACTTTTACTGACCAGGCTGAAAAAGAAAATTTTTACAGGATAACGGGTACATATTCAGGTTACGTCACTTACCCGGGAGAAACAAAACCTTATTACCACAATGATAATATGTGGTTTCAGGAAGATCTAATGACCGATGCCTTTGCCGGAAATAATGGGAGTATTACAATAGAAACCGGTCTGCACAATTCTTTCACCTATTACGACTCGGCTTTTATGACGATTAAAATTCTGAACACTGAAGAATCTTACTATAAATATCACAAGTCTCTCAGAGATTACTCCGACAACGAGAATCCTTTCACAGAATCTACTCCTGTATATTCAAACATTACCGGAGGATTGGGAATCTTTACGTCTTATGCAATTGATTCTATTCTTTTCAGGCTCAAATAAAAGCCTGGCATTGCCATTCTGCTGTTACTGTTTATTGCTGATAATCAAGACAGTAATTCTATTTAACAAAAGTTTAACAAATCATTAACCTTATCAAGTGCAACATTTCTGACAACTGTTCGTCTATAGTATGAATGGATGACTAAGACAATAATTAATTTTTGGACAGATCATTTTTTATTGAAACGATCAGGCAACCATGAAAGGAATAATTTAACAAAGGTTTTAATTTCTCTACAAATGCCGTCCGGCAGATTCTACGATCAGGTTTAGGTAAATCAGGGAAAGGTACCTCTCGGTATCTTTCCTTTCTTTTTAAGATTTAAATCATATTTTTCTATTTTCAAAGATGCTATTTTCGCAGAAATCTGAAGGGCTTTTCCTTAAAAGGGAAAGAAAGTCAATGCTCACTGTGTGAAAAGAATTATCTTATGAAAAGAAAGATCAGGTTCAGTCTTGTTTACCGCGACATGTGGCAATCTTCAGGCAAGTATCAGCCTCGTATCGATCAGCTTAAGGAAGTTGCACCATATATTATAGAGATGGGATGTTTCGACCGTGTAGAAACGAACGGTGGCGCATTCGAACAGGTACAGCTAATGTATGGTGAAAATCCGAATTTAGCTGTGAGGGAATGGACCAAGCCATTCAATGATGCCGGTATCCAGACACAGATGCTGGAAAGAGCATTGAACGGTATAAGAATGTATCCTGTACCAGCTGATGTGCGAAAACTTATGTTCAAAGTAAAAAAAGCGCAGGGTGTCGATATTGCGAGATCATTCTGCGGATTAAATGATCACCGTAACCTGGAGCTTTCTGTAAAATATGCAAAAGAGGCCGGGATGATATCCCAGGCTGCTCTTTCAATAACTTATTCTCCCGTTCATACAGTTGATTATTATATGGATGTGGTTAATCATATCGTTGAATATGGTGCTGATGAAATCTGTCTCAAGGATATGGCCGGAGTTGGCAGGCCCGCCATGCTGGGTGAACTGGTGAAAAGAATAAAAACAAAACATCCTGAAATATTGGTCCAGTATCATGGTCATTCTGGTCCGGGAATGTCGGTCGCTTCTATGCTTGAAGTGGCAAGGGCTGGTGCTGATTATCTTGATGTTGCAATGGAACCACTAAGCTGGGGAATGATTCATCCTGACGTGATTGCCATTCATGCTATCATGAAGGATGCCGGATTTGATGTTCCTGAAATTAATATGGATGCTTACATGAAAGTAAGATCTCTCACTCAGAAATTTATTGACGATTTTCTTGGCTTATTTATTGATCCCAGGAACAAGCAGATCTCTTCTCTTCTGATAAGCAGCGGTCTGCCGGGAGGAATGATGGGCAGTATGATGGCCGACCTAAAAGGAGTTCACCAGGGAATAAATACAACATTAAAAAGCAAGGGAAAGCCTGAGCTAACAGAAGACGAGCTTATTGTTAAACTTTTTAATGAAGTTGAATTTATCTGGCCGAAACTGGGATACCCTCCACTGGTAACTCCCTTCAGCCAGTATGTCAAGAATGTTGCCCTGATGAATATTATCCAGATCACGAGCGGGAAAGAAAGATACTCAATGATCGACAATAATACATGGGATATGATTCTGGGGAAAGCAGGTAAACTTCCCGGTGAGCTTGATGAAGAGATAATTGCACTGGCAAAAAGCCAGTCGCGTGAATTCTATACAGGAACTCCTCAGGATGTTTGCCCTGACCAGCTTCCCGTTTACAGAGAAGAGATGAAACTTAATGGATGGGAACATGGCAGGGACGATGAAGAACTCTTTGAGCTGGCAATGCACGACAGGCAGTATCGCGACTACAAATCGGGTGTTGCAGGAACTAGATTTGAAAATGAACTTGAAAAAGCAAGAGAGCAATCTCTTAAAAATGGAATAGCTGTTGCTGTTGAAAAAATTCTACAAAAGACAGAACCTGCTAAAGAAGTAAAGAAGAATGACCCCGATCTTAAGAATATTTTATCCCCGGCCAAAGGAAAGGTCTACTATAACCTGTTCAGGGAAATAACAGAACCGTCTGTTTCAGGAGATCCGGTATATGAAGGAGACCGTATATGTTACCTTCAGACAAATTCATATATTAGTGAAATTACATCACCATACAATGGTGAAATGGAGGAGATAATTGTTCAGCAGGGTGCAAATGTTAATAAAGGAGATTTGCTTTTCAGAATAAGAGAATTGAAACAAAACAAAAAAAAGAGGAAGAAACCCGTTGCTGAAAAGTAACCTTCTTATTCTGAAAAACACCAATAAATAACTATTCTAAGAAAACAATTTGAAAACAGAACGAAATTCTTTTAAGTAAGTTACCAGTGATATTCATTAACAAGTTCCAAATTAAAATATCAAATATGAAAAAAACTTTGATTTTTATGCTTCTCACAACTATCACATTTACCGGATGTAAAAAAGAGGAAAAGAGTGACAATCCTTTTCTTAGCAAATACGACACTCCTTTCGAAGTACCACCTTTCGACAGGATCAAGTCGTCGCATTATATGCCGGCATACTTAAGGGGGATAGAAGAACAGCGGAATGAGATAAAAGCAATAATCACCAACAGATCTGAACCAACATTTGACAATACTATTAAACCACTTGAATACAGCGGACAGACGCTCACAAGAGTGAACCGTGTTTTTGGATCGCTTAATTCGGCTAATACGAATGATACCCTGCAGCAACTTAATAAAGAACTATCTCCTATCCTCTCAAAACACAGGGATGACATCAATCTTAACGATTCTCTTTTTCAACGTGTCAGGTCGGTATTTGAAAACCGTGAAAAGTTAACGCTGACAGAGGAAGAAAAGAAAGTACTGGATGACACCTATAAAAGCTTTGTGCGCTCCGGAGCGGCTTTATCTGTTGAGGACAAAGATAAACTCCGGAAGATAAATGAAGAGTTGTCACTTTTATCCGTACAGTTCGGACAGAACCTCCTTGCTGAAACAAATGATTTCAAACTTATTATTGACAATAAAGAAGACCTTTCAGGATTACCGGAAGGTTCAATTGTACAGGCAGAAGCACTGGCCAGGAGTTTTGGCATGGCCGGGAAATGGGTATTTACTTTACAGTATCCGATAATGGAACCATTCCTGAAATATTCCGATAAAAAGGAACTCCGGAAGAAACTCTTCACCGGCTATTTCATGAAGGGAGATAATGACAATGAATATGACAATAAGGAAATTATTGCAAATATTACAAAACTGAGGATTGACCGTTCCCATCTTCTTGGTTACAGAAGTTACGCTGACTATGTACTGGAGCGCAATATGGCGAAAACACCTGAAAAAGTATTTGAATTCCTTGGACAGGTATGGGCCGCAGCAACTCCGGTTGCCAAAGCTGAAGTAGCCGCCCAGCAGGAAATGATAAGGAGGGATGGTGAAAAATTTAAACCTGAACCATGGGATTGGTGGTACTATTCTGAACGAATAAAAAAAGAGAAATATGATCTGAGTGATGAGATTATTAGGCCATACTTCATGATTGACAATGTTATGAATGGTATGTTTTATGTTGCTAATCAACTATATGGTCTTGTCTTCTCGGAACGGACCGATATTCCTAAATACCATCCCGATGTTAAGACGTTTGAGGTCAAAAGGGATGGAGAACATATTGGCATACTGATGATTGATAATTATCCACGCAATTCTAAGAGAAATGGCGCCTGGTGTGGAGCTTTCAGAGGTCAGAGCCGTGATATTGATGGGAAAATGATAACCCCTGTTGTAACAATTGTTACAAATTCCACTCCACCTTCAGCTGACAAACCTGCACTACTCACGGCTGATGAGGCCTCTACTCTCTTCCATGAATTTGGTCATGCTCTGCACCAGCTTCTTTCAAATTCGACTTATCCCGGAGTATCAGGTACTTCAGTTCCACGCGACTTTGTGGAACTGCCCTCGCAGATAATGGAACACTGGGTGCTTGAACCCGAAGTATTAAAAGTATACGCAAAACATTACCAGACAGGAGAAATTATTCCAGCTGAGATAATTGAAAAACTTGACAGAGCAGGAAAGTTTAATACAGGGTTTGCTACAGTTGAGTACCTGGCTGCTGCTCTGCTTGATATGGAATACCATGCATTAACAGAGCCATCGGACCTCAATATACGTGATTTCGAAAAAATGGCTATGGACAAATATGGCCTTATACCTGAGATTAAGCCAAGATACCGTTCAACATACTTCAATCATATATGGGCCAGCGGATATGCTGCAGGCTATTATAGTTACATCTGGTGTGAAATACTTGATGCTGACGCATTTCAGGCCTTTAAAGAAACCGGCAATATATTCAACAAAGAGGTTGCTGCCAGGTTCGAAAAAGAGATCCTTTCAAAAGGAGGCACAAGAGATCCACTTGACATGTATATTGCTTTTAGAGGAAAAGAACCTGGTATAGAAGCCCTCCTGGTGAACAGAGGATTGAAACAACCATAACTGTTTCAAATAATCATCCAGGCTAAATAATACCATCCTTGTCATGCATGGCTTATGTGCTCCTGGCGTGACAAGTAAGCACCCTCTTGAAATGGTATGTTCTGAACCAAAAGGATTTTGCTTCTCAGATAATCTCGTTATATTCTGAAAAGATATATATTTGTTCATTAAAAATATTTATTCTCAATGAGATTAAGACTACTTTTTATTCAACTGGCACTTATCACATTCACAGTAAATATTATTGCATCAGAAAGTAACCCAAAAGCAGTTAAAGGTGTACTTAACCTAAGAGAAATAAGTGATCCGGATAAGTTCATGATTAATCTGAACGGAGAATGGGAATTTTATTGGGAAAAATTATTACGTCCATATGATTTTAAAACAGGTACAATCAAGCCAGACTACTATGGGAAAGTGCCATCATACTGGATTGATTATCCGGAGGATTCAGTTGTAACTAAAAATCACGGATACGCAACATACAGGCTAACCATCTTATTTCCACAAAACTTCAACTCTCCTCTTGGCTTAGACCTTCCTGTTTTTGACTCATCATACGATATTTATATAAATGGGAAATACCTTGGAGGGAATGGAACAACAGGAAAATCAGCAAATGAATCTGAACCTGGCTACAAAAGAAATTTTTACAGAATATACACACAGAATGATTCCCTATCGATAATAATCAATGTTTCAAATTATGATCATCGACGTGGTGGTTTCTGGCTTCCTGTAAGAATTGGCACTTTCCCCGATGTTCAAACAAGCCTGGCTAACAGCTGGGCAGGAGAATGGTCCGTTATGAGTCTTTTACTCGGGTTCTCAATTTTTTTCCTTTTCTTCTTCATAATAAACCCGAAAGATAAGATCCTGGGGTTTTTTAGTCTGGCAACCACCGCCCTTGCGTTGAGACCTCTTTTTACTTCTCATTATCTGATTCTGAACTTTTTTAATGTAGAGTGGGTATGGATCATCAGATTTGAATATATTGCTCTCTTCATGGTAATAATAGGATGGGCATGGTTTGTTGAAAATCTTTACCCATCTGTCTTTGCCAGGATAACTGCATGGATTATTACTGTATACTTTTCGATTGCGCTGATTATGACGATTTTCCTTCCGGTTAAAATATTCAGCTACTCAACAATAGTATATTATCCTTCAATGATTATACTTACGATCTACCTGCTTTACGGTAGCTTTAAGGGCATAATGAGAAAAAAAGGACTTGATCTGATATATTTTCTGGCTTTTATACTTCTTCTTTTTGGCGGATTTCATGATATTGGTGTGGCACAGGGAAAGTCTGATACTTCGGTTGGTTATCTGCTAACCTATCTAATTGTACTTTTTGTATTTATACAGGCAGCATTGTTGCTCTACACTTGGGTTAAAGCTTTTCATGAGAAAGAAAGACTCCAGAATGAGCTCGAATTTATGAACAGGAATCTTGAACTCCTTGTAAATGAAAGAACACAGGAGCTTCAATCAAGAAACGAGGAAATAGGGAAGCAGAACAGTATGATAGCCTTACAGAACAAGCAACTTTCAGATACTATTCAGTTGAAAAACAGAATTTTCTCTGTTATAGCTCACGATTTGAGAAGTCCTGTTGTAAATATTCTCTATATGCTTAACCTGCTTAAGGAGAAAGAGTACAAGGAGAAATTCGACACCTTCGCTAACTCAAGTATTCAGTATGCACAACTTGTCATCAGTCTGTTGGAAAATATGCTGGTATGGGGAAGAGGACAGGAAGAGAAGATCAAGTTCTCCCCTGAAAAACACGATCTTGCGGACATTATCCTTACCAACCTGAGTATATTTAAAGAGACCGCTGATATGAAGGAGATCGCTGTCAATTTCACCCAGGTAGGAAGCTCCACTGCGTTCATAGATAAGGACCTGCTTGATATAATTATCAGGAACCTCTTGTCGAATGCTGTCAAATACACCCCACGGGGCGGAAGGATCAGCATTCTTCTGAAGAACAAGTCGATTAATGGTGAAGGAGTAATTCTAAAAATATGCGATAACGGAGTAGGTATTAGCGCAGAGAAGCAAAAACACCTTTTTACATCTGCAGAAATCGAGAGTACTCCAGGAACAGAGAAAGAAAAAGGTACCGGGCTCGGACTTAAACTTTGCAATGATCTTATAATAATAAATAATGGCAGCATCAGAGTTGAGAGCCAGGTTGGAGAAGGAACCTGTTTTCTTATAACACTGCCAGCAAAATAGTTTCAGTCCGCTATCAGGCCGGCAAGTCCATCCTTATCAATAATCCTTATTTTTCGTCCCTTGGCTTCAACATATCCTTCTTCCTCAAGCTCACCCAGTGCCCTTGCAACTGAAGGCCGTGTCACTCCGAAGAAATCGGCAAGGTCATTCTGTGTCATACCTGTGTCAATAGCTGATCTTTCTTTTCCAGCTTTTTGCAAAATGAAATGGGCGAGTTTTCCTTTAATAGTCTTGAAATTAAGAAACTTAATCTTCTCTGAGAGGAATTGCGACCGGTTTGAAATCATGTCGAGAAAGTTAACCAGGATGATATCATTGCGGGTTAGCAGTTTCAGAAAATCACCCTTTTCAATTAACAACAATTCTCCATCCGAAACGGCCATAACATTTACGGGAAAACGATTCCTGTTACCGAAAATAAATGCAGCAGCAAGTGCCCC
>JFJP01043270.1_pt1 | contig 10678 bp, 6 predicted proteins | sample 431651 | NCBI WGS metagenome assembly JFJP01 (sample SAMN02602958, study PRJNA72255) | Microbial mat metagenome, whole genome shotgun sequencing project. | biome: fresh water; feature: sink hole; material: water; isolation source: purple microbial (photo- and chemosynthetic) mats found in...
CCATCGGCACACGGACTTACCGGCTCGGCGCTACCCCAGACGCCCTGGTGTAGTTGTCACCGATGCACAAGGGTCATTGTCGTCGCGCAAAGATGACGATCTCCGGGATTACTTCCTCGATCCATTTGGTCCCAAGCCCGTCGGAAAGACCACCGATAGCAGGACGGATCTCGGCGAGATCGTGCGCGAAGTCGACGAACTGGCGGTCTTCAATGACGAGGCCCACCACATCCACGACAGCCGAATGGCGTGGTTCAAATCAATTCAGGACATCCATCACCGGATGCTTCAAAAGGACAGTCGACTATCCATCCAAATTGACGTCACGGCAACGCCCAGGCATGACAACGGTTCGATTTTTGTCCAAACAGTCTCTGACTACCCTCTTGTCGAAGCGATCTATCAGAATGTGGTGAAACATCCTGTTCTTCCAGATGCCGCAAGCCGGGATCGTCTTGCTGAACACAAGAGCGCTATCTTCACAGAGAAATTCGATGATTATCTTCGACTAGGCATCGAGGAGTGGAAGAAGAGCTACGCCGAACATGAGCCCCTGGGGAAGAAGGCTGTGCTCTTCATCATGGTGGATGACACCAAGAACTGCGATGAGGTTGGTGCCTACCTTGAAAAGATCTGCCCCGAACTTCAAGGTGGCGTTCTGGTCATCCATACCAAGAACAACGGAGAAATCTCTGAATCAGCCACGGGGAAAAACAAGGAAGAACTGGAGAAGCTGCGCAAGGAGGCCAACGAAATTGATACATGGAAATCTCCGCACAAGGCGATCGTCTCCGTGCTCATGCTCAAGGAGGGCTGGGATGTCCGTAATGTGACCACGATTGTTGGTCTGCGGGCCTATGCCGCGAAATCGAATATCCTCCCGGAACAAACATTGGGGCGAGGCCTGCGCCGCATGTATTTCGGAACGGACACGCGGGAAACGGTATCCGTCATGGGTACGCCTGCCTTCATGGATTTTGTGGAATCCATCCAGAATGAAGGAGTAACCTTTGAGCGTGTGCCCATGGGTGCCGGGGCCACACGGAAGGAATCCCTGATCGTAGAGGTCGAAACCGGGAATCCGGAGAAGGATCTCGACGCCCTCGACATCACCGTTCCGAAGATGAGCAGGCGATTTCAGAGGGAGTACAAGGATCTGGATGCGGTCGATCCAGCTTCCCTTGGAAACAAGAAGCTTCCTGTCAAGTCTTTCACGCCTGAAGAAACGAGAGAAATCATCTTCAAGACGATGCTCGATGCAGAACTACACCACACCATTCTTCTGGATGGTGCGGGGCCAGTAGATTACCGTTCGGTGATTGCATTCTTCACTCGCCAACTCCTCAAGGAGCTTCGACTGGTGGGTGGGTATGACATCCTCTATGGCAAGGTGAAGGTCTTTGTTCGGGAACACCTCTTTGAGCATTCTCCTGTGGATTTGGAAGATCCTGTCCTGCTTCGAAATCTCTCTGAGCCCGAAGCCGGGAAGATCCTCTTTGATGGATTTAAGGCCGCCATCAACGCTCTCACCATTCAGGACACGGGTTCTTCTCGCATAGAGGACCACATCCGGTTGAGGGATACGCGCCCCTTCCGCACGGAAAACCGACCATTCCTGGCGGCGTCCAAATCCATCTTCAATCGAATCGTCGGCGAGGCGAATGCTGGTGGGTTTGAGCTTTCCTTTGCAGCCTTTCTTCAGAGCGCTCCAGATGTTGCCGCCTTCGCCAAGAACTACCTCGCAGTGGGCTTCAAGTTGGACTACGTGAAGGCCAATGGCGACCTCTCCACCTACACGCCAGACTTCTTGGTTAGGACGAATACGGACGAGGTTTGGATCGTCGAGACCAAGGGGCGCGAAGAGTTGGATCTCCCACAGAAGATGGCTCGACTGCGTCAGTGGTGTGATGATGCGACGCAGGCGAGCAAAGAAAATGGCGGAACAAAATATCGCTTCGTCTATGTTGATCAACCCGGCTTTGAACGGCACACACCCACGACATTTCAATCACTCACAACGAGCTTTCGCGAGTACCAAGAGGCGTAATCTGTCGTCAAGTCCTTTTTAGCTTGACGCATCAGCTAAATACACTTTCATCCCCAGATTGGATCTCTTTAGGAAGCCTCGACCATGGCCCGTCCCACTCAAGACTCCCAACGGTACGAACTCAGCGATGCTGAAAAGCGCGATCTCATCGCCTTGATTCAGGTAGGAAAGCCCCTTCCGGAAAAATATCGATTCCTATTGTTTGAAGACAAACGGGAGGTAGAACTGGTCTGGAATGGGAAAACTCGGGATGTGTGCACGGCTATTCTGCCCTTCCAGACGCTAGAACATATCGATGAGCCGCGTAGAGAAAAACATGAAGAAAACCAGCTTGTCGGTTTCGATGGTAGTGGGCGACAAACCACGGGGTGGACAAACAAACTCATTTGGGGTGACAACAAACTTATTCTCTCAAGCCTTAAATCTGGGGCACTACGCCGACAGATCGAAGAGGCAGGCGGCCTCAAGCTCATCTACATTGACCCGCCCTTCGACGTTGGGGCCGACTTCAGCATGGATATTGAAATTGGAGGAGAAACGTTTCACAAAGAGCCTAATCTTCTTGAACAAATCGCCTACAGGGATACCTGGGGGCGGGGAGCAGACTCATTTATTTCGATGATATACGAACGTCTAATTCTAATGCGGGACTTATTGGCCGCAGACGGTAGCATATACGTACATTGCGATTGGCGGCTTGCCAGCCTAGTTAGATTGGTTCTTGATGAAATTTTCGGCAAGGGTGGAGATAACGATTCTCCCGGATTTCGAAATGAAATAATTTGGCATTTCACTCAAGGCGGAAAAGGTGCAAAGCATTGGGCTCGCAAGCACAACTCCATTCTTTACTATTCAAAGACAGAGCGTCCTATTTTCAATCAAGATGCCGTTCGATTTGCTTTTACACCGCATAAACAAGATGAAAAAGGTGAAAATTATGGCGGTCGCATGGGGGTTGATGAAGATGGACGTAGATATGTCGAGAAATGGGGCACCGGAAAAAAGAAATTATACAGATACTATCTAGATGAAGGTAAATTGCCGGAGGATGTTTGGTCCGATATTCAATCAATCCAATCCGCCGCATCAGAGCGTTTGGATTACCCCACTCAAAAACCCGAAGCTCTGATAGAAAGAATTATTAAAGCCAGTTCGAACTCAGGAGATTTAATCGCTGATTTTTTCTGTGGCAGTGGCACTACTGCTGCTGTTGCTGAAAAGCTAGGTCGCAATTGGATCGCCGCAGATCTTGGGAAGTTCGGTATTCACACAACGCGTAAGCGGATGATCGAAATACAACGTGAACTTAAGGCTACCGGTCTAAATTACCGGGCCTTCGACGTTATGAACCTTGGGCGATACGAACGACAGGCATATCTGAATGTAGGAGGCAATCTCAGCAAGAAACAGAAGGAATTTGCATTGGCCCGCAAGGAACAAGAATTTAGAGAACTCATTTTGCGAGCCTACAAGGCCCAACCAGTAGAGAATGATGCATTTTTCCATGGGAAGAATGCGGGGCGTCTAGTGGTTGTTGGTCCCATTAATCTTCCCGTGGGCCGCCTTTTCGTAGAGGAGGTCATCACAGAATGTCGCAAACGTGGGGCGTCCCGCGTGGATGTCCTAGCCTTTGAATTTGAAATGGGCCTTTTCCCGGCTGTGCTGGAAGAAGCAAAACAGAAGGGTATAGATATCGCCCCGAAGACTGTCCCGCCCGAGGTCTTCGACAAGAGGGCTGTGGACAAGGGCCAGGTTCACTTTGCGGACATAAGTTACGTGGAAGCCACTCCGCGTTATAACAAGAAGGACAAGCTGAAGCTAGCCATTGAGTTGACTGACTTCTCGGTCTACCACAGTCAGGGGCTGGCGGACTCGTTGGCTGCTGAATTGAAAGAAGGTAAGAGCGAGGTAATCTGTGACAATGGCGCTCTAGTCAAAGTAAGTAAAGACAAGCAAGGGGTTGTAAAGCGAGAGGTGCTCACCAAACAATGGACCGATTGGGTGGATTACTGGGCTGTTGACTTCGACTATGAGAGTCGAAAAGAAATCATTAAGGTCCCAACCACGCTCGGGCTAGATGTGAATGATGGTGGCTTGCGCCCTCTGGAAGGAATTTCTCTCGATTTCGAGGAGCGTTGGACCGGTAGTTACATTTTTGAAAACGAGTGGCAGAGTTTCCGTACACACCAAAATCGGAAGCTAGAACTCATCACGGCAGACCATACTTACAATAAACTGGGCCGGTTTGTCGTAGCGGTTAAGGTGGTCGACATCTTTGGAAATGACACCATGACGCTACTGACCGTGAATGTCGGCTGACGGAGAATTGATCCTCATGAGCCGCCAAGCCGCCAGTCGTCGAAGGGTACTGGTCGACCATGTCCGCAAAGGCAAGGTCTTGGTACCGCCCTTTGTTCATCAACTCGGTGGGTTGCGGGAGATTTCTTGGGCGCAAACCCTTGTGCCAGAACTTGCCTGGATCGGGCTGCTACATGGCCGATTCGGTGACAAGGATGCGGTGGAATTGATCACGGCCATATCCAGGGCGGCCCGCAATACGCGTTCTGTCGATGGGCCTTCGTCGGAAACAAAGCTATCGGTTTTCGCTTCCGCGAGTGATTTCCAAAGATTGGCACCGCCAGCATGGGCGGACATTCGAGCGATTCTGGAGGCAGAGAATCACCTTCATGCCATACGGGAGGGATTGTCCCCGCTAGCGGCAAACTATCCGACTTTCCCCCTTGGTGGGCTTTGGGACAAAGCTGCTCACTCCGGTCTTAAAGCGAGTCTTCAGCCGCTGAAAGAAACGTTGATGCACCTTTTCTCCAGAGATGAGCGGTGGGCCATGATGGTTCAGGCAACCGCAATCTGGCTCTGGTTCGACTCCGGAAAACTGAAGGTCTTTGAAGGGCTGGTGCTGGCCCAATTCCCTGAAATCGAGCGCTACCCCGAAACAGAGCTTTCTCGGCAGGTGGGGAGTTCAATTCGAGCATCCTTGAATTCATTTTTTGGGATGGAATCCTGCTACGACACGTCCTCGCCATGGCCCATCGAATTCTGGAACCAAGGATTGGTGCTCGAACCATGTGAGTTACCCCATGAATGACGAAATGATCAGGTCCTTGGTCCAATCCTTTGTTGGAAATGCGCTGGCAGAACTTGATCTCCGCCTCAAATACTGCCCGATCGAATTTGCCAAGAACGAGGAACATGAAGTCCTCGGGGCTTTGCTCGCTCGCCAAACTACTCTGGCCATCCAACTGGCGGAGTCTCCATCCATCTGGACTGGGGATGTGGCCCCGATTATTCTCCGCGCCATGGCAGACGTACACATCACGGTTGTCTGGATTCTGAAAGATGCACGGGAAAGATCACGCCAGTTCATTCGGTACGGCCTTGGTCAGGCCAAGTTGAACCTTGAGCATCGGAAGGCCGAACTAGATCCAGCCCATCCCGATCCAAAGCATCAGATCATTGTCGAAGCGCTCGAAAGTTGGATCGACACCCAGCGTTTCACCTGGCTTACCGAGGTGAATCTCGGTAGCTGGTCGGGGAAGAATGTTCGCGAAATGGCAGAGGAAGCCGGTTGTATCGACTTTTACAAATTCGTCTATTCGCCTTTCAGTTCCTGTGCCCATTCCACCTGGGAGCACGTGGAGAGGTACAACCTTCGGAAATGCCAGAATCCGCTGCATCGATTTCATCGGGTTCCTGCGGTTCTGGAGTGGCCACTTGACCCGAACTACCTTCGATTGGTCGCCAAATATCTTCGGAAGACTCTCCATGCCTTCGATGAAGTAGCGGGGGTCAAGGGGCTCTACCCCGATGTCCTCGATCGGCTCGATCAGGAGTGGGCGAAACAATCCAAAACCAACCAGGAGGAGGCTGATCTCGCCTCCACCCAAACACCACCATTGCCTGCCCCTCCTGACCACTTGAACTAAACCGTTGGGCGCAGAGAGTTACAAAGCGACTCCTCGATCGTCCAGTCGATTTTTTTAGGGGCACTTCGCCTAGATTGCTTCGGCGATCGAACCGCCCAATTCGGTGGAATCAAAAAATCGATACTGAGGCAACTATCGACTTGAGTCCAAATTCTCACGATAGGGCTTTTGCGAATTCCAGGGTGTGGGGGCCGGTTAGCAAGTCTGTTCAAGCGATATGCAACCCGGCAAACTTCAGACCATCCTCCAGAGGGCCTGCGCACTACCGTTGGAAGCAGAGGGCCGCTGGGCTTGCGCGTCCGGGGGGAAATTTCATCAACAACCAACTCGCAAGAGCATCGCTCGGAATATATGCCCTCACGCACGACCTCTATTCAGGTGGAGCCTTCCTTTTGGTGTGGGATCCCGCACGAAAGAAGCCCTTACATTTACGCCTGAACCGCATCTCGGCAGTAAAGGTCGGGAGTCGCCCCGCCAGCGCTCCGAATTTGGAGATCCTGGAACACGCCGCCAAATACCAGATCGGGGGGTGGACCAGCGACGAGCCGCCCTTCGAAGTCGAGGTTCAGATCGCGGGTGCCCACTGGGTCCAGGCATTCAAAGAAGCCCCCCCGGCGTTACCAGAATTCCAGTCCTTCCCCGCCAAGGACGGCCAATCCATGACTGTCCGCTTCAAGGCCAACCACGAAAATGGCCCCTCGCGCTGGATCCTCCAGTTTGGCGCAGCCGCCAAGGTGATCGCCCCAGCAAGCCTGAGAGCCCTGGTGGCCGATCAGCACCGAAAAGCCCTTGAGCAATACTGTGGTGGTGGCATCGGTCCTATGACCCAGGCAGTGTCGGCGAGCGGGTGCTGATGGAGAGTTCGCACCCCCCACCCTCAGGAATCTAAAAATGTGCTGGCCTCTCAGGACTGTGCCGTCCACAAGTGGCACACCCTGTCTCAAATCCGATACCGGCCCATCTGAATCAAGGTTGCAGAGAGTCATTCTAGTGATCTGTCCCCGATCAGTTCGGTTCGATTCTGGATCATGTCAAGACCAATAACTGCATATATTTAGGTCAAAAGTCATAATAACCAGGGCGCGGCCATGGCCGCGCCGAGTTATTTCCGGCATCATGATCTCAACGGAACCCACCATGGCCCAAGCGATCCAAGCTCCTCCCCTTCAGGCCCTGCTTCACGAATGCCGCAAGGTGATCGTGGGCCAGCCCCATCTCCTCAACCGTCTGCTGCTGGCCCTGCTCTGTCGGGGCCATGTGTTGCTGGAGGGCCTGCCGGGCCTGGCCAAGACCCGCACCATCAAGACCCTGGCCGCTGCCAGCGAGATGGAATTCCGCCGCATCCAGTTCACACCGGATCTGCTGCCCTCCGATGTGGTGGGCACCCTGGTCTTCGATCCCCGCAACCTCACCTTCACCCCCAAGAAGGGTCCCATCTTCGCCAACCTCCTGCTGGCCGACGAGATCAACCGCGCCCCCAGCAAGGTGCAGGCGGCCCTCCTCGAAGCCATGGAAGAGCGTCAGGTGACGCTTGGCGAAGAGAGCTTCAAGCTGCCGGACCCCTTCCTGGTGCTCGCCACCCAGAACCCCCTGGAGCAGGAAGGCACCTTCCCCCTGCCGGAAGCCCAGATGGACCGGTTCCTCTTCAAGCTCAAGATCGACTACCCCTCCCAGAGCGATGAAGTGGAAGTGCTGCGGCGGGCCGATGGCCACGAAGAGTCCGTGCTACCAGTGATGGACGACGCCACCGTGCAGCAGGGGGCCCGCCTAGCCTCCCAGGTGCGCCTGGACGATGCCATCCGCGACTACATCGTGCGCCTGGTGCAGGCCACACGCCCTGGCCACGGCAAGGCCTGGAAGGGCCGCGAACTGCTGCGCTGCGGCGCCAGCCCCCGGGCCTCCCTGGCCCTCCAGAACGCACCTAGCCCCCGACGTGCTGCGCCACCGCCTGCTGCTCACCTACGAGAGCGAAGCCGATGGTGTAACCACGGACGAAGTGATCCGCGCCCTGCTGGGAGCCGTGGCACGGCCCTGACCGAGGTGCAGGCACAAGTTGATCTAAATCCCGAACACCAGAAGGGTTTCTGGGGATTTCTGTCTTCCTGCACTGGCAACGTTCCAGGCCACCTCGACGCCGATGAGAGCTTCCTTTGGTTCATGCGGAAAGCCGAGCCTGTGCGCGCCAAGGTCATCCGCAAGCCGGAGATGGTGATCCGGGACTGATTACAATTCCGTGCCCCTCTATTTCACCGATCCATGACCACCGCACTATAATCCAGCCTGCTCCCCCTTTTTCCGCACTCATCACTCCGAGGGCCCCATGGTTGGCTGGCTGGGACGGATTTCGAAAGTCGTACACCTGGCCACCGTCCTTATGACGCTTCCAGGCTCTGCCCAGGAAGCCAAGAAGATGCCTATGCACGTCACAGTGCGGGGCACCTGGACGGAGACACGGGAGTGCACCCATGAGTCGGGAAGGACGGAATGCAAGCACTGCCGGGTTGAGGGACGGCTCATCGCCAGTTGGGATGCCGAGGTGGTGGCCCAGGGGGGTCAGATCTTCACGAATCCGACACCCGGGCGGGTGCACGTGGACTACCTGGAGCGGGAGTACTGTCCCTTCGACGGCGAGGGGAAGAGGAACACCGGCAAGGGCAACGGCCCCCTGATCTCGCCCATGCGACTGAACCGCGGGCCAGACTACGCCGCAGGCGAGGGCGCCCTAGGCATCATGGTGGACCAGCCCGTCGCAGGCCTCGCCCAGGCTCGCAACCTCCTGTTCAAGGAGTTCCAGCCCGGGCCCGCGGATATGCAGGCTGAAGCGCAATCCGTGATGGCGAACATGAAGGCCGCCCAGCGCCGCTACAACCGCATGGTCGGCCTCCAGGCGCCCTTTCGGACGAGCGCCAGCGGCAACTGGGACATGGTGGGCCTCACGATGCTGGTGGCCATCGGCCCCGGAAAAGGCAGCGGCTCGGTGGCGTGGGAGGAACAGGGGGCCGTCAACGACGAGGCCTGGGAACTCCGGGTCGTGGATGTGCAGGGCCTCACCAAAGGTGCCAACTGGGCCCGCCAGGAGGGCACCGAAGACACCATCAAGCGAAAAACCCGCTACGAAGTGAGCTGGAGCTTTGTGCCCGTGGAGGACGGCGAGGCCACGGTGGAGATCCTGGACTACGAGGACTGGATCCCCGAGGGCAATATCGGGGAGCCCGGGAAATCCGGCAATACCCTCCAGGTGAAGGTCAAAGCCCACAAGGCGGGCCACCCGGACCAGCCCCTGGACCGGAAGGTGAACTTCACGTTCAACCTGGAGGGAACCTCCATGGAGCCTGGGGTCTGCATGAACTGGCCCCCCAAGCCCGGCATGTCGGACTACGGGTTGAAGATCCTGGCGGAACGCAACAAGACGCTCGATGTCATCGGCCCGGACGAGGCGAAGACGCGCAAAGCCGGCAAGGAGGCCGAACTCACGGTTTCGGCCATCGCCTATGGCGCATGGACCCGCCTGAAGGTGACCGCCGAGACCGAGGATGGCCACAAGCTGAAGGTCCGCTTCCGCGACAAGGAAATCCTGGACATTCCACTGCCCCACTTCGAAGGGGAGAACCACGTCGCCCTGGCCTACCTGAAGCGCCACAGGCTGACGGGGGTGGGGGCCGACTGGGACAAGGAAATGGAGCCCATGGGCAACGGCTATGACGGAGACGGGCTCACCCTCTACGAGGAATATCGGGGCTTCGCTGTGAAGGGCAAACACCTCACGGGTCATCCCTCCAAAAAGGATGTCTTCATCCACGACGAGACAGGGCAGGCAGGGGGTGGCATCGCCTTGTTCGAGAAAATCACCGGTCTGGTGGCTCATTCTGTGGACCTGGAGGAGCTGGGTACCGCGCGTGTGGTGAACCGGAATCATGCCCAGGAACCTCATGCCGTGGACCAACACGGCATCCTACTCAAGAAGGGGCCGAGAGGCTCCACCGCCATCGTTTATGGGAATGACAAGGACATGGGGAGCCCACCCCGGGCCTGGCCTTACATATCACTTCCCTACCCCGGTCCTGTGGACGCTCATCAGGATGCTCTGGTTGCCCACGAGATCTGCCACTGTGTTGGCGTCCAGCACCACGGGGATGATCTCGCGCTGACGCGCTGGTTCTGGGCACTGCAGGGAGAGAAGTGGGTGCTCATCGAAAAGTATTTCAGCGATGAAGCATGCAAGGAACCGCTGGCACACCCCCCTGCAGTCATCCAGGCGTTCTTCGAAGAGGACTCTCGCCCCCTCACCCGGGAGGATCCCTGGCTGAAGGCCCATCAAGACCCCGCCGGTCTTGGCGCCCGGATGCTCGTCTTTTCCAAGGACAGCCCCTTCAGCGGAGATGAAGGCTGTGTCATGCGATACGTAGAGGACGTGCAGTATGCCTTCTCCCCATCGGCCGATTCAAAGGTACGGTACATCGTCGACCCCAAGCAGACCCCCAAGGAGGCAGGGTCCACCCTCTGCGAAACGAAAGGGGGCATGAGCGTCAACGCCCCGAACCACAGACCCGTACCCAGGTCTGGCAAGGCCACCCGCGGCAATTGCAAGGCCCAGATCGTCGTCAACGACAGCTATGGGAAGTAGGATGCTGACCAGCATTTATGCTATTCGCTCATCACTCAGGACCTGACAGAGCCCGGTCCTGAG
>JFJP01002903.1_pt1 | contig 10677 bp, 12 predicted proteins | sample 431651 | NCBI WGS metagenome assembly JFJP01 (sample SAMN02602958, study PRJNA72255) | Microbial mat metagenome, whole genome shotgun sequencing project. | biome: fresh water; feature: sink hole; material: water; isolation source: purple microbial (photo- and chemosynthetic) mats found in...
CCCGCCGATCGGCCACTAACCTGTGCCGTTCGAGGACGGACGACTATGGGGTGTTTCCCCCCCCCAGAGGTATGGCTTATCAACTAACCGAAGTCACTCTGCATCCCACAACCCAAACGGATGCCGTGCGAGATTCGCATTGTAATACCGCGCATCTGCGGAAACCTCCTCGCCGAGCCATGGTGGCGGCTCGATCGCCTCTTCCTCATCGGCGAGTTCCACCTCGGCGATGACCAAACCGTCATTCGCTCCATGGAACACATCCACTTCCCAAATATGTCCGCCGGATGCGATGCGGTGCCGGGTTTTGTCGATCTCCGATGGCAAACACATATCTAGCAGGGTTCGCGCATCTTCCGGCGGGATCGGGTATTCAAATTCCCCGCGGGTGATGCCCAGCGTGCGGCCTTTGACGGTGAGCCAGGCGTTTTCCCCGGCAAGGCGGACGCGCACACAGCGGTCCGGATCAAGCGTGAGATAGCCCTGCGCCATCCGCACGCCAGGCGAACCGTCGTGCCAGTCATCGCTGGAAACGAGGAATTTGCGTTCGATTTCAGCAGCCACCGGTCGCGGAAAGTCAGGGATTTTTTGCGGGACTGTTGGTCATGGGTGACCAATCAATCTCGCCTTGATCGAGTCTCTGGACCTCGCTGGCGTAGATGGCGTCCTCATTTTTCGGGTCCATTCCGGCGGCGAGTTGGAGGAACATGCGGGCGAGGCGGCGGTTTTCATCGCCGCCCTGTTTATCGAGCAATTGCCCGCGGGCGAGCAGCAGGCGGGCGAATACCTGCGGGCTGTAGTCGGTCTTGGAAACTTCGGGAAAAACGCCCTTGGAGAGTTGGAAATTCGCCACTAGCGCCCGCTTGTTGCGCGGCGAGAGGTGGAGCGCCAATCCGAACATCCGACGGGCGGTTGCGATCGATTCCGGCGATGCCTTGGCGGCAATGATCTGATTCACCGCGAGGCCCGTAAGGTTCGAGGCGTATTCCTCGCGTTCCGAATCCATCATTCCGAGATCGCGACTGAACGCGCTCTCCACCACTTTTGGCGGATCCCAATTAAATGGCTTCGGTGGCTCCCCCAGGCAGACCGCCGCCATTCCCAGGCTAAAAATCGTCGTTGCTTGCCAAATCCCCTTCATCAGCGATAAACATCGGAAAACCTCGCAACTAGGCAAGTGGCAATTCCGGAACCCATCGACTCCAAACCCAAGCTCCGCGCGCACATGCGGCGGCTGCTTCGCTACACTCCCGCAGACTCGCGGCCCATCGGCGAGGCGGTTTTCCACTGGCTATCCTCTCGGCCCGCCCTGCGAACCATCGCCGTGTTTTCCGCCCTGCCGGGAGAGGTCGGCCTAACGGAAATGGTCGCCCGCCATCCCGACCACCGCTGGGTCTATCCGCGCATCGATGGGAATGAGCTCAAATTTCATGTCGTGCGAAATCCAGCGATTGAGCTGATTCCCGGTGCTTTCGGAGTCCGCGAGCCATCCTCCGCCCTTCCGGAAATCCCGATCGGCCAAATCGACGCTTTCATCTGCCCGGGCCTGGCCTTCGATACTCGTGGCGGCCGCCTCGGGCGCGGGCGCGGGTTCTACGACCGGATGCTCGCCAACGCCCGCCCGGACGTCGAAAAAATCGGCGTTTGTTTCCCCAACCAAATCGTCGCCGACACGTTTTCAGAGCCCCACGACATCCACATGGACGATGTGCTCTGCGAATATCCCGTCCTGTCTAGGCCCAGTTAGGCACGTCCAAGCGGAACTCCGGAATGCGCGTGAACACCCACTCACCAGTGGCCGTTTCTCCGAAAAACGCACCTTCCACCGACGCCCCGCCGGCCACCACGTGGTAGCTGTTGTAAGAGAAATTTCCTCCCGGCTCGATCACCGGCGTCTGCCCCACAACCCCGTCGCCCTCGACGACCGTGACCTCACCATCGTCTTCCCGCACCACCCACTTCCGGCCGCGGATCGTCACCGGGACCGGCGAATCGTTGTGAATCGAAATAAAATACACGAATGGGTGCGGTTTTTCCGGCGGTGTCTCAAGGCTTGGCATGTAAACCACGTCCTCCACCGTCACCCGAAGCCCTTCAAATTCCCGAATCTTGCCAGCCATGACGCGCATGCTTTCGCCTGCCGCGCTGCGTGCCAAGCACGAAAGAAAACCACCCGCGTGCGACGGCGCTTCAAAGATCAACTTGCCAAATGAACATGGAGTGCGTCTGTTTCAAGGTTCATGCCACGGTCATATTCGCGCCTCCTCACTTACGGCCTCGCCGTCGGTGTGCTTACCCTGAACGTGGCCTGCACCGGCGTTTCCTCGAATGCCCGGCAGGAGCAAGCGGATGACGCAATCATCGGCAGAGGCAAGCTCGCGCTGACGGCATTCCGCTCCACGGCCATCTCCGCAGTCCGCCAACCCGTAACCAGCACCAAACTCGGCCTAATGGTCCTCTGGCACCGGCCGCGGGAAATCGTCAGCGGTAATTTTCCCCTCCCCCTGGCCGCGCAACTCGTCGGTGCCGAAGCTCCCGGAACCCCGGCATTCGAAAAATTGCTGGATCGGAAACACTTCCCACCCGCCGAATCGGGCTCGCTCAAGTGGTTAGTGGACGGCCCGGGATTTTTCCCCGTGCTCGATCACCAAATCGCCACGGCCCGCCACTCGATCAATTTTCAGATCTATATTTTCGACAACGACGATATCGCCGTGCGTTATGCGGATGCCCTCAAACATCACTCAACCCGGGTGCCGGTCCGCGTGCTGTTTGATGACCTCGGCAGTAATGCCGCCCAAAGCTCGCCGCCCAAAACGCTCGGTCCCAGAGGCTTCAGTCCACCAGCCGACATGCGCTCCTACCTGCGGCAAAACTCCAGGGTCCATGTCCGCAGGACCCTCAATCCATGGTTGGTGTGCGATCACACCAAGCTCATCATCTTCGACCAACGCACCGCCATTCTTGGCGGCATGATGGCCGTCGAAGGTCCTGTCGTCCGCAGCTTATCCCGCGACTTCAACCGCGCCTGGCGAAAAGCCGGACCATGGGGGGATTTCGCGCTCTTCCGCCAACCCGCTATCTTCCGCAAACCTCAACCAACAGCCAATGGCATCCCGCTGCGGGTTCTCCGCACCGATCCAGCCGAGGGGCGTTATGAAATCCTCGATGCCACACTCCTCGCCATTCAAGGCGCGCGCAATCGCATCTGGATTCAAAACCCCTACTTCGCCCATGACGACATCGTCATGGCCGTCGTCGTCGCCGCCCGCCGCGGGGTGGATGTCCGCGTGATCATCCCAGCCAAAGGCGACTCACCCATCATGGATGCCGCCAATCTGGCCACTGCCAACAGCCTGATCCGGGCAGGCGCCAAGGTCTTCCAATACCCGAAAATGACCCACATGAAAGTGATGCTGTGCGACGATTGGGGAATCATGGGCTCGGCGAATCTCGATACCTTGAGCATGCGGATCAATCGCGAACTCAATCTCACGTTTTCCGATGCTGCCGCCGTCCGCTCGCTCGAAAAACAGGTTTTCCTGCCTGATTTCCGCCGATCAAGGCCAATTCGACTGGCGGAAACCCAGGATGTCGCCAACGGCTTTGCGGAAACCATCGCGGATCAGCTATAGGCGATCACATCGTCTTCCATAAGCACGCCGCTACCGGGTTGTCCGTGCATTCCCGCATACCAATGTAGGGTTTCACCCCATGGCGGGGAAATCCATTTGCGGCCATCGTCTTCTTGTAGAAGAACCACTAACCTTTTAAAAATTATGTTAATGACCATTGCAATCATACTCCTCGTCCTTTGGGCGCTGGGACTCGTGACAAGCACTACAGTGGGTGGCTTCATCCACATCCTGCTGGTATTGGCCATCGTCGTCGTTCTGATCCGGGTGATCCAAGGCCGCCGTATCCTCTGACAGCGCTGTTAGTCAAACCTGCGATAAACAGGTTGCTTGCAGCCACTCGCACGCGTTATGGTGGAAGCTTGTGACAACCCAATCATCCATGAATCCCATCAAAGTCCTGTTAGCTGACGACCACACTATTGTCCGGGAGGGCTTTCGCAGAATGCTTGAGCTCGATTCCAGCATCGTGGTCGTCGGTGAAGCGCAGGATGGACGGGAAGCCGTGACTCTTGCGCGGAAGCTCTGCCCCGACGTCGTCCTCATGGATATCGCCATGCCGCGTCTCAATGGACTAGAGGCCACCCGGCAATTGTTCAAAGCACAGCCGGAAATCAAGGTTCTCATTCTTTCAGCGCACAATGATGATGCCTATGTCAACGACGCGATCAGCTCCGGTGCCGCGGGATTCCTGCTCAAACAAACCTCGGCCCGCGATGTCTGTGGAGCCATCCGGCTAGCACATGAAGGAAAATTGTATTTTAGTCCGTCGATTTCCAAACGTCTCAGCCGCCTCCATTCGAATCCGCAGGAACGCGTCTCGCCATTCCACAAGAAAGCCGCATCGCTGACATCACGTGAAGCGGAAGTTCTACAACTCATTGCGGAAGGAAAAGCTAACAAAGAAACCGCCGACGAACTCTGCATCAGCATCAAGACCGTAGAAAAACACCGCGGCAATCTGATGGAAAAACTCGATATTCATGATACCGCAGGACTCACCCGCTACGCCATTGCGACCGGCGTTATAGAAAGCAGCGTCCAGGTCACCATTCTCTGAACTCTCATCCACAAAAACCCATGATAATTCCATTCCTCACACATTGTCCGCTTTTGAAAATCGGGTCATTCGCGCTGCTTTGCTTGCTGGCAACGCCGGAGAAAGTGGAGGCCAAAGGCCCCCGCGGAACATCTTACTCGTCGAGGTATAAGAAATCATCCGATAGTGAACGGAGCCGCTATGCGTCGCATCCAAGCTCGTCTTTCATCCTTTCATTCGGAAATGGCTATGCTGGCAGTGGCTACTATTATGGACCGCCGAATTCAGGATATTACTACCAACGTTCCGACGTAAGGTATTACTCCAACCGTGAGTCGGCACCGAGATCCTACTACAGTCAGGAACGCTATGGTCGTGGCTCCTCAGACTTTTCCGTGCAACGCGAGCTGGCCAGACGTGGTTATTATCAAGGCTATGTGGATGGACGCATGGGTCCGCAATCCCGACGGGCGATTTACCGTTACCAGCAAGATCGCGGCATGCGCCCGACCGGCTATGTCACCACCGCCTTGCTCCAAGCGCTTGGTTTGCGGTGAAAAACATGATGCGCTGGATATTATCCGCTGTGATGATGCCCATGGCCTTCGGGCAATCGGTTGATCCGGTCGTGATGTTGCTTGCCAACACACGGCCTGCTAGAATTGAAACGGCCGCGTTATCGGAATTTGATTCGCTGCTAGAAACGCGCAAGCTGCTCATCGAAGAAGCTCTGACATTGGCGCGGGATTGGCCGTGGTTGCCGTATTTGGCGGGTGGCGCACAGCCTGAGGCGGGCGGCTTCGACTGTTCCGGAGCCATGTATTTCGTGATGCGCAAGGCAGGCCTGGATCCCCCACGCAGCTCAGGCGCACAGATGGCATGGCTGAAGAAAGCCGGACGACTTCACGAGGTCTCCGCAGATGCTAAAGACCTCAAGCACCTATCACTCGCTAATCTGTTACCCGGTGACTTGTTGTTCTGGGCAGTGAATGAGATGGGAACGGCGCGGATTCATCATGTGGCGCTGTATCTCGGAACCGAAAAAATCGATGGCCGCGCCGTGATGATCAACTCGACCGATGGCCGATCCTATCGCGGACAGAAGGGCAATGGTTACGGGGTTTATGATTTCCGCGTGCCAAAACCGGAGTCATCCTCGAAATTGGTCGGCTACGGCCCGCCACCGGGGATTGAAATCGAATGATTCCATGGCTTTTTCGTGATTTTCGTGGTTTCCATCTTCCTTTCTCGGCTAAGAGCTTGGCATGCCGCTGCGGACTCAGGATTTCGACTATCATTTGCCGGACGAGCTGATCGCCTCGCGGCCCTTGGCGGAGCGTGCGGCATCGCGCATGCTGGTAGTCCACCGGGAGTCCGGGCGGATCGAACACCGGATGTTCCGGGATTTCCCGGAGTTTTTACGGCCCGATGATTTGCTGGTGCTCAACGATACCAAGGTGATTCCCGCGCGCTTGTTTTCAGATGACGGCAGAACCGAGCTGCTGTGCTTGGATCGGCTCTCGCCAGTGGAGTGGCGATGCCTCGTGCGCCCCGGCAAGCGGATGAAACCGGGCCGCACGGTGAGTGTGGGCGGAATCACCGGCACGGTCACGGAGGTTTTCGAAAATGGCGACCGCTTGATTCGCTGGGAATCGCCAGTGGATTTGAACGAACACGGACATCTCGCCCTGCCGCATTACATGGGCCGCGACGACGAACTTTCCGACCGTGACCGCTACCAAACTGTCTTCGCCCGCGAGGAGGGAGCGATCGCCGCGCCGACCGCCGGGCTGCACTTCACGCCGGAAATGTTAGATAGGCTGACGCATGCGTTTCTCACCCTGCACGTCGGCGTCGGGACCTTCCGTCCGGTGAGCGTGGAGGTGGTTTCGGACCACATCATGCACTCGGAGAAATACGCGGTAAGCGCGGAAACCGCCCGCCGCGTGAACGCCGCAGGCCGGGTGGTGGCAGTCGGCACTACGGTGACACGCGTGCTGGAAGCGATCGGCAGGCAGGCTCCTTCAGGCGGCAAGCGGATTGAAGAAATAGAACACGTGGGAGCGACGGATATTTTCATCCATCCGCCTTATGATTTCCGGGTGGTGGGCGGCTTGCTGACGAATTTCCACCTGCCGCAGAGCACCTTGATCATGTTGGTGAGCGCACTGGCCGGGCAGGAATTGGTGATGGAGGCATATCAAAAAGCAGTCGAAGCGCGCTATCGATTTTACAGCTACGGAGACTGCATGTTAGTGATTTGAACTATTTCCATTTCCATGATCATCTACCTCCTTGTTTTTCTCTCAGGTTTTTCCGCTTTGATCTATCAGGTTTTGTGGATGAAGCAGCTGGGGTTGTTGTTCGGTAACACTTCGCACGCCGCCGGGGCCACATTGGCGGCCTTCTTTGCGGGCTTGGCCGCCGGCAGTTGGTTTTGGGGAAAGCGTTCAAGCCGATCTGGAAATCCGCTGCGCATTTACGCAGGCCTGGAACTTGGCATCGCCATTACGGCACTTCTCTACTTTGTAGTGATGAAGGGCTATCATGTCATTTATCCGGAGGTATATCAAACCGTGCATTCGGGCGCATGGCTTCTGCTGATCAAATTTCTGCTGGCGCTGGTGCTGATTTTTCCACCGGCATTTTGCATGGGCGGGACCATCCCGATCATCGGGCAGCACGCCATCCGCAACCCGTTGCGGTTCGGGTCGACCTCAGCGTTGCTCTATGGTGTCAATACTCTGGGCGCGGCCCTTGGCGCATTGCTGGCCGGGTTTTTTATGCCACTTTGGTTCGGTTTTCGAACGACTTGTTTCATCGCCATGGGCGTCACCGGGATCGTCGCGGTTCTGGCCTTGCTGGTTTCACGATCGTCTTCGGCATCACGCGTGGTTGAGGTCAACAAGGTTGAGGATGAAGCATCGACTGCCGCGAAGGATCCGGTGGATGATCAGAAGTTGGACAAGAACCGGGTCGCCTTGTCGGTCATTTGCTTCATGTCGGGCTTTGGCATACTCGCTTTGGAGGTGCTTTGGACGCGGATGCTTGCGTTGGTGCTGGAAAACTCGGTCTACACGTTTGCGGCGATTCTTGTGGTGGTGCTGACCTGCCTTGCCGGCGGGTCCTTGATCAGTTCCGTGCTCGCCCGGAGGCAATGGTCGCCGAACCTGGTCCTTGCGGTCTTGCTAGGTCTCAGTGGCATTGCCATTGCCATGACTCCCACCGTTTTCATGGAGTTGACCGATTCATTCCAGTTCCAGGCGGTCAAGGCGAGTTGGTTGGATTTCGTGTTTATGATTTTCAAAAAATGCGCGCTGATCATGGGTCCGCCGGCCTTGGTGCTGGGCGCGGTCTTTCCTTATCTAATGAAAACCGAGGAGCAGTATGCCACCTCGCCGGGAAGGAGTTTGGGCCGCCTCGCGACGATCAACACGATTGGAGCCATCATTGGTTCGCTCGTCTGTGCGTTTCTTTTTCTCGAGCAGTTCGGTCTGTGGCGTTCCATGCAGATCATGGGCGTCATCTACTTTCTGATGGCCATCGGGATGCCATCGGTTCGGGGTCGCGTGGGGATCGCTGTCAAGGGCGTCAGTGTTGTCGGGCTGATTCTGCTGTTCACAGCACTCAATCCGTCCCAACTGCCGGTGACCGGCGTGCTTGCAGCGCGAAAGGATGAAGTGACCCTCAAGGCATGGGAGGGCAGCGATTGCACGGTTTCGGTGGTCCACGGCAATGACGGATTGGCCATTAAAATCAATTCGGACTACGGTCTGGGGTCCACGAATGGCCGCGTCAGGCAAGCCTGTCAGGCCGAAATTCCGCTGATGCTCAAGCAGGATGCGAAGTCGGTCTTTTTCCTGGGGATGGGAACCGGCATCAGCGCAGGGGCCGCGCTCTCCGATCGCTTTCCCCAGGTGGAGCGGGTGGTCACCTGCGAACTGTCACCCAACGTCATCACCGCTTCCAAGGAATACATGACCGACGTGGACGGGGTCGATCTCACCAACGGTCTTTTCACAGACCCGCGCTCCACGGTTCTAACGGAAGACGGCCGGCACTATCTCATGGCCACACAGGAGAAGTTCGATGTGATCGACGCGGATCTATTTGTGCCTTACCATTCCGGTGCCGGCAGCCTTTATACGACGGAGCATTTCGAAAGCGTGAAACGCCGTCTCAAACCGGACGGAATTTTTGTCCAGTGGCTGCCTGTCTATCAGCTGACGGATTTTGAATTCCACGTGATCGGCCGGACCATGCTGGAAGTGTTCGATCAGGTTTCGCTTTGGCGCTGCGATTTTGCACCTTTCAATGAGGTGGTTGCCTTCGTGGGACACAATGGGAAAGTGCCGCTGGAAGCTTGCGACATCGACGATTCTCAGACCAGGAAAAGTTTTATCGATGGGAATGACCATAATGACATTTACAAGACGCTCAACCCGCAGACGGCCCTGTTGTATTATGGCGGAAACGTGACGGCTTCGAAGGAATTATTCGTGGGATATCCGGTCAATACGGATGACAAGCCGGTGATTGAATACATGGCCCCAAGGTATTTCCGGGATGAGGGTAACGATAAGACGCCTTGGTTTGTGGGTCCTTACATCCTCAAGTTCATCAAAGACCTGCAGAATGCCTGTCCTCCGGACAAGGACCCCTTGCTTGTGAACCGCACGCCGACTAACCGACGTTTGCCATTAGCCGGTAGCGCGTATCACGAGACGAAGTTGTGGGCTCAAGTCGGAAACAATGCCGAGTGTGAGCAGAGTTGGGAACAATTCATCAAAGAGTGGTTGGATCAGTAAACGAGGCTAGTTCTTGAATTTAAATCATCAATCGTCAATCCATTCTCTTTTCTTCACCGGAGCGAGACGCTCCAGCTACTTGTTGGATTTCCGCCTCAGCCTTTGATTGACGATTGCGGATTGCCACCTCGGCATTCAGGAAATTTCAAAAGCGATGCGCGGCGGGGATTGTCGGCCGCCGGTGAGTGCGTGGCGGGTTATGCGGGTGCCGAGCAAGGCTTCGAGCATCCGGAGTTCCATCGTGATTGCGCGCGGGTATTGCTCGAAGATGCGCTGGAGGGGATTGTGGAGTTCCACGATCCGGATAGGCACTGCGGGTTCGCATTCACAAGAACTTGCGCAACCTTCGCTGCTGCGAAGTTTCGCGAGTTTTTTCGCTTTGTCGGCGACTGACGTAATAGGCGCGAGGTGTTTGGTCCACGACTCCTGCTGCTTCTGGAAATATTGGAACAGCAACTTTTCCGGCCCGGATTCGCCATACATCCGTTTCATTTCCTCCAGCAGGGCGAGGGTGAAATCGACCCCGGCTTGGGGAAACAAGGCGTCCGCTTTTGCCGCGAGACTGTAGAAGATTTCGGGTCGGCCGATGGCGGTGCGGGGCAATCGGGCGCGAATCACATAGCCAGCTTTGGTGAGTTCCTCGCAATGGGTTTTGACGGCCATGTAGCTGCCGTCGGTGGCGCGGGAGAGTTCGCTGGCGGACTGGCCACCGGAGCGTTTGAGTTCCTCGAGCACCGCCCGCCACTGGGGTTTGATCAAATCTCGGAAAACCGGAAGCAGCATGAGCGTGGCGGGAACCGTCGGCGGATTTGTGCAAGCAGGCAATCTGCAAATTCCCGTAAATTTCAGTTTTGGGAAAATGCCTGGGAGCGAGCGCGCTACAAACTGAGAACATCCGCGCCCATCGATCTCCGGGATAAATCTCTATTTGCCAGCCGCGCTCGTCTCCCCATGATGCCGCCATGTCCGCACGCTCAGGGATTCTTCTCGTCGTTTCCGGTCCTTCGGGATCCGGGAAAACCACGCTCTGCCGCCGCCTCGCGGATGCTGGCGAAGCCCGTTATTCGATTTCCTGCACCACCCGATCACCGCGCCCGGGCGAAATCGATGGGCGGGATTACCATTTCCTGAGTCGCCAAGACTTCGAACACAGGCTCGCGGCGGGCGATTTCCTCGAACACGCCGAAGTTCATGG
>JFJP01020615.1_pt1 | contig 10677 bp, 10 predicted proteins | sample 431651 | NCBI WGS metagenome assembly JFJP01 (sample SAMN02602958, study PRJNA72255) | Microbial mat metagenome, whole genome shotgun sequencing project. | biome: fresh water; feature: sink hole; material: water; isolation source: purple microbial (photo- and chemosynthetic) mats found in...
CCGGCGGTTGCCGTAGCCGGGCAGCGCGACCGCGGTCAGCGCCTCCTCGACCCGGCGTTGCCGTTCTTCGACAGGCGTACCGGCGACCTCGAGCGGAAAGGCGACGTTGCCGGCGACGTCCAGGTGCGGCCACAGGGCGTAGTGCTGGAAGACCATGCCCAGTCCGCGCCGTTCGGTGGCGATGCCGGTTTGATCGCTGCCGGCAATGGCCAGCCGGCCGGCGTCCGCCTGGAGGAAGCCGGCGACCAGACGCAGCAGCGTGGTCTTGCCGCAGCCGCTCGGGCCGAGCAGGCAGAAGAGTTCGCCTGAGGCGATCGCCAGATCGACTCCGAACAGGACTTTCGTCCTGCCATAGGAGAACGACACCCCGGTAAGTTCGACTGCGGCCATGGCGGCAACCTCACCGCGCACGGCGCGCAGGCAAGCCGCGGTCGCCGTTGACGCGACGCTGCCGTGCGCATACCAGGGGGCTAGGGGAACGCTTGTGGGCCTTACCGACACTGTGAACTTCACCTGCTCTGCCTGCGGTCACACCGCTGAATTCCCCAAAGCCCAGGAGGGCAAGGGGATCTACTGCCCCAAATGCCAGGCCGCCCAGGTGGTCAAGGCGCCGGGCAGCGGTACCGACCGCTTCGCCGCGGAGCGCATCCCGACTGGCCGAATCGTCAAAGCCGAGGCGATTCCTGGCACCGATCGCATCGAAAAGTCGCATGGCATGGCCGGTTCGGCTCGCATCGACTTCGTCTGCGGAGCGTGCACGCACACCTCTCGTATTTCGGCCGCGCTTTCCGGCCAGCCGGTGCGCTGTCCGACCTGCGGCACCGTGCAGCTTGCCGGTGTCGCCGGGCTGCGCGTCGTCCGCCTGGATAATTCGGGCAAACTGCCCTTCACCTGCACGTCTTGCAACTATCAGGTACGTCTCAGTCCTGATTATTCGGGCAAGGCGATCCGCTGCCCGAAATGCCAGGGGGCCCAGGTCGTGCCACGCGTCCTGCGCGATCAGAGTGGCGCGCAGCCGGTGCTGCCGTCCGGCGCGGCGGTAGTACGCAGCGAGCCCTCGTCGGCCCTGCGCACCCCGGCTAGCGGCACCAAGGTGCCCCAGCCGATGCCCATGCCGACTCCGCTGCCTGGCTCGCTGGCCACCCCGCCGCCGGAACCGACCGTTTCGGCCTCGGCCCGCGCCCTGCCGCTCGTGCCGACCGATGATGCGGATGCCGATCTCGATCTTGGCGAAGCCAAGGACCCTGCTGCCGCCAGCGAAGGCGATCCGGCCCCGGCGCGGGCCCGTGGCGGCGTCGTCCGGCGCAGTGGGCGCATGGCGGCGGCCCAGCAGTCGACCTCGAAGCCGAGCGATGAGCCGACCCTTGAAGCGGCCCGCGCCGTCCATCCCGAGCCCGAGGCCGAGCAGGCCGCCCGCGCGGCCATGGCGGCGAATCCAACCGAGCCCCTGCTGCAGCCGGCCTCTGCTCCAGCTCCGTCCCGCTCAAGCGTCGTTTCCAAGTCGCACCCGGCCTGGCTGGTGCCTGGTCTCGGCGTCGCGGCGGTGGTGGCAGGCATCGCCTCTATCGTACTCATCGTGATGCTCAGTGCGGCCAGCGGCCGCGAAAGCGGACTGAAGGACGAGATCGACCTGGCGAAGAAGAAGCTCGACACGGAAACCGCAGCGAACGCGGATCTGCAGCGCAAGCTCATCGATGTCGAGGCCGGTCGCAAACTGGTGACCGTTGATCGCGATGAGCAGCGCGTCGTGCTGGACAAGCTGCGTCGCGATTTCGAAACGCTCAAGGCCGAGAGCGAACGGCTCAAGGCCGAGGCTGCAGCGGCGACGAAGCCTTCAGCCCCCGTGGGCGGGCAGCCAACCGGCAAGTAGCTGATCGCGCCGGTTCACTCCAAGCGCATTGAGCGACTGGCCTAGCACTCCCGGCGCGGCCTCCCAGCAGGCGTGATCGCCGAGCGCCGTGGTGTCGATCGCCTGGCAGCGGTAGGCACGGGCGACATCGCGCACCTGGGCACGCAGCGGCGCCAGCAACGGCTCATCGACCTGCGGGCATTGCGGCTCGACCAGCACGACATGGGTGGCGCCACGGACCGCAAGATCGGCGACCAGCCAGGCGAGCGCCTGACGGTATTCCCTGTGTTTCCAGGTGGCGAAGCGGTCTTCTCCCGACAGCAGGACAAGCACGCCTCCGCCACGCGGATCAAGCTGCTGCGCGGCGGCGATCTGCCGGGTCAGCGCCGGTAGGCCGAGGCTCGCGCTCGGCGGCTCCGCCAGCAGGTGCCGGCAGGGCTCGATGCGGGTATGTTCGAAGGCCCGCAGCACACCCCAGCGGCGGTCGGCAGCGGCTTCGCGGCGGGGCACTGCGAGGATCGCCATCTCGTCAGCGCTGAGCAGACGTCCTGTGCCATCCGCGGTCAGGTTGCGGCCCTGTCCGGGTTTGAGCATGACCACCGCAAGGTTGCGCTCTTGCGGACCCTGCACCGAGAGCCTGGGCAGTGATCGAGGCTCGAAGGAGAGGATCAGTTGCCCGCTTTCACGACGGGAATCCAGGCCCTGGGCCGGCTTGCTCGACCACCCCTCGGGTGCAGCGAGATGAAGTTCGCAGACGCGGTCGTCGTCGGCGGCGCGAGGCAGCCAATCCCACGCCGGTTCCGCAGCAGGGATGGCGGCGACAAGGCCGGCAAGCAGCAGGGCCCGAAGCCGCATCACTTTTCCGGCTTCAGGCGCCAACGCAGATCATCGAAGGCTGCCTTCCAGGCGATCCCTGCCTCGGCAGTGCCGAACAGGCCGAGACTCCATTCGCCCTGGGCGCGGGCGAGGACGTCGGTCAACTGGGTGCGGCGCAGCGGATCTCCTGGATCGGCGGCGAAGACGCGGCCGCCGCTGAAATCCAGAGCCATGACCGCTGTCGTGCCTTCGACCGCGTAGGGCAGTTCGCGCCACTCCGTCCATTTGCCGGCAGTGAGTTGACGCCACTGCAGCTTGCCGAATCCGCCGATCGCGGCGATGGCGGCGCCGTTCTTGCGCACCCCGTCAAGCAGTTCGAGACCGGCCGTGCCGCGACCCAGGGCGGCGATGTCGACAGTCAGGCGGGCAAGGCGGAAACGCGAGGCGGATACGCTGGTTACTGCTCGGGTCACGGGGTCGTCGCTCTTTGCCGCCTGCACGCCTTCCATGACCAGTTTTCCGCCCTCGGCGCGCACGGCGATGCCGCTACCTGGAATCAGCGCCTCCCAGCCCGAGGCCATGGTCTCGCCGGCCGGCCAGTCGAAGGCCTCGACCACCTGCGAATCATCAGCCGTGTCGTAGAGTTCCTTGAGCCGTCGGACGTACTCGGCCGGGGCACCGGGCAGACCGCCCGAGCTCTCGTAGAGCATGCGGGCGCCTTCGGGATCGCCGCGTGCAGCGGCAAGGAACACGCGGCAGACCATGGCGTAGCCATCGCTGGCTGGCAGCGTCCGGGCGAGTTGATCGGCCTCTTCATAGCGTCCGGCGATGAGATGTCCGTAGATCTGCCAACGCAGCGATTCTGGAGTGCGCATGGCGATGAGCGCCCGCACCGAATCGGCGGTACCGCCGGAGGCAAGCACCTGGGCGATGCGGAAAAGATAACCGTGCCGGCCATCGAGATGCTGATCGATCAGTTCAAGCGCCTTGGCGGCCTGGCGGTTCTCCAGCCGGACGCTGGCGTTGAGCAGCACCGAAGCTGGGCGTAGATCGCTTGGAAGACGTTCGGCGCCGGCGAATTCGCGGCGTTGTGCAATGGCCAACGCAAGCTGGGCAGAAGGCGTCGGAATGCCTTGCCAGGACTTGGCTGCCTCGCTGAAGCGTCCCTCGCGGAAGGCGATCAGACCCAAAGCATAGCTGCCTGCCTGGGCGGCTCCGGCCGGCAGGGTGTCAGCGTTGAAGCTCTGCAACAGCGGTTTAGCGGCCGCAAGGTCGCCCAACGCGACGGCCGCAGCACCGGCATAGGCGCGGGCTTCTGCTACGGATTGCTTGAGTTCAATGAGCGCCAGGGCTGCCGCCAACCCTTCAGCGTACTGCCCGGTCGATAACGAGGTGCGCGCCAGGCCCAGGCCGCCGGTCGGGTCCTTGTATAGATCCCAGGCCTTGCGGAAACATTCGCGGGCTGCGCGCGCATCGCCGGCGTTCTCGAATGAGGCGCCGCAGATGAGGTTGGCGCGCAGGGCGGTCGGGTTGCGCGCCAGCCATTGGCGGGCGTAGCCATCGAGTTCGCCGCTACGGCCGAGTGCAGCAAGAGCTTCGACCACCAGTTCGTCGCCTTCGCTCCAGTTGCGGTCGGCGGCCATGCCGGCGCGCGCCGCGCCCTCGATCGAGGCCCAGTCGGCCTTCGCCTTCCACAAGGCGACCGCGATGGCCAGGACCTCGCGATCACCAGGCTGCAGCTTGAGCCAGGCGGCGGCGTGGGCCGCGGCGGCGTCGTTGGCGTTGTGATCGATGGCCCAGCGCAGCACTTCGATGAGGCGACGCTGATCCTTGGCCGAGATCGCCACCCTGCCAGCTTCGCCAACAACCTGCGGAGCGGTCCGGCGGAAAATGACGTCGCTGTGCGTGCCGGCCGGGATGGTGATCTCCTCGTTCGAGGGGTTCACCTTGAAGCGCAGCGTGCCATCTGTGCGCTGCTCGACCAGGGTGCCCTGGATGGTCCGGCCATCCGTGGTCGTGACGACGTCGAATGGCTGCTCCTTGAGTTCGATGGTCTCGGCGGCGCCGAGCACGGCGGCGAGCAGCAGCGGCAGAAGCGTGGCGGTGGGCGCGGGAGGCATGCGGATCACCGGGGCGCAAAGGGGGTGAGCGGCGGCTCGGGCAGCTGCAGCAGCGGCGGAGGCGGCTCGGGGATGGCGGTCATCGAGGTCTTGCCGCGTTCGCGCAAGGCGAAGACATTGCCCATCGGCATGCCGGCAAAGGGCTGGACCAGCGGTCCGAGCGCGCGGTCGGCAGTCGCCAGCTGTGGCCGGGCCCGTTCAGCCGGGACGGTCAGGCGTTCGATCGGGATTGAGCGCTCGGCAGGCAGGGAGATCAGCACCGATATGGCGATGGCGGCGGCGAGCACGATCAGGCCTGCAGCGATGAGGGCGTGGGAGGTGATGCGCATGTCAGGGTCTCGATCCGCCGAGCCGGCGCAGGCGGCCGCCACCTTCGCCGGTGCCTCCGCTGCCGGCGGCTGGGCTGGCAGCGGGAGGTGCGCTGGCTGGCAGGGCGCCAAGGCCCCAGGTGTCGCGGTTGGTTGTCGTCAGTGTGGCGGTGATGCGGACGCGTAGCGGTTTGTCCGGAGCGCCGGTCGCTTCGAGGGCGCGCAGGCCAAGGCCACGGCCGTCGGCCTGCGCAAAGGCGGCGACCAGACGGGCGGTCGCCGCCCAGTCGGCCTCGACATCGACCTCGGCGGTGAAGACGGCGTATTCGCCGCCGGCCGAGGCGAAGGGCAGGCCGGGGCCGACGTTGGCGATCCGCGTGACCCCGGCATGCATGCTGGTCTGCATGGCCAGGCGGATCAACGCTAGGCTGGCGAGTTGGCGCGAGCGCACTTTTGCGTCGGCGTCGAGGCCGCCCTCGAAGGGCAGACTGGCGGGGATCGCGATCCTGGTGCGCGCCGAGAGCTGGCGCAGGGCGGCATAGTCGGAGGTCACCTGGGCCGCCGCGTCGCTCAGCGAGTCGACCAGGTAGGCGGATGCCAGCGGCGGGGCGAGGGCGCCTTCGGTGGTCGCCAGTTCGCCGGACTGGGAGGCGACGATGGCGCGCAGTTCATTGCGCGCCGGCTCGATGGCGAAGCCGTCCGGCTTATCGGGATGGTACAGTTTGACGTAGCTGGCATGCAGCGTGTCGGCGCCGCTGATGGTTTCACCATGGCTGCTGCCGCGGATCAGCAGGACGGCGAAACCGGCCGCGACCACGGCGGCGCCGCAGCCGGCCCACAGCACCATGCGTCTGCGATCCGGAGTCATGCCGCCTCCACGCGCGCGCGGCGCAGGTTGAATGCCGATACTGGCCACCACAGCGCCAGCCAGGCTCCGGCGACGGCGAGGATCGGTCCGACCAGGACATATTGCACCGCCTCGCCGGGGGCGTCGCGATAGCGGAAATCGAAGGTCATGGGCAAACCGAGGATGAGCATGGCTACGGCCAGCTTCCACGGATACGCGTCGATACCCTGTTTGGCAGAGATCATGGCCTGCAAGGTGGCGCCGACGATCAACAGCGGCAGGCCGACCACCGCCAGCTTCACCGCCAGGGAGGGGCCGGCAAAGTTCCACAGGAAGGTGCCGGACAGCACGAGCAGGGCGCCGAGGCGCAGTTCAGTGCGGCATCCGGGCAGGGTGAACTGCAGCCAGGTGCGGCGTTTGGCGGGCTGGGTCGGAGAGTCGGTCACGGGGCCTCGTGTTCCCAAGCGGATGCCCACACCGCAGAGGCGGCAAGAGCGGCGGTCTCGATGCGCAGGATGGGGCCGGCGAGCCGGACGCGCTCGGCGCCAGCGGCATCGAGCGCGGCCAGTTCGTCCGCGGTCAGGCCACCCTCGGGGCCGATCACCAGGGTGGTCGGTCGGGGGCGGCCGGGCCGCGGCGGACCGCCTGCGGGATCGCAGACGATAAGCCGGGTTCCGCCCGCTGCCAAGCCGGGGATGCCGCTGGCCGGGCCGAGCCGGGGCAGCCAGCCACGCCGGGATTGCTTGAGCGCCTCACCGGCGATGCGCCGCTCGCGATCGAGGTTGGACGGTTCGCGTTCGCCACGGGCGCAGCGCAGCGGCAGGATGGCGCCGACGCCAAGTTCGCAGAGGCCGCGCACGAGGTCGCTCCAGCGGTCACCCTTGGGCGGTGCGACCGCCACCGCCAGGTCGGCGCAGCGCTCGGCCGGCAGGCTCTCGACCGCGCCAACCAGCAGTCGCAGGGACTGTCCGGCTTCGATCACGTTGGCTTCGGCGACGTGGCCCACGCCATCGGCCAGCCTGACCTTTTCACCGACTTTCAGACGCAGGACGCGCAGTCCGTGATGCGCCTCGTCTGAGGCCATGAGCAGTTCGCCGCTGATCAGGGGCGGAGTCGCCAGAAGGGTGCGCACGGAAGTCATACGCCCAACCGGGCGCAATGTTTACAGGGTCAGGTCGCTGCCGCAGCCAGCGCCGGCTCCTGCTCGATCCGGCTTTCCGGCAGCTGCACCGAGGCGATCACCTGGGCGACGATGGCATCGCTGTCGAGCGCGCGCGCCTCGGCCTCGTAGCTGGGCATCAGGCGATGGCGCATCACTGGCGCGACCATGCTGCGCACGTCTTCGAGGGTCACGAAGGAGCGCCCGCGCAGGGTGGCGCGGGCCTTGGCCGCCAACACCAGGGCCTGGCCGGCGCGCGGACCGGCGCCAAAGCGGATGAGCGGCGCGAGCTTGGCGTCGCCGCCTTCGCTTGGCGGGCGGGTCGCGCGGACCAGCGCGAGGGCGTAGCGCGCCACCCCGTCAGCGATCGGCGTGTCGCGTACCAGACGCTGGATCGCCAGCAGATCTTCGGCATCCAGCACCGGCGAGACCGAGCCGCCGCCGTTGCCGGTGGTGCGCCGGATGATCTCCAGTTCCTGCTCTTCGCTGGGATAGCCGACGCGGATTTTCAGAAGGAAACGGTCGAGCTGGGCCTCGGGCAGGGGGTAGGTGCCTTCCTGCTCGATCGGGTTCTGCGTCGCCAGCACGAAGAACGGCTTGGGCAGCGGACGGCGCTGGCCGCCGGCCGAGACCTGGCGCTCCTGCATGGCTTCGAGCAGCGCCGCCTGGGTCTTCGGCGGAGTGCGGTTGATCTCGTCGGCGAGGATCACCGAGGCGAAGACCGGACCGGGCAGGAAGACGAGCTCGCGCGCGCCGCTCGCCTTGTCCTCGCGGATCACCTCGGTGCCGGTGATGTCTGACGGCATCAGGTCGGGGGTGAACTGGATGCGGCTGAAACTCAGTTTGGTGGCCGCGGCCAGGGTCGAGATAAGCAGGGTCTTGGCCAGGCCGGGCACGCCTTCGAGCAGGGCGTGACCGCCTGCTGACAGGGCGACCAGCACCTCTTCGACGACACGATCCTGGCCGACAATGACGGTACCCAACTCGGTGGCGAGGCGTTGGGCGGCGGCGGCGGCATCCTGGCGCGAGGCGATGGGCATATCGTCTGTGTACGGCGCGCAGGGCGGTCCGGAAGTCCAGAAGTCTGGAAGTCCGCCGTGCGTGCTCCGCAGGTGCAGATGCAGTCTTGCAATACGCGGAGGCGCAATAGGCTGCCGCGCCTCGCAAAGGACTTTCATGCCTGCTACGCAGTCCATCTTGGGTCTCGGCCGCCGTAAGACCAGTGTCGCCCGTGTGCGCCTCGCGCTCGGAACTGGTACGATCACGGTCAACGGCCGTCCCTCAGACCAATACTTCCCGGTCGAGCGCTTGCGCCGCGACCTCGCCAACCCGATGCGCATCACCGAGACCGCCGGACGTTTCGACGTCCAGGTGACGGTTGAAGGTGGCGGCCCGGCCAGCCAGGTCGGCGCTGTGATCCTTGGCATCTCGCGTGCCCTGGTCAAAGCCGAGCCGGCGACCCACGCCGCCCTGCGCAAGCACGGCCTGCTCTCGCGCGACGACCGCATGGTCGAGCGCAAGAAGTACGGCCTGCACGGCGCCCGCCGTGGCTGCCAGTTCAGCAAGCGCTGATACTGCCCGCGTTTGCGACGCAAACCACGAAGCCCTGGCGGGTTGTATCGCCAGGGCTTCGCTGTTTCATGCCTGCATGGCTCGAGCCTTCGCCGCCGCGTTGCTTGCAAGCATGCTTCTGTGCGCAGCGGAAGGTGGTCCTGCACCGCCCCGTGCCGAATCCACAGCCGCCACAATCGTCTCACTTGCAATCCGGTTGGGCGACGAATTGGAACCGGGCATGGATCCGAGCGAGCGTGCCATGCTGGTCTCAGAAGCTTCCGAGGCTCTGGTTCGCGTCGGTCGTGCCGCTGCTGCGATGGATCTCTATCGGCGGGCGTGGCCGGCTGGCATGGCGGCAGAGGATGCGCGGCCTGAACTGACCGCTCGTTGGCGCATTGCCACCCTCTGCCATCAGAGCGTGGTGCAGTGGCGACTGCGCGGGGAGACTGATCCGGCCCTGACCGCCGAGATGCAGACGCTGCTCGCGCCGATCACGCCTGCTCGCTTTGGACGTCCAGCCTACTGCGACATCCGCTGGACCATGCTATGGGCCGATGCGCTCGGTGGGCAGGTCGCAAAGGCGGTGAAGGCGGTGCGCGATCTCGATGACCAGGAGCGGATGTGGTGGCGTCTGCCCGACCTGTTGGCGGCGGCGTGGCGTTGCGGCTACCGCGATGCGGTGGAATCGGCGACGCGGGATCTTCTGCGCGAGGATCGCAGTCAGCGCCAAACCATCGCCTACAGCCGGTTGCGGGTCGGCGATCTTTCTGGTGCCCAGCGCTACATCGGTCGCCTCGAGGCCTTGGAAGCCTGGCGCTGGGCCGAAACCGTGGCGGTCGATCGCGCCCTTGCCGGCCAGCACGAAGAGGCGGTGCGCTGGGCGGAGGGGGCCAACTCCGATGACTGGCGCCTGCTGGTGATGCGTCAGTTGGTGCTCGCTGGCCGCTACGCCGACGCTGACCGTTATGCTCAAGGACAGAAATTCGATCCCGCTGATCCAGGCAGCCTTGCCTGGAACTTCATCCGCGGCGATCCGGCGCTGATCCTGGCTGCCGTCCCAGCCATGCGTGGACGGCGCCAGGCCCTCTGCAGTATGGCCACCGTGCTGCTGGGCGATTGGCCAGCTGAACCACAGCGATCGGCGGCGGTCGAGTTGCGTCGGCTGGTGCGCGGATGGCCGTGTGAAAGCAGCTACGATATGGCCTACGCCATGGCCAGCGCCGCTATCGAGGGCGACTGGGACGCGGTTTTGCGACTGCGACGCGAGGCCCGGGAGCTGGATGACGACCCGAGCGAGGAGGTGGTGCGTAGCGCGGTCATCGCGCTTGCCGATGCTGGGCGCGGTGCAACGGCCGAATTGCTGCTGCAGCGTTGCGCCGACGCGCCCTGCGCCGACTTCGCCCGTTCGTACATCGTGGCGGCTGAGTTGCGGCAGCAGGCGCAGGCTATGCCCCAGGCGCTGCTGACCCGCTGCACCAGCTCCGCTGGACGGCGCAGGGCCATCAGCCTGATGCTTGCGATCCTCGTCAACCGTTGGCTTGACCGGCCGTTGTCGCGTGGGCTCGACTGGATGGATCCACGCGACGGGATGTAGCCATCACATCTGGCGCGACCCTCACGGTATCTGGCGGCGCCGCCACGAGTCCGGGGTCTCGCCGTGACGCAGGCGGAACCGGCGGATGAGGTGCCCGGCTGAGGCGTAGCCGCAGGCTGAGGCTATCGCCTGCAAGGTGCCTTCGCCGCGTAGCAGGATCTCGGCCCGGGACAGCCGTGCACCGTCGGTCAGGTCAAGCCAGGTGCAGCCGCCATGTCGCCGACACAGGCGCGACACCGTTTCGGCAGCAATGCCCAGTTCGCTGGCGGCCTCGGCACGTGACGGCGAGCTGCCGCGCGCGGCGATGGCTTGCACAGCGCTCCATAGGGCCTCTCCGCGATCAATGCCGTTGACTTTGCGTTCTGAGACACCGGCATGACCTCACGCTGCCGCTCTGATTTTCCCCGTTCGATCGAAGCGCCAGCGCCCG
>JFJP01022138.1_pt1 | contig 10677 bp, 8 predicted proteins | sample 431651 | NCBI WGS metagenome assembly JFJP01 (sample SAMN02602958, study PRJNA72255) | Microbial mat metagenome, whole genome shotgun sequencing project. | biome: fresh water; feature: sink hole; material: water; isolation source: purple microbial (photo- and chemosynthetic) mats found in...
TTCCGGCATCTTCCTGATACTCTGCAATATCAGGTGGATATGAAATATCGGAACGAATATGCCAAGGATAAAGCTTTTTCTGATTCCATATCGTAATATGATGTTTTTCCCAAAGATATTGCCCGGTTTTGTACTTTCTGAACAGATGCAGCATAAGAACAGGCTCTCTCGGTTTCCAACCGCAAACCGGACATTTCGGTTCATAACCTTTCTGACAGACAAACCAGCGATGCCAGCAAGCTTTGCCTTCACAGGGATAAAGCATATCCGAAGTCAGCGTCAGCGCCTTTTCCCATTCAAAAGCTGTCGGACGAAGATCGGGTGAATTCAAGCCTTCTGTAAATGCACGTTCAATAAGCGGTGCAAGATGATAACCCAGAGAATAAAAAGAAATTTTCAGATTGTCGGGACGATTTGAATGATCTTTGGGATTTTCAATAAACAATGCTTTTTCTCCGAAGCTCAAAAACTCATCAGTTTCAGGATCATCTGACCAGACTTTTTTGCCTTCAAGCGGATGACGGAAAAGAAGTGTCTGATAAATCATCACTGCTAAGGAATGAAGATCGGTTCTGATATTAGGCAGTTGTTTATGAGGATGTTTGATAGGCAAAAGCGATGTCGCAACAACTTCCGGTGCCATATATCCTTTTGTGCCAAGTACTTTGGAAGGAAACATGCCTTTTACTACTAAGGAATCAATATCAATCAGAATACATTCGCCTTTAGCCGGATTCATCAGAATGTTATTGCCGGAAAGATCGGAGTGCGCCAATCCTGCGGTGTGCATACGCCCGACAGCCATTGCAAGATGTCTGCACATCCGTATCCGATCAGATAATGTTCCGCGCTCGGCTTCAGGCAGTCTTTGGACAAGCTTGATATTTGAAAACCAGCGGCTTTTCTTTTCTCCTTTACCGTCGGAAAAATAATACTGAGAAGGAAATCTGGGAGATACGATTCCGATTTTGGGGCTTACTACAATCGCAGTTGACCAGCAAAAATGCTTTTTCCAAAAATCTCCGCTTTCAGGATCGCTGGTCGGATTGAATTTTTCAATAATCGCAGTAAGGCGTCTGAGTCTTTCAGGGTCATAAGTACCTGTCTGATCTTTGTAAAACCCGATAACAATATCATCATGTTCGGTGGCAAAAAACTCTTTTTCGGATCCCTCTCCCAATTTTTCAGAAGGATAGTATCTGATTGTCTCACCGTTATGCAAACGAGCTTCCGATATTTCCATCTACTGGCTCTTTTTCTGACTTTCTTTCAATTTCAAAGCGCTTTCGATATTTTGTTTTACGCTTTCATAATTCGGGTTCATTTCTTCAACTTTTCGCCACTCTCTGATAGCATCATCAATCTTTCCATTCTCAAAATAGCGAACGCCCGATGAATAATGCTGTCCGAGATATGCCTGTCTGCATTTTGCAATATACTCCCGGCATTCTTCACAATTTTTGTCAGTTCTGAGCAATGCCTCAAACTTTTGCTTGGCATCCGAATAACTGCCCTGAGTATATGTAATAATCGCCTCCTGCATCTGGTGTTCAAAATTCCTTTTGGCTTCTTCTTTAGGGTCCGTCCCTTCAGCTTCTTCTTTTGCCTTAGCCTCAATTTTTGTTTTAGACTTTCGGTCTTTATTTTTTTGCTTCTGATCTTTGGATTTACGTTCTTCCCGAATTTTAGAAGGTTTAGCTGATTCCTCTTCCTCTTTCTGTTCATCTCCGAATGTTATTGCGGCAAGAAGCGCATTTCCATAACGTTCCCAAAGCTTTTCGGTTTTTTTGGATATATCTCTGTGAAGTGCAAAGGTAATGGTTGGAATTTTCAGTGTTTCACCGGCATAACTCCCCAAAGAACCGGGTCTTGCGCCTATTTTTTTGACTTGCAGCTTACAATTTTTTCCGATATGTTTTGCCAGGTCTTTTGCCGGACCGTCATAGTCAATACACTGTGCGCCTTCGTGAATATTGATTATTCGGGCAGGTTTATAATCATTGATCACTTTGACTATCGCACGGGTTTCCGGTTCAGAAAGAGCAGTCATACCGTATTGTTCACTGTCCTTTCGGTTATCAGTCATAAAATTTCTGTTAATATCAACATTTTGCTGATTAAGATGACTGCCTGTTTTCACTCCGTCAGGATTGGCAGCGGGCAGCAAAACCACTTTTTTACCTTTGACAATATCTTGGTTTTTATCAAGATATGTCTCAAGTTCCTTAATAAGCAGCGTACCTGTCGCAGCATCGCCATGTATTGCCGCCAAAATGAAAACTACATCGGATCCGTCGCCGATCACTTTCACGATCATCGGCTCGCCATTCACTGATTTTCCCATCTCAAACGGGTTAATCTCCGGAGTCGGTGTTCTGACTTCCAGTTTTGAGGTGTCTTCAACAGGCTTCACATTTGATTTACCGCATCCCCAAATCAATACCATCATTGCCAATATGGCTGTATTAAGAACCTTGGACATTTTCATCTTTTCTCCCTTTCTTTATTCATTCACAACATTCACACTGTTGCCGATAGCAATAACTGTAACCGCCCGATTTGTTCTGATCGTTACCTCGGCAGTTCTTACCGGATATTTGGAGTCATTTTTGCGAACCAGCTTAATATTGTGCTTTCCGCATTCCAATCTGATTCCGTTTGTCGGAGCGGTTTTTTTTATGTCGTTGTCGTCTATGACAATATCCGCCTGAGGATCGCAGTGAATATTAAGCGTTCCTTTTGCTTCTTTTGCCGCTGCTTCTGCTTTTACAATATCCGGATCATCCGGTGCAAGACGCTTTGCCGATTGAAAATAGCTTTGAGATTTCTGACAGTCTCCTGAATCAACAAATCGCTTTCCCAATTCCGCATATCGCTTGCCTATCTGAATCAGTGAGGATTTGGCATTTTTATTCTCTTTATCAAGTCCGATAATTTTTTGAAAGTTTTTTTCAGCTTCCTCAAGATTGTCGGATTGCAACGCTTTATTGCCTGCTTCTGTCAGTTCTTTTATCTGTTGATCAGTCTGCTCTTTCTGTTTCTCTGCCTCTGTTTTTTCAGCAGGGACAGCCGGTTTTTCAGGAGGTTTGGCTGGTTTGGGAGTTACAACAGCTATCGTCGGCTGAATTTTATCCGATTTATCCTCACCTTTGCTGAAAAGAAGCACAATAGCGACAAGCAGCAAGATCAATGCGCCTGCGCCAATGATTCCCCATTTCATAAGAGGTTTTGACGCTATGCTGATTGGCGGCGATTCTGTGATTTTTTTAGGAACAGATTCCGATGATTTTTCAATTTTGTTCAATATAATCGGATGACGCGCATCAGACTTGGACATATCCTGAGAAACTCCGAATGATCCGCCGGAAATTGCTATCAGACGGGTCAGATATGGAGATTTGATTTCGATTTGTCCGAACAAAACCACATCTTCCTTCAATCCTTCTATTTCCAAACAAACCCTGTTATGTCCGGGCTGAATCCCCGGATTGACAATTCTTAAGTTTGCTATTTCTGTTTCCATAACACAGGAAATCGGCACATTCACGTCAAAACAGAAGTAGTTTTTTTCACGCGTCAAAACAGGATAGATATTCAGCACATCAGGATATTCCCACATACCATCCTCATGAATCAGTCCCGATACTTTTCCTTTGACAATAACCTTCTCCATTTTGACCCGGCTCCCTTGCTGAACCTTCAGAGCCGTATCATCAAAAGAACTTGTCTCTATCCTGAGATTCTTTAAAACAACTCCGTCAGACAGAGTACTGACTACCGGTCCTTTTTTTGAACATATCGTGCAGCCCTGTCCCTCAATTATCAAAGGCTTTGAAATGACAACAGAACCGAAATATTCGCCAAATTCTAACGTAATGATTCCATACTCTTCCGTGTCATCAATTCTTTTTTGAAGTTCCGAATTTTCCATCAGAATATTTTCCTTCTATAACAGAGATAACAGTATCATAGTTCTGTCATCGTAGCTTCCGGTTTTCTCATATCTGATCCATCTTTTTATGGCTTCCGAAGTGTCCTGACTGCTTAATGCAGCATCTGTTTCATTAAAAAAACGCATAAGCCCTTTGTCAGATGGGAAAAAATCATCAGAAATTCCGTCAGTCAGCATTGCAAAAGATTTCAGGGATTCAGACTCGGATAAAACAATTTTATGCTCAATATGGTTAACAATATCGTCTGTCAGAAAGAGGGATTGTCCGCCATACTCTCCGTAATCTGATTTTCCCAGAACTCTTATTTCATCTGACAATAAGCGAATGCACATCACACCGTCTCCGATCTGCAAAGCCCCGATACGATGAGTTTTTCCAATCTTTGCATATACTGCAAGCATCAATGTTGTCGAAAGATACGATTTAGGAATTTTTCGCCTGAAAGCTTCCTGTTCGATAGCTGATACGGATTGAAGAACAGCATCTCTGAGACATGCTTTTAAGTACCCGTTCATAATTTTTTCCGTATTTTGTAGGGGCAACCCCCTGTGGTTGCCCTGTGAGCAAGGGTAAGCACAGGGGCTTACCCCTACATTATGCCGAGAAATATTTAACGAACTCTTATCAGATAAAGACTCTTTCAGGGAGTTGACGGCGGTTTGACAGGCAATTACCGCGCCCACTCTGGACAGCGGGCATGATCCGGCTCCGTCAGCAACAGCCATGATCGTTGAATATTCGGTAACATGAACGCAAAACGCATCTTCGCGCCATTTTCCCTGATGTTCATGGTTTTTTCCCCGAATGCTTGCAGAGATCAGAAGCCCGATATTTTTTATCTCATGCCGAATAAAGCTTTCATGGTCGGTAGGATCGGATTGATCCTCTGATTCTCTGACCTGCCATACCTGTTTTTCAACCGGTACAGCATCATTTGAAAGCACAAGGCGTTTCATGACAGCACTATCCTTGTATATTTCGGTTCGATCATCAGCTTGTCGCTTCGTCCTTCACTGCGCTGGCTTGCGGTAGTCATTGTCGAACTTAAAAAATCAATAAACTGATCGAAAGTCTCCTGAGTCATATCCTTCAGAATCACGACCAAATCAGTCAATTTTCTGAGAGAATCAATATCCGCATCAGCACCAACGCCGCAAGCTACGATATTCATATTTGTCGAAATATCTTGTTTGACGCTTTCCCATTCGTCGCTCGGCTTTCCGTCAGACATCAGAAATACTAATGGTTTCCAATCTCCCTTGCGCTCTTTGGTCTGTTTTCTGACTTCGTTGACAATACGATCATTCAGCAGAAATTTCAATGCTCTGCCCATATTGGAACTGCCGCCGATATCTAATGATATTCCTTTGTAATGTCCAATGGGAGACAATGGAAACAACTGTCTCGGAACGCTGTCATAAGCAATAATACTGAACCACACGATATCGCAGGTATTCGGGTCATTTGAAAGCTTTGTAGTAAGATTTCTGAATCCCTGATACACCGCTTCGATGGCGTCTCCGTTCATAGAACTGGAACAGTCAATCAGCATATATACCGGAAGCCTGCGGACAGAAGCATCATATTCCATATTCACCGCCGATCATGAATGTTTTTTCTTTAATACCAGATATGTCAGACACAAAGGAATAAACGCATGTAACAAAATTATCAGTATAGCATCAATATGATTTGAAAATACAGATGCAGAGCATCCGAAAAATGCTTCTGTCATTCTTTGAGGCGCAAAACTCAGAGCTTTAAGAATATGGTTTTCTTTGAAATGGATATACTGCACCAATACATTCGCATTCTGCTCTGAATCAAAGCCTATAATAGCCTTAAAAGCCCATTTTTGAAGAATAATATCAGTAAAATGAAGTTTTTCGGCAGCAGCTTCTGTCAGAAATCTGATCGGTCTGATTAAACCTCCCAAAAAAAGCTGCGGAATAATCATAATAGGAACAGCCATCAGTGAAGCCTGTTCTGTTCTGACAGATGCTGATACCAAAAGGCTTAAAGATGAGGCGGCTGTTGAGGTCAGAATCAGCACAAGCCAGAATTGCATAAATCCGAGAGCAGACATTCCGAGCATAAACGCTGTCAGACAAAGCAATATCAGAGTTTGAAATATGGCAATAATACACAGCATACATATTTTTGCCGTCAGATAGGAAGAAATGCACAAAGGACCTTTGACTTCACGCCTCAAAGTGGTTTTTTCCGATACGATTTCCCGCGATCCATTGACTATTCCGAACCACAAGGCTGAAGCAATCAGCAGAAATAAAATCGAAACCCGCCGCTGTGCTGACGATTCCCCTATCAGACTTTGATTATTATCCGCCCACGTCACGCTTTCCTTTTTCAGTTCTTTCAGGTTCAGCGCGTGTCCTTTTTCATAATATTGCGGAACAAAATGATACCATGACTTTGCAAACTTATCAGCATCTGCAAAATCTTTGGAAAATCCTTCAAACGTCAGAATCAGCAGCATAGCAATAATGATTGCCTGCAATATAAGCAATGATGTGCTTAGTTTATCTGCAAGTCTGACACTGAGGTTTCTTTGCAGTAAAAGAAAAAACTGATATACGATATGAGAATGTTTTCTTTGTAACTGCAACGGTTTTTTAAGCATTATCGGCGAATCGGCACTGATGCCTTTATCATTTTTCTGCTGTTTTTCAAGAAAATATTTTTCAGGCGGATTCGGCGCATCCCATTCATCCAATATTTTCAGGATATAATCTGCGGGATTCGTATCTCTGCATTTTTTCTGAGTCAGTTCTTCAAAATAAGCGACAGCATCGCTGGCAGTTCCGAAATATGCCACATTCCCGCCGATATTCATAAGAAGAAGGTTATCCAGCTTATTGAAAATATTTTTGCTCGGCTGATGAATCGTCATCAGCATCGTAACTTGGCTGGCGGTGCAAATATCTTTAAGCAGTTTCACCACATACTCGGAATCCACCGAAGACAGACCGGATGTCGGCTCATCTAAATACAGCAGCAGCGGATTTCGGACAAGTTCATGTGCGATATTGACCCGTCTGCGTTCTCCGCCGCTCAAGCCTCTCTGATCTACAGAACCGATTTTGGTATTCAGCAATTTCGGCAGACGCTCTGATGAAAATCCCATTCGTTTCAATACGTTTTCAATCAGCGTCTGCCGGGTATGTTCCTGCATGTCGGGATAGCCCAATCTCAGACAATAATGAAGAGATTGGTGAACCGTAAGTTCAGGAATCAGGGTATCTTCCTGCGGCACATATCCGACAATATCCTTAACCAACCCGAAACTTTCATGGACATTGAAGTTGCCGACCATCACACGCCCGCTTTCGGGGCTGAGATAACCGCTCATCAGGTTGAGCAGCACGGTTTTTCCTGCGCCGCTCGGTCCCATAATGGCTGTCAGCGTACCGGGTTCAGCACTCACGGAAATATGGTTGGACAGCACCCGTTTCGGAGGAATGGTATAATAAAGATGATATGCCTCAAGCCCTACCCGGTCTCTTCCGAGCAGAAGCGTGGGTCCGATTTCCAGAGGGACTTTGCCTAAAAATACCTGATCGTGCAGGGTAATTTCATACCATGATGCTCCGATTTTTCTGCCGTTGATAATTGTTCCATGCGAAGACCCCAAATCCTTCAGGAACAGCCTGTCTCCGCTTCTTTTCAACATTGCATGTTTCGGAGATATTTCATGCCCGAAATCACCGAATACATACTCGCATTCCGAGCCTGATCCCAGAAGTATTTCAAAATCGCCTTTTTTTTCTATTTTGTAATGTTTTTCAGACATCCGATATTGCCTCACGGAGAACAGATCAGATTGAGATGCACATTGTTTTTATATGTCCAGCCGTTTTCTCCGAACCTTCCGACTGTCGCCTCTCCTGTCAGCGAAATATCCCGGTTTGCTTTGGGAAAGCCGACATAGTTCATCAACAGATAAAGAGTTTTTATTCTGTCTTCCATATCTGAAGAAAGTTCGATTTCAAATATTTTTGTAATCTCGCTGTTTGAAGCAATTTCAATATATTCAATATCTGTTGCAATATTTCCCGTTGGTGATGATTTGCCTACAGCGATTTTTGTCTGTCCGATATATAGTTGTTTATCAAGATAATCCTTATCCGTTCCGATCATATCAGTATCCATAGGGCTTAACATATCCGAATTCTGCCCCTTGTATGAAGCATTGTTCGGATTCATAACGACTTTGAATCTGCCGTTGCGGATACGAATTCGTCGCTCTCCTTTGTTTTTCAGGATAAGCCGGACTTTGAGAACAGAAGGTTCGAGTTTGCCTTCAATGTGAAAGGCATCCAAAGCTTTGACGGTTATCGGTATCAGTTCGGAAACAACATCATTTTCCGCAGCAAATGAGTTCATCTCAGCATCAAATAACGATAATATCAACATCATTAATAATATATATGGATTTCGTGTCAGCATCGGAAAAAACGACCTTTAGAAATTATTGTCAATATTCTGTTACAATAAAATAAATATGTTGTCAATTTCTTATTTGTACGAAGTGAAGGATATTTTTCTATTAAACGAAATGTGAAATGTTAACTGCCGATCTTCAAAATAAATGTTGAAAAAAAAATATTATATGCTAAAATATGTGCCTATGAAAATTATATTGAAAATATTTATCATATTTTTTATTGCTGCAAATGCCCATGCCTTTGTTGCTGATGAAATTGAAATCACAAAAATCACGGATATGAATCTCAGACATGAAAAGGGTTTATATCATATAGATGTGGTTCTTGGTGTAAAAAATTTATCCACGAAGGATATTCAACTGAAAAATTGCCGATTCGATTTGTTTTTTGCATTGAAAGATTCGGAAAATATCCGTATCGGAACAAGTGAAAAGACTGAAGTCATACTGAAGGGCAAACCTCGCTCTGGTTTGAAATCTTCGGAGCAATCTCTTGATCTTTCAACTCTTATAGGAGCAGATATTCGGAAACTTCATTTGGCAATCATATCGTCGGATGAAATGAATGCACTTCTGACAAATCCGGAACCGAAACTCAGTATTCGTATACTTGGCGACTTTGACGCTGGAATAAAATCCGATTTGGGCTGGACATATCAGAAGGGGCTGAAAATTGACTGGCTTATTCAGAGTTATATTCCCAGAAAAATTATGATCGGAACATATAAAAAGATCGAAGCTGCTGCCGAAGATAAAGAGGACGGGAAAGAAGTTACCGCAACGCCTTCCTCAACAGAAATTATTGAAAAAAAAACGGACAAGCTGACTATTTGTTTTGAAAACGGACAGAACAGTCTGAGTGAATCTCATAAAAAGCTGATTCGTGATTGGATAAAAACTCTTGAATCTGATTCCGATAATCGGGTACTGCATATTGAAGGACATACGAATTCAGACGGGCATCCGAAAAACAAGGTATTCTCAGAAAAGCGTGCCAAGCTGGTCAGAGACTATCTCTTTACTTTTCCCCATATAGCCAGAAGGTTTGCCTCCGAAAAAGTCAGAATTATCGGATACGGAGATGAAAAACCTGTTGCAATCGATAAAAGCAGAGAGGCAGACTATAAAAACAGAAGGGTTGAAATCTTTTTAAACACTAATTGAACAAGGAGAAGGCTATGAAAAGGTTTTATGCGGTTGTTATGTTGGCGTTGCTTGTAATGGGAATTGCAGCGACAGTACAGGCAGCAGGGGATGATGTGATTGACAAGATCAGAATCATTGCAATCAAAAAAATTGCGGTAACAGAAGGAAAAGATGGACACATGATGGATGTTACCATCACGTTCAGGAATGAAAACAGCAAAGACATAAAATTTATTAACGGCAAAGAGATTGTCTTCTCTGTAGGCAGCGATGTTGACACGCCTAAACTCATTGGTACGACAAGTTTTGGGGAAGGTCCGGATCAGGAAAAAGGACCTTTGTGTAATAACTCAAAAAAATGCCATGAAACATGGGAAAAAGGTGACACAGATATTACATTCAACTTAAAAATGGGGGATAAGGATAAGGCTTTTGAAGCCATGAAAAATCTTCTCAACTGCATTGGCGATCCTATCAACAAAAAACCCTATTTTACGATTAAGGGGAGTTTTGAACTAGGTATCGAATCTCCGAATAACAGAGGATGGACAACCGCCAGAGATTTGGGAATTGATTGGAAATTCATTCCTCTTATTCAGAAAAATGTGGGTTTTATGCAGGGAGATAACAGCAATAAGGATAAATAGTATTGTCTGGTAAGGCACCGGTTCTTATTTTATGAGCCGGTGTCAGTATAATATCGGCAGTGTTTGGATTATATTTATATTATCCAATCTCCGCCAGATGTCTTGCCGCAATCCATTTTCTGAGCAGATTCACCGAAAAACCGTATCTCACTTCTTTCACCGCAAGAATATCTTTGGAGACCAGACTGTTCAGTGTATCCATGTATTCCTTTCTTGGAAAACTTCCGATTGCTGTTCCGATTTTGCCATATAGCGATTCGATGACGATATACTGTCAAAGGCATAAATTGTGGTTATTCTAATCTTACGAAAACAGTTTCCTTTTCAGGTAATGGTTCTTTTTAAACTGATAAACTATCATTATAATGACCAATATAGGAGTTACGCAGTTGAATTTTAACCCCGAAGGGGTGTGATGATTATAGCAATCAGTAATTTCAAAATGATCGTAACCCCGAAGGGGTGA
>JFJP01006101.1_pt1 | contig 10674 bp, 14 predicted proteins | sample 431651 | NCBI WGS metagenome assembly JFJP01 (sample SAMN02602958, study PRJNA72255) | Microbial mat metagenome, whole genome shotgun sequencing project. | biome: fresh water; feature: sink hole; material: water; isolation source: purple microbial (photo- and chemosynthetic) mats found in...
TGGGCATGTGGGCTCCAGGGTTGGCGTGGAAACACAAGCAGCCAGCGGGCGGGCTGTGCCACCATACTCTGCAACAAAGTTGGCACAAGGATGACCCCATGACCCCTATTTCCCCTCAAACCCTGGTGTTGGGTGGTGGCTGCTTCTGGTGCACCGAGGCGGTGTTTGTGCGCGTGAAGGGTGTGCTCGATGTGGAGTCGGGCTACTCCAATGGCAACGTTTCGCGCTACCCCAAGCCCAGCTACGAGCAGGTGTGCAGTGGCGACACAGGCTACAACGAGGTGGTCAAGCTGGAATACGACCCGGCTGTGGTCAGCACCCGCGAACTGCTGGAGGTGTTTTTTGCCACCCACAACCCCACCACACTCAACCGCCAGGGCAACGACGTGGGCACGCAGTACCGCAGCGGCGTGTACTTCACCACGCCCGAGCAGCAGGCCGAGGCCCTGGCCATGGTGGTTGAAATGAACGCCAGCGGTGAGCTGGGCAGCCCTGTGGTGACAGAGGTGCAGCCCCTGCAGCACTACTGCGCCGCAGAGGCCTACCACCAGGACTACTTTGAGCAGCACCCCAACCAGGGCTACTGCGCGTTTGTGGTGGGCCCCAAGGTGGAGAAGTTCGTCAAAACCTTCAAGCTGCTGCTGAAGGATTGAAGTTCATAGATAGTGAACTATTCAATACCATCAAGCGGCACAGCCAAATTTGACCATTACTTTCCAGTCGATGTGCCGACGATGGCACCGGTAAGCGCCGTGGTGTTGTAGCGGATCATTTTCACGTAGCTGTCTGCCGGGCCACCGGCCTTGGACAGCGAGTCTGAAAACAGCTCACCCGCAGGCTTGACGCCGGTTTCGCGGCCAATCTGTTCGATCAGGCGGGGGTTGGAGATGGTCTCCACAAACAGCGCCTTCACGTTTTCAGCCTTGATCTGGCGCACCAGCTTGGCCACGCCTTTGGCAGACGCTTCGCTCTCGGTGCTCACGCCTTGCGGCGACAGAAAGGTCACGCCATAGGCTTTGGCGTAGTAGCCAAACGCGTCATGGCTGGTGATGACCTTGCGCTGTGCCTCTGGGATGGCACCCCAGGCGGCGCGCACCTCGGCATCCAGGCTTTTGAGCTGTTCTGTGTAGGCCGTTGCATTTTTTTGATAGCTGTCGCAGCCCGCTGCATCTGCGGTGCACAGGCCTTTGGCAATGTTTTTCACGTACGCATAAGCGTTGGGCACGCTCTGCCAGGCGTGTGGGTCGGCTTTGCCATGGTCGTGTTTGTGGCCTTTGTGTGCACCGGGCTTGGCGTCGTGGTCTTCATCTTCGGCTTCCAACACGTCGGCCCCCTGCGTGGCCACCACGTGGGTGCCTTTGTAGTTGGCGGATTTCAGCAGCCTGGCCATCCAGCCTTCAAAGCCCAGCCCGTTGGAAAACAGCACCTGCGCTTTGGCCACGGTTTTGGCCTGGGTGGGGGTGGGCTGGTACACGTGTGCGTCGGCGCCGGGGCCCACCAGCACCGTCACCTCCACACGGTCGCCGCCCACCTGGCGCACCATGTCGCCCAGGATGCTGAAGCTGGCCACGGCCTGTACGGCAGGGGCTGCGTGGGAGGGCAGGGCGCTCAGCGCCACAGAGCAGCCCATGGTGGCCAGGGCAAACAATTTGGAAATGCGAGGGGTGCGGTACGGCATGACAACTCCTGTGGAAGCAAACAAAACAATCAGGCCCGGCGGTGTGTGGCCGGTTGCAGGCGGCTGAACACCAGGCCAAACGGCCCCAGCGCCAGAGACAGCAACATCAGCGTGCCCAGGCACATCACGATCACGGGGCCGGTGGGCAAATCGGCGTGGTAACTCAGCAGCAGTCCCGCCACCGCGCCCACCAGCCCAATGGCGGTGGAGGTGAGCAGCAGGCGGGTGATGTCGCGTGCCCAGAAGCGGGCAGCGGCGGCGGGCAGCACCATCAGGCCCACGGCCATCAGCGTGCCCAGGGCGTGGAAGCCCGCCACCAGGTTGAGCACCATCAGCACCAGAAAACCGTAGTGCGCCACCGGGCTCCAGCGGCTGACCGAGCGCAAAAAGCCGGGGTCCAGGCATTCCAGTACCAGCGGGCGGTACAACACGGCCAGGCCCACCAGTGTCAGCGTGGCGGTGCCACCCAGCAACAGAACGGCGTCGTTGTTCAGGGCCAGCACGGTGCCAAACAACACATGCAGCAGATCGACGCTGCTGCCCTTCAATGACACCAGCAGCACGCCGATGGACAGCGACAGCAAATAGAACGAGGCCAGGCTGGTGTCTTCACGCAGGATGGAGTGGCGCGCCACCAGGCCAGACGCCACCGCCACCAGCAGCCCAGCCACGATGCCGCCCACCGTCATGGCACCCAGCGACAACCCGGCCACCAGGTAGCCTAGCGCGGCGCCGGGCAGGATGCCGTGTGCCATGGCGTCACCCGTCAGGCTCATGCGCCTCAACATCAAAAACACACCCATGGGCGCGGCGCTGACCGACAACGCCAGGCACCCGGCCAGGGCGCGTTGCATGAAGCCGAATTCGGCCACCGGCTGCACCAGGGCGGCCCACAACAGGTCGAAGAGGGCGGTCATGGATGCACCCCCGCCGCATGGCTGGCGTGGTCAGTGTGGTGCGTCCCGGGGCCGTGCGTGTGTGCGTGGGCGTGTGTGTGGGCTGACGCGGGTTCGGGGGAGGCGTCGCATTCGGGCGCGTCGTCGTCAAACGCCTCGTTCAGGCGGCGGGCGCGTTGCAGGTTGGCCTCGGTCAGCACCACGTCGGTGGGGCCAGCGGCCACAAGTTCGCGGGCCAGCAGCAGCGCGTGCGGAAAGTGCTGGCTCACCTGGTCCATGTCGTGCAGCACAGCCAGTACCGTGCGGCCCTGGCTGTGCCAGGTGTGCAACAAGGCCAGCAGGTCGCGGCTGGTGCGGGTGTCCACCCCGGCAAAGGGCTCGTCCAGCAGGATGATGGGGGCGTCTTGCAGCGTCAGCCGGGCAAACAGTGCGCGTTGAAACTGCCCGCCCGACAGCGTGGCAATGGTGCGCTGGCCAAACCCGCTCAGGCCCACCTGGGCCAGAGCATCGGTGCAGCGCTGGCGCTGGGCGCGGCTGTAGCCACCCAGGGCACCCACCTCGTGCCACAGGCCCATGGCCACCATGTCGGCCACGGTGATGGGAAAACTGTGGTCCATGTCGTCGCGCTGCGGCAGGTAGGCCACGCGCTGGTCGGCCAGCCCGGTGATGTGCCCCTGCATGGGCCGCACCAACCCCGCCAAACCCTTGATGAGGGTGGACTTGCCCGCGCCGTTGGGCCCCACCACGGCCACCAGCGAACCGGCGGGCAGCGTGGCCGACACATGGTGCACGGCAGGGTGGCGTTCGTACCCCAGTGTGAGGTTGTGAAGTTCGATGGCGGCAGGGCTGGTCATGCGGGTGGTGGGGGTTGTGCCTGAGGCCAGCAAGATCAGTCGGCTGTAGAAAGCGATGCCATCAATACCACCCACAGCACCGCCAACACGCCCACGGCCAACCCCAGCCGACGGGCGGCCGAGCGTTGCAGAAAACTCTGCGCCGGTTGCGCGGGCATGGGCGAGGCGGACGGTGCGGGGTGGTGGGCCGGCATGTTGGCAGGGTGCATTGCGGTTGCAGGGGTTGGCGGTAAGATGGTAGTTGCAAACTAATGCAACTGAATTGCGTTGCGGCGCATCATAACGCAACCGGGTTGCGTTTGATGTGCGCCAATGCTCCCACATCCACCCGACATGCCCCACCACACCGTTGCCGACCCTGTTCGTTCCGTGCCCGCCACCGAGGCCGAGCTGGACCACTGGCTGGCCCAGGCGGGGCTCAGGCGGACCAGGGCCACGCGGGCCGTGTTGCAGTTGTTTCTGTCCGACGGATCGTGGTCGGCCACCCATGCAGACGTCGAAGCCGCGCTGCTGGCGCAAGGCGTGGAGGTGAACCGTGTCACCCTCTACCGCCTGCTTGACCGCCTGGCCAGCACGGGCTTGCTGGCACGGCACGCCGACGATGCAGCCCGCACCTGGCGCTACGCCCTGGCGCCCGACGCCACGGGTGCCGATGGCGGGGTGGTGCCCCGGTTCGAATGCGATGCCTGCCACCGCCAGTTTCGCCTGACGGAGGCCAGCCCACCTACCCAAGCCGTTGCCGACCAGCTCATCAAAACCCTGGCCACACTGGGCCACCAGGGGCAGCGGGTGGATTTGTCCATCCACGGCACCTGCAACGTGTGTGTGGACCCGCCCACCGGTGCGCAGGGGGCCCAGGGGCCAGCGGCTTGATCCGCACACAAGGTCTGGTGGCCGCGCACCCCGGCGGACCACAGATCACCTTTCCCGACGTGGACGTGCCCCAAGGCGGCGTGTTGCTGCTGCGCGGCCCGTCGGGCAGCGGCAAGTCCACCTGGCTGGCGCTGGTGGCGGGGCTGATGGCACCGCTGCAAGGCACGCTGGTGGTGGCCGACACCTTTTTGCACGCCGACCAACCGGCCCAACCGGGGCCCACCGGTGCCGCGTTGGACGCATGGCGCGCCCGCCATGTGGGCCTGTTGCCACAAAAGCTGAACCTCAGCGCGGCGCTGACCGTGGCCGAGAACCTTGCACTGGCCCATTGGGCGGCAGGCATGAGGCCCGACCCGCAACGCGTGGCTGATGTGCTGGGTGCACTGGGCGTGGCCCACCTGGCGCAGCGCCGCCCGCACCAGTTATCGGGTGGGCAGGCGCAGCGTGTGGCCTTGGCCCGCGCCGTGTTGCTGAAGCCCCGGGTGCTGCTGGCCGACGAACCCACCGCCGCGCTGGACGACGAAGCCGCACATGCCGCTCTGGCCGTGCTGCTGCAGGCGGCGGCACAAGCCCACGCCACGCTGGTGCTGGCCACCCACGATGCACGGGTGGTGGCTGCGGTGGGGCAAGCTCAAGCGCAAGGCAGCATTGTTGAGAAAGAAATATGCCTCCAGCGCTTGATGGATATGTGAAGTTCACTATGAGCATTTTCACGCTGTCATGGCGCTACGCCTGGTCCAAACCGCTGTCTGCCGCACTGAACGTGCTGCTGCTGGCGCTGGGCTTGGGTGCGCTGGCGTTCATCCTGCTGGCGGAACAGCGGGTCACGCAGGCGCTGGAGCGTGACGTGGCGGGCATCGACGTGGTGGTGGGTGCCAAAGGCAGCCCGCTGCAACTCATTCTGGCGGGCGTCTACCACCTGGACGTGCCGCCCGGCAATATTGCCCTGGCCGACGCTCAGGCGCTGCAACAGCACCCGCAGGTGGCGCAGCTCATTCCCCTCAGCTTGGGCGACAACGTGGGCGGCCACCGCATCGTGGGCACCACGCCCGACTACGTGGCTTTGTACGTCGGTCAACTGGCACAGGGAGCGCTGTGGGCTAAGCCCATGCAGGCCGTGCTGGGTGCTCAGGTGGCGGCGAACCTGGGGCTGCAGGTGGGTGACACGTTCGCCGGGCTGCATGGCCTGGGCGCGGGCGGGCACAGCCACGGCAACACGCCTTACACCGTGGTGGGCGTGTTGCAGGCCAACGGCAGCGTGCTCGACCGGCTGGTGCTGACGGCCACCGAATCGGTGTGGGCCGTGCACGAGACCGACATGGCCGTGGACGATGACGACCGCGCCGCACTGGAGGCGGAGCGCGAAATCACGCTGGCCCTCATCCGCTACAACACGCCGCTGGCAGCCGTGACCTTTCCGCGCTTTGTCAACACCACCACCGAGATGCAGGCCGCTGCCCCGGCCTACGAGTTGTCGCGCCTGATGCGGCTGTTGGGCGCGGGCACCGACGTGCTGCGCGCCCTGGCTGCCACGCTGCTGGCCGTGGCCGGTTTGAGTGTGTTCATGGCCCTGTGGCAGGCCGTGCGCGAGCGCCGGGCCGATCTGGCCATGCTGCGAATGCTGGGCGCGGGCCCGTTCAAGTTGGCCATGCTGCTGCTGGCCGAGGCCATGTGGCTGGCCACGCTGGCCTGCGTGCTGGGCTTGTTGCTGGCGCAGGGGCTGATGGCTGCGCTGCCACTGCTCATGCCCACGGAGGCTGCCGGGCTGGTGGCAACCAGTGGCTGGCCGCCACAACTGTGGGCTGTGCCTGCCCTGGCACTGGGTGTGGCTGTGCTGGCTGCGGTTTTGCCTGCGTGGGGTGCGTACCGGGTCAACGTGGCCCGTTTGCTGAACTCTGGAACCTGAATGCGATCCGTTTGTTTGTTGAACCTGCGGCTGACACAGCCATGAAAGGAAACCCGATGAAACACCTGTTGCTGGCCTCTTTGTTGTCGGTGAGCGCTGCATCAGCGTGGGCCCAGGCCCACAGCGAGAAAGAAGTGGCTGAAGACATCGCCCGCCACCGTGCCATGGCGGCGGCACATGAAGGCGCGGCCAAGTGCCTGGAAGCCAAAAAGGGCGAAAAGGTCTGCATGGCCGAGCTTCAAGCCGCCTGCAAGGGCTTGGGCATAGGCAAGTACTGCGGCATGCGGCATGCGCACTGAGGCCGTGGCCCGCAGCGCAAGGCGCAGGTTGCTGGCTGGCCTGGGGCTGGCGTTTGCCACACTGGGTGTTGCGCAAGCCCAGTTGTCGTCGCCTCTGGGGGCTGCGCCGGCCCAAGCCATAGGGCAGGGGGCTGGCACCCACAGCCCCAACAGCCCGTTTCCGGAGTTGCCCAAGCGCAGCGACGTGGTGCCGTGGTCGGTGCTGACGGCGGTCAAGTCCAAGGTGGTGGGCAAGCGCGTGCTGCCCGTGTTCAGCCCCGAGGTCATGGCCATGCAGGGCACCAAGCGGAGAGTGCAGGGCTTCATGATGCCGCTGGCCCCCGGCTCGATGCAGTCGCACTTTCTGGTGTCATCCGTGCCGCTCACGTGCTCTTTTTGCACCCCCGGCGGGCCCGAAAGCATGCTGGAGGTGCGCACGCCGCAACCCGTGAAGTACAGCCTCGAAGGCGTGGTGGTAGAGGGCACACTGCAGGTGCTGGTCGATGACCCGATGGGCCTGTTCTACCGCATGACCGATGCGGTGCTGGTGAAATGAGCCTGGCCGCCGCCCAGCCGGTGTTTGTGTCCCTCACGCCGGTGTTTCTGCTCATCGGTGTGGGTTTCATGGCCGGTCGTGTGGGTTGGATACGGGCTGAGGCCGTCAAAGACCTCTCCAACCTGGTGTTTTTGCTGCTCATTCCTGCGCTGCTGTTCCGCACCATGAGCAGCGTCCACGTGGAGCAACTCGATCTGCGGCCGATTGCCGCCTATTTCTTGGCGGCGCTGGCGCTGTTGGCAGCCCTCGTGGGCTGGCTGGGCCTGCACCCACGCGGGGTGGTCACAGCTCTGGCCGGGGTATTTTCCAACATGGTGATGATCGGTATCACGCTGGTGGAACTGGCCTATGGCAAACAGGGCCTGGTCACCTTGTTGACGCTGGTATCGGTGCACGCGCTCGTGTTGTTGACCGTGGCCACCGTGGTGCTGGAAATGGCGGTTGCACGCCAGGCTGCAGGTGGCGGACAGGCTGCAGTGCCAGCCGTTGGTTGGGCGCGCGGGCGCGCCTTGGTGGTCAGCAGTGCGCGGGTGGCGCGAGGTGCACTGGTCCACCCCATCCCCCTGCCCATTCTGTGCGGATTGCTGTTTGCCCAGACAGGCTGGGTGCTGCCCTCAGTGGTGGACAAGCCGTTGCAGTTGCTGGGCAGCGCGTTTGGCCCCATCGCCCTGGTGCTGGTGGGGGTGACGATGGCACGCACCCCGGTGGGCGCGCACTGGCGCAGTGCATTGGGCGTGAGCCTCAGCAAAAACTTGGTGCTGCCCTTGCTGGTGGGGGCCAGCGCCTGGGCGTTTGGCATCGACGGGCTGCCCCTGACCGTGATGGTGGTGGCTGCAGCCTTGCCCATTGGGGCCAATGTGTTTTTGTTTTCCCAGCGTTACAACGTTGCGCACGATCTGGTCACGGCCAGCATTGGTGTGTCCACGGGGCTGGCGCTGGTCACGCTCAGTGGCTTCATGCTGTGGTTGGCCTGAGCAGCCCCCGCAGCCGTCACATCAACCGCCGGGCTGGCTGATTTTTTTGGCTTCTTCGATCTGGTACTCGAAGTAGCGCTGGAAACTGAACGCCAGGCTGGCCATGAAAGCCGTGGTGCCCGTCAGCATGGCAATGACCAGCACAGCAATGGTCAGCGCATGGCCGGCGCCTGCCGGTGCATCAGCTGGCAGGTGTGGGTTGTGGGCAGCGTTCCATTTGTCTTGTGGGGTGACGGCGTACACCACCGCCGTCAGGCAACTGGCCGCCAGCGCCACACCCAGCATGGGCACCAGCACCCACGCCAGTTGGTCATCCTGCCCCAGCGCACGCACACGCTCCACCCCCCACCAGCCCAGGGCGGTGGGGATGGGAAACAACCAGCCGACCCAGTCGCCCCAGCCCTTCAGGTAGAAGCGGTGCAGGCCCATGGTGCCCAGCACCAGGGCCAGAAACGCCGCCAGCGTTTTGCTTTTGCCCTTGCTCATTGCGTGCCTTCGGGCGGTGTGGTGCTGCCCGCACCCAGGGTTTTTTGCATCAGCACAATGTCCAGCCAACGGCCAAATTTCCAGCCGCAGGCCTCCACCACGCCCACGTGCTCGAACCCGGCACTGCGGTGCACGCCAATGGAACCCAGGTTGGCCGAGTCGCCGATGACGGCCATCACCTTGCGCACGCCACGGCGTTCCAACTGCACCAGCAACTCGGCCATCAAAAGTTTGCCCAGGCCCTTGCCCGCCGCATCTGACCCGAGGTAAATAGAGTCTTCGACCGAGAAGCGGTATGCCGGGCGCGGCTTGAACCAGTTGCCATAGGCAAAGCCCTGAACCACACCGTGCTGCTCCAGCACCAGCCAGGGCAGGTTCTTGCCCAGTACGTCGGCACGGCGTGCGCGCATGTCTTCTTCGCTGGGGGGCGATGTCTCGAACGTGCCTGTGCCATTGAGCACGTGGTGGGCATAAATTCGGGTGATGGCGGGAAGGTCGGCGTCGGTGCTGGGACGAATGTGGAGGGCGTGCATGAGGGAAGGGGTTGGTGCCAGGCAGGTGCTGGCTATAATCACGGGCTTTGCTGCGTTTCGCTGACCGGGTGGTCAGTCGGTGTCTCAAACGCTGGCGGAATACACACTGGGGCCCATTGTATGGCTGCCCCTCACGTTAAGGATTCACCATGGTCGTTATCCGACTTTCCCGCGGCGGCGCCAAAGCCCGTCCTTTCTACAACATCGTTGTGGCCGACAAACGCGACCGTCGCGACGGTCGTTTCATCGAGCGCATCGGCTTTTACAACCCCATCGCCAAGGGCGGGGAAGAAATGCTGCGCGTGGCTGCTGACCGCCTGACCTACTGGGTTGGCGTGGGTGCCCAGGCATCCCCCACCGTGGAGCGTTTGCTCAAGTCCAAACCAACCACCCCCGTGGCTGCTGCCTGATTTGGGCCGCACAGGGCCAGTGCCTCAGCGGCACAGGCCCACAGCCAGAGCGATGTCTCCAGCGGTTTGCCGCCCCGGAGCCATCGCTTTTTTCATTTTTGTTGCCGAGTGTTTGCCATGACCGCTGCCCAGACTTCAGGTTTTGCCCCGTCCGAGTTGCCCGCCGATGCCGTGGAGGTGGGGCGCATCCTGGATGCCTGGGGCATCAAAGGTTGGATGAAGGTACACCCCCACAGCAGCAACCCAGAGGCGCTGCTCGCGGCCACGCAGTGGTTTTTGCAAACCCCCACGCCGCCGTTTGACCGCGCGTTCAAGGCCTTCAGCGGCACTGTCTGTCTGGATGTGGCCGAAATCAAGCCCCACGCCGACACCCAGGTGGCCTTGTGCGCAGGTGTTGCCGACCGCAACCAGGCCGAGGCACTGAAGGGTGCACGCATTTTTGTGTCGCGCAGCGCGTTCCCTGCCAGCAACGACCCCGACGAGTTTTACTGGGTGGACCTGCTGGGTTTGTCTGTGGTCAACCGTGAAGGCGTGGCCCTGGGCACTGTTCGCGACCTGATGGCCACCGGCCCGCATTCAGTGCTGGTGCTGGAGTACCAGGCCGACGATAAAACCGCCGAGCGCATGATTCCGTTCGTGTCGGCCTACGTGGACAAGGTAGACAAGGCGGCCGGGATGATCACGGTCGATTGGCAGCCAGATTACTCCAGCGCTTTCCTGTATTGATTTGTATGCTACTGTAAAGTCAGCCAATGCGCTTTGACGTCATCACCCTGTTTCCCGAGCTGCTGCAACCTTTGCTGGTGCACGGCATCAACCGCCGTGCGTTTGACAGCGGTCAGGTGCAGGTGGTGCTGTGGCAACTGCGCGACTTTGCCGATGGCAACTACCGCCGCGTGGACGACCGGCCTTTTGGCGGTGGTCCCGGCATGGTGATGATGGCTGAGCCCTTGGCGCGTTGCCTGGCGGCTGTGCAAGCTGCGCGTGCCGAGCCCGAGGGCCAGACCGCGCCGGTGGTGCTGTTCTCGCCCACGGGCCGCACGCTCGATCATGCGGCAGTGCAGGGCTGGTCAGACAGTGCCGGCGCAGTGCTGGTGTGTGGTCGATATGAAGGCATTGACCAGCGCTTCATCGACACGCATGTGACGCACCAGATCAGCCTGGGTGACTTTGTGCTGTCGGGCGGCGAGATTGCCGCCATGGCACTGCTCGACGCTGTGGCGCGCCTGC
>JFJP01022542.1_pt1 | contig 10674 bp, 6 predicted proteins | sample 431651 | NCBI WGS metagenome assembly JFJP01 (sample SAMN02602958, study PRJNA72255) | Microbial mat metagenome, whole genome shotgun sequencing project. | biome: fresh water; feature: sink hole; material: water; isolation source: purple microbial (photo- and chemosynthetic) mats found in...
TCGCAATAATGTTCAGGTTCGGAAAGATCGGGGAGGAGAACGAAGTATGTGGAAATATCTTGGGATGATCAGCAAGAATTTGGTGATTGCCATTCCGGTTGTGATGGTTCTCGGATTTGTTTTCGGGGTGATTGTTGAGACGGGATTTTTGAAAAATCTGATAATTCCGTTTACGTTTCTCATGGTTTATCCTATGATGGTAACGCTGAAGATCAGAAAAGTCTTTGAAGGCGGGGATATTAAGGCGCAGGTGCTGACCCAGTGCATCAACTTCGGAATTATTCCGTTTATCTCATTCGGAATGGGAATCCTGTTTTTCAAAGATCAGCCCTATATGGCATTAGGACTGCTGCTGGCGGGGCTTGTCCCGACCAGCGGGATGACCATTTCATGGACAGGCTTTGCAAAAGGAAATGTCGAAGCATCTGTAAAAATGACAGTGATCGGTCTGACGGTGGGGTCTGTTGCCACGCCTTTTTATGTAAAGTTTCTGATGGGCGCGAATCTTGAAGTCAATATTATGGCAGTCATGCAGCAGATACTGCTCATAGTCTTTATTCCCATGATTGCGGGATATTTCACCCAGCAGGCTCTGGTAAAAAAATACGGGATGAAGGAATTTCAGTATCGCTGGGCGCCGCGCTTTCCATCACTTTCCACCGCAGGTGTTGTCGGAATCGTGTTTATTGCCATCGCGCTCAAAGCCAGAGCCATTTCAGGCTCGCCTCAGATGCTCGTCATTATTCTGATTCCGCTTTCTCTGATCTATGGATTCAATTATATTCTCAGCACGATTACCGGCAAAATGCTGCTGCCCAGAGGGGATGCCATCGCACTGGTCTATGGCTCGGTGATGCGGAATCTTTCCATTGCGCTTGCCATTGCCATCAATGCCTTCGGAGCACAGGGATCAAGCGCGGCTCTGGTTATTGCCATTGCTTATATCATTCAGGTTCAGTCCGCAGCATGGTATGTGAAATTCACGGACAGAATATTCGGAAAAGCTCCCGAAGCCAAGGCTGCCGAACCTCCGGCTATAGTAACTGAGCTCACTCCTGCCGCAAAAATGACGGATGATCCGTTTTTTGTGCATGGCGGCACCATTGTTCCGGATATCCGAAAAATTCTTTATGTTACAGATTTATCTGAAACCGCCCGGTATGCTGTCCGGTATGCGTGCAGCATCGCTGATAAATATCAGGCAGAAGTTACCGTGCTTCATGTTGTTCCTGACATGCTGGAAGAATTTTCTGCCGGGGCGGGAATTGACCTGACCGAACATTTCGGAAAAAAATGGGATGAATTCAATACAAAAAGCATTGCCATTGCCAAGGATGCCATACTCAGGCGCATTCGGGAGACATCCGAACGGATAACAAAGGAAATCCCGTGCTGTCCTCTGACACAGGGAAATATCCTTGTGGAAGCCGGAAATCCTGTGGGCATTATTCTGTCCGTTGCTGAAACGGGGAATTATGATCTGGTGATTATGGGAACTCACGGTCACGGAAAACTGGAAGGCGCGATTGTCGGAAGCGTTGCCGGAGGGGTTATCAGCAGGTGTTCCAAGCCTGTGCTTGTTGTGCGTCTGCCTGATGAGAAATGAGAACTTCTCTTGTTTCCACGCTTCAGCACAGAAACAAGAACAAACAGGAGGAATTGACATGGAAATGAATCGCCGGTATTTTCTTAAATTGTCAGGAGCAATTGCAGCTCCCCTGCTGATTAAGGGAAATACATCTGCCCGGGCATCCGAACCGCCCCGAATATCCGCAGAAGCTGTCGGCTGTCTGGTGGATACGACCGAGTGTGTCGGATGCCGGAAATGTGAGCAGGCATGCAATGAACGGCACGGACTTGACAAACCGAGTGAGTCCTTCGAGGAGATGACGGTACTTGAAAATGAAAGACGTCCGGATGAGACGTCCTACACGGTGGTCAACAAATATTACCCCAAAAACATCGGTTCTCTCACATGGCGTAATCGTCCGTCATTTGTGAAGTTCCAGTGTATGCACTGCAATGACCCATCCTGCGTTTCAGCATGTATTGTGGGCGCCCTGACCAAACAGCCCGACGGACCGGTGATATATGACGCGGCAAAGTGTATCGGCTGCCGCTACTGCATGATTGCCTGTCCATTTCAGATTCCCGCGTATGAATACGGCAAGCCGCTGACGCCGCAAGTCAGAAAATGCACCTTCTGCTTTGAATATATCAAAGACGGCGGACTTCCTGCCTGCGCTCAGATCTGTCCGAGAGAAGTGATGACCTTCGGCAGACATTGTGATCTGTTGAAATTGGCACACAGAAAAATGAAAGACAATCCCGGCAAATATGTTGATCATATTTACGGGGAATACGAAGTAGGAGGAACAAGCTGGCTGTATCTCTCATCTGAGCCGTTTGAAAGCATCGGTTTTCCGAAGCTGGGTACGAAAGTGCCGCCGCGATTGACCGAAGCGATTCAGCACGGATTGTTTCAGTATTTTGCAGCGCCCATCGGCTTGTTTGCGATCCTCGGCGGCATGATGTGGTTCTCGAATTTTTATAAAAAAAATCCTGAAAACACTGCTTCGGAAAAAGGAGACAAAACATGAATCTGAAAGAACACTTCGAGCCTGTCAGGGAAAATTTTCTCAGTCCCGGAGTCATGGTATTGCTCTCTCTGATGGCTGTGGGCGGCGCCTTTGCAGCCGCGCGCTTCACTTTCGGCATTGCCAAAGTCAGCAACCTCAGCAATCAATTTCCATGGGGGATATGGGTCGCGGTGGATGTGGCATCAGGCGTGGCACTGGCAGCCGGCGGATTTACCACAGGACTTATCGCATATATCCTGAACCGGGAACAGTATCATGCGGTGATTCGTCCCGCGCTTCTCACCGCAATGCTGGGTTATACCTTTGTTGTTCTGGGTCTTCTGGCAGATATCGGCAGATACTGGAACATTACCAGCCCGATCTTCAATCACAACGGAAATTCGGTTCTTTTCGAAGTGGCAATGTGCGTCATGATTTACCTGCATGTTCTGTATATCGAATTTATCCCTATCGTTGTCGAGCGTTTCAAGGGAAAAGTGAATCTTCCGGGTCCTTTTGCAGCAATGAACAGCCTTGCCGAATCCGCTCTCGGTATTGCGGACAGGATCCTCGGAAAGGTGATGTGGTTTTTTATTATCACCGGAATTGTGCTTTCATGTCTGCATCAGTCAAGTCTCGGCTCTCTCATGCTGATTGCGCCCTACAAAGTTCATCCGCTGTGGTACACGCCTGTTCTGCCGCTTCTGTTTCTGCTTTCCGCATTTGCAGCAGGCTATCCTATGGTAACATTCGAATCCATTATCGTCTCCAAATCCTTCGGGCGTGAACCGGAGATGGACGTGCTGACGCCGCTTGCCAAATTCATGCCGGTTCTCATGGGATTCTATCTGGTTGTCAAATTGGGAGATATGTTTGTCCGAAAGACTTATGTCTATCTTCCGGACGGCAGTTGTCAGAGCATTTCGTTTCTGGCAGAAGTCATATTCGGCGTCATCGTTCCGTTTGTGCTGCTGCTGATCCCCAAAGTGCGGAGATCGCCGGGCTGGCTGTTTTTTGCCTCGACACTCTTTGTCATCGGCATTCTGCTGAACCGGATCAATGTCTTTGTGGTAAGCTATACCCCGCCGTATATCATCAGGTCCTACTTTCCGGCAGTGGGGGAGATATTTATTACTGTAGGACTCATTGCCACGCTGATGTTTATTTACAGGGTTTTTGTTTTCATCTTCCCTGTGCTGGGCGCGCGTCCGGAAAGAATGTCGCCGATGGTTCTGCTTATTTTTATGCTTGCCGCAGGAACAGCTTTCCATTCCCCGGCAAACGCCGAAATGCCGAAAAATCTGCCGATGGTTTCCGAAAAAGTCTTTCCCTCGGCAGCGGATGCTCCCAAGCTGCACATAATTGACAGCCCTCTTATAAAGAAGTACAGCGATTTGTACGAACCGGTCCGCTTCATGCACAGCAAACATGCCAATGTGCTGGGAGACTGCACAATCTGTCACCACAGAATGGCTGAGAAAGCAGATGACAGATACGGAAAAAAAGTTACTCTGGCAGAACTCAGGCAGAAGAAAAAACTGCCCGCAGACTGCCATTCCTGTCACGGAAAGCCCTTTGATCCGGCACATCTTGACATTCCGGGTTTGAAAGCCGCATATCACCGTCTCTGCATGGACTGCCACAAAGAAGCGGAACAGACTACGCATATCCGGGGACCGGTTACCTATAGCGCAATCTACGCATATCCGGGGACCGGTTACCTATAGCGCAATGGTCAGAGGACCGGTTGCACGAACCCTTGACACGCGTGCGCCGACCGACTGTCTGTCCTGCCATCCGAAAAATGTTCCGGATCACGGCAAACTGGTTAAGCTGAAGGGCAAACCCGATGCGCTGTCCGTAACCGGGAGCTGTCTTTCCTGCCATGAGAAAGAGGGAAAGTCTATTCTGAAAACTTCCCACTGGAACTGGCACGGACCTTCGCCTTACACACTAGGACATGAAAACCGCATTGATATGGGAAAAGCCACCAACACCATCAATAATTTCTGTATCAATCTCACGGGAAACTGGCCCCGATGCACCAGTTGTCATATCGGTTACGGATGGAAAGATGAGACGTTCGATTTCACGGATATGAGAAAAATTGACTGTCTTGTCTGCCATGATACCACCAAAACATACAAAAAAGACCCGCCCGGAGCCGGTTTTCCCGATAAAGGTGTTGACTTGCTGAAGGTGGCTCAGAATGTGGGCAGACCCGGCAGATCCACCTGCGGCATGAACTGCCACTTTATGGGCGGCGGCGGAGATGCGGTCAAGCACGGCGATATGAACTCCAAACTCGAAAACCCCGATAAGAGCTGCGATGTCCACATGGGTTCAAAAGAAAGCGGCGGTTTGGATTTCAGGTGTCAGACCTGCCATAAAACCCGTAATCATCTGATTTCAGGACGCAGCATCTCCGTGCCGGCAACAGAAGGGGATATTTCCTGTGAATATTGTCATACCGATAAGCCTCATATCGGAACCGATCTGGTGGATCACCACATGAATAAGCACACAAAACATATTGCGTGTCAGACCTGTCATATCCCTCTCTATTCCAAATGTTCGCCTACCAAAATTTACTGGGACTGGTCAACTGCCGGAAAGGAAAAAGCCCAAGAAATCAAGGGTAAAGACGGAATGCCTGTCTATCTGAAGAATAAGGGAAGTTTTGTATGGAAACAGGCACTGAAACCTGCATACCGATGGTATAACGGCACGGTAAAACGCTATGTGCTGGGAGACCGTATCAATGAGAACGGCATTACCGAACTGACGCTTCCTGTGGGAAGCATTGACGATGCTTCAGCCCGGATTTATCCTTTCAAACTGCATTCGGGAAAACAGATCAGCGATGCGGTCAACAAATACCTGATTACTCCGCAGATTTGGGAAGGGTTCTGGAAACACTGGGACTGGAACAAAGCATCGGAAGACGGTATGAAACTCGCGAAGTTGGCGTACAGCGGAAAATATGAATTTGTGGAAACCGTTATGTACTGGGGGCTTACTCATGAAGTGGTTCCGAAAGAACAGGCACTTTCCTGTACTCATTGCCATGCTTCTCTTGCCAAAGCCCCTTACTGCGGAAAATGCCATCAGGAAAGACCCGGGGTTGATTTCAGGTCTCTGGTTACAAAAAGGAATGAAGATGTGCAGGCTATGTTTGAAAAATACGGCGCGGACAGTTCCGCAGCTTACGGCGATTATATTGATTTCAAAGCATTGGGCTATGAAGGCGATCCCATTGAGGCAGGCGGAGGCAGATTTACAAAATTGCCTATGATTATGAAAGCTGAGAAATAGAGGACAGTCCGGAGGAGTTAAACAAAAATGGGAAAATGTGTCAATCATCCTGACAGAGAAACCGGTTTTATGTGCATGAAGCACGAAGTGTATATGTGCGAAGAATGCCTGAAATGCCGTGATCCTGAAATTTACTGCAAATTCCGATCTTCGTGCATGATCTGGTTTATCCATAAACAAAGAAAACGGGAAGAAAAAGAAAGGCTGGCAGAGTCCGCTGTTCAGAAATACACGGTTACATTCAAGCCGGATAACAAGTTTTCAACCGTATCTGATGGCGCGACATTGCTGGAAGCGGCTCAGGAAGCAGATGTCCCGCTGAACGCTTCCTGTAACGGAAAAGGCTCATGCGGAAAATGCAAGCTGATTCTGGAATCCGGCGATATTAAAACCGTGCCGAGTACGCTGCTCAATGAAAACGAAAAAGGGAAAAATTATGTGCTGGCATGTCAAAGCACTGTGCATGGCGATGTAACCGTAAGAATCCCGGAAGAGACTATTGAGAGAAAACTCAGGATTGCCGGGATGGGCAAAGCGGAAACAGGGCGGTTAAAAGGGCTGGTCAGAGACATCAGCCCCATGCTGGTGGAAATTCCCCTTGAACTCACGCCGCCGACGCTGGATGATTCGGTCAGCGATCTGGATCGTCTGAAACGGGGCTTGAAAAAAAGCGGGGTGGATACGGATCGCCTGAATGTATCGCTTTCTGTCATGCGGGATCTGGCGACAGTTATGCGGGAAGAAAACTGGAAGATTACCGCCTCAGTGGTAAGGAAAAAATGTTCTGAGGAAGTTCTGCGGGTAGAAGCGGGAAGCGGGACAGGCAAATCACTGGGATTGGCAATTGACATCGGCACAACTTCGATTGTGGTGTATCTGGCGGATATGTCAGACGGTTCCATCCTTGCCGCCGCTTCCGGGCATAACCGGCAGGCAGCCTGCGGCGATGATGTGATTAACCGCATTGTCTGTTCGGAGAAAAACGGCGTTAAAAAATTAAGCACCATGGGACTTGCCACGATTAACGGACTGATCAGCGAGGCAGTCAGCAGTGTGAACGCAGATTCCGGGCAGATCAGAAATGTGGTGCTTTCCGGAAATACCACCATGATTCATCTGTTATTGCAGATTGAACCCAGATATATCCGCCGCGAACCGTATATTCCCGCAGTTTCGGAATTTCCTATTCTCAAAGCCGGCGACATCGGACTGAAAGTCAGTCCCATAGCTGCGGTTTTTGTGATGCCGTCGCCTGCCGGTTATGTGGGCGGAGATATTGTTTCCGGCTTGCTGTATGCGGGATTTCACAGAGAATCGCCGCTGACCCTGTTTATTGACGTGGGAACCAACGGGGAAATTGTTCTGGGAAACAAAGAGTGGCTGATGACCGCATCCTGTTCCGCGGGTCCGGCATTCGAAGGCGGCGGTGTGCGCTGGGGAATGCGTGCAGAAGAGGGCGCAATTGAGAAAATATCCATTGACCCGGAAACGCTCATCCCCGAATATTCGACCGTAGGAAATTTTCCTGCACGCGGCATCTGCGGTTCCGGCATGATTGATCTGATTTCCGAAATGCTGCTTACCGGCGTGATTGATCAGGGCGGAAAGTTTGTAAATCGTTCACATCCCCGGATAAAGCAGGAGAAAGATGTAACCGCCTATATTGTGGAATTTGCCGATCACACCGCGATAGCGGAAGATATTATCTTTACCGAATCCGATATTGACAATATCATTCGGAGCAAAGCTGCGGTATATGCCGGATTTACGGTTCTGCTGAATCATGCGGGGCTGGATTTTTCAATGGTGGATAAGATGATCATCACCGGCGGCTTCGGGCAGTATCTCAATATAGAACGGGCAGTTACCATCGGTCTGCTGCCGGATATCGAGCGGAGCAGATTTCAATATCTCGGCAACAGTTCTGCTGCTGGCGCGTATATGGCGCTGATGTCGGAGGACTTGCGGAAAGAGGCGGTGCAGGTTTCAAACAGCATGACATACATTGATTTCAGCAGCAATTCCAGGTTCATGGATGAATTTACTTCCGCGCTGTTTTTGCCGCATACGGATATGAAGGCGTTTCCGAGCGTCAATATCCGGCGGTAAATTGTTCATAATTTTTTCCTTATTCCGTAAGGGCAATCCCCTGTGATTGTCCTGCGGCGCGGGGAAACAGATTTTTGGCAGCATAACCCATTAACAGAGGAGATGACGATCCCATGCAGGCAAGTAACATCATGGATACCTGTTTCCACACCATCAATCCGCAAGACACCATTGCCGATGCGGTAAAAGCCTTTCAAAAAGCCAATCAGACTGAGAAGAAAGGCATATTCGGGCTTATAGTTACGGATGATAATGACCATCTCGTCGGTATGCTTTCAATGTATGACATTCTGCTTTTCATTCAGCCTAAACACACGCAGATTTGGGGTGAAATGGAAGACCTTGATCCGGATCAGCTCTTTGACGAGCGTTTGGAGAGGGTTAAAAAAATACAGGTTCGGGACATCATGTCAACCGACGTGGTTACAATTTCCCCGGATACGCATATACTGAAGATTGCGGACATCATGATCAAAAAACATATCCGCCGGATACCGGTCATCGAAAATCGTGCGGTGGTCGGAATTATCTATCGGGCTGCGGTATTTTATCATCTGCTGAACAAGTTCACGGACTGAACAAAGAACCGATGAGACAGAAAAAACGGCAAAGGAGATGGCAATGCCGACAATAAGAGAACGCAGCATATTAAGCGGAATGCTGGTCAACGAGACCATGCGGCGGCAAGTGGTACAGCTTGCATCGGATCAGACTCTGGCAAGAGCGATTAATCAGCTCATTCGTTTCAAGAGTAACGCGCTTCTGGTTATTGATGGGGATAGCAAGCCTGTGGGGGTAGTTTCCAAAACAGATATTATGGGCGCATTTTATGCGGGTTTACCGGTAGAGACATCTCTTGCGGATATCATGGTCGGACCGCCATTATTCTGCTATCCGGATGATGAGCTTGAATCCGCGCTGAATGTCATGCTTCAAAACGGCGTCCACCGGCTCTATGTCAGGGGATCGGAAGCAGATACACTTCTTGGCACTTTGGCATACCCGGATATTGTAGGACAGATATATCGCTTTTGCCGCGTTTGCAGCAGGGGAATCAGAAAGAAAAACGATGCCGGCTCTGAAGCTGACGTCAATCGTGCCAGAGTGAAAGAAACCATGACGCGATCTGTTGTGTCTTTCAGGGAGAGCGATATGCTGAGCAGCGTGATCGAGGCTCTTTCCGCCAAAGGATTCGGCGCGGTGTTGATCACGGAAACTCAAAACCGGCAGCCCGTCGGGGTAATTTCCAAGACAGACCTGATAATTGCCTACCACCACGGATTATCAGCGGATATAACGACCCGCTCGGTGATGAGCGCTCCGGTAAATTCCTGCGACCATGAGGATTTTCTGGTGGATGCCCTGCGTCAGATGCTTGCCAGAGATATTCAGCGATTATTCGTTCATGATGGAAGCCCTGACAATATTATCGGCGTTATGAGTTTATCCGATGCAGCCCGGTTCCGATCCGGTACCTGCAAAGCCTGTATGCCCAGCAGAGTAATTGCCGGTTAACCCTCCATGATCAGGGCGTCGGCTGAATTGCGGAAAGCGTTTGTGCCGCATACGGATATGAAGGCGTTTCAGAGCGTCAACATCCGGCGGTAATGGACACCTCTTCTTATATCTCCCAATCCTGTTCTTTTCCCATATCATTTCTTGGGATGGCAGCGCCGAACGTCAGGGAAACCGGGCGTTCAGGCGCGGACAGATGCGTGTAAAGCCATTCGCTGATCGCCCTCCTGGTCTCCGGGGAATAAGAAATCCCATCACTCAGAACAATAAACGCTTTGAGTCGGGAATCATTTTCATTGCCGATTAGCCGGATACCGCATTCTTTTACAGATGGATGCGTAGATATTTTCTGAGCCACCGCATCAGGAAACACATTGACGCCCCCAATCTGAACAGCCCCGTCTTTTCGGCGCACAGGGTAAAAATGCGTGTCATCTTCCCAAATCATCTCATCCATCAGACATATTGCATCCTTTTTCAGATAAGAAAAAAGCTGATAGGGCTGAGGATGATCATGCCTGAAGCCCACGCCGCCGGTTTCCGAAGAACCGTAAATTTCAGTCATCCGGCACAATCCTTTTGAAATAAGGGAGCGGATCAGATCGGGTTTGCATGGCGAAGTGGAGGTAACGCCATAGCAATCTTCAGGAAAATGAGAAATAAGTGGAGGTAACGCCATAGCAATCTTCAGGAAAATGAGAAATTGTATCATTGAGATACTGCCAATATACCGGAAAAGAAACTATCAGATCGCCGGGCATCAGCTTTTGCTGTGATGAGCAATAATCGCAGACAGGAAGGTTCATATATCGGGGCAGTGCGGCGGTGAACAGAAATCCGTAAATATGATGCGCCGCCACAGCAGCAACAATGCGCCTGCTGTTTGCAAATATCCGGGCATGTCCGGCAATTTCGCGTTCAATATTTTGCCAACTATGGGTGCAGAATTTGGGGGATCCGGTGGAGCCGGAGGTGCTGAAGACAATTTTCTCTCTGCTCATGCCCTGATGAACAATTTCCACCCAGTCTCCCAGCGTTTTATAGCGCAGGAGATAATCTTCAATTCCGCTTTCATGCAGGCAGAACATCCGGCTGACCGCCCCTGCAAGACTCAGCAGTTCGATAGAATCAGCTTCAAGCCCGCCGACAGTTATCG
>JFJP01031807.1_pt1 | contig 10674 bp, 11 predicted proteins | sample 431651 | NCBI WGS metagenome assembly JFJP01 (sample SAMN02602958, study PRJNA72255) | Microbial mat metagenome, whole genome shotgun sequencing project. | biome: fresh water; feature: sink hole; material: water; isolation source: purple microbial (photo- and chemosynthetic) mats found in...
ATAAAAAAGAATTTCTAAGCTTTATTGAAAATCGTGGCTATCACAAGTTAGCTAATGAAAATTGGCAATAAAGGATTAAAAATGCCATTTTCTCATTTAAATGATTCCTTGAAATTATTATCCGAAAAAAATCTCTATCGCTCCCGCCGCGTGATTGATTCAGCACAAGGCACAGAAATTATTATTGACGGTAAAAAAATTTTAAATTTTTGCAGCAACGATTATTTAGGGCTGGCAAATCATCCGCAAGTTATCGCCGCCTTTAAACAAGCCGTTGATAAATACGGTGTTGGCAGTGGTTCAGCGCATTTAATTTGTGGACACAGCACTGCACATCATGCGTTGGAAGAAGAACTCGCCGCGTTCACCCAGCGTGAACGCGCTTTGCTATTCTCCACAGGTTATATGGCAAACATGGGCGTAATTTCTGCTTTAGTGGGCAAAGGCGACTCAGTGTTAGAAGATAAGCTCAATCATGCGTCATTGCTCGATGGCGGTTTATTATCGGGAGCAACTTTCAAACGCTATCTTCATGGCGATGACGAAAATTTAGATTTAAAATTAAAGACTTGCACAGGAAAAACGTTGATTGTCAGCGATGGCGTGTTTAGCATGGATGGTGATTTAGCTCCGTTGCCTGAATTAATCACGGTTGCTAATCAACAGCAAGCAGGATTAATGATTGATGATGCACACGGCTTCGGTGTATTAGGGAAAACGGGCGGTGGTGTGGTTGAGTATTTTGCTTGTAATCAAAATGATGTACCCATTTTAGTGGGAACTTTTGGTAAATCTTTTGGTACAGCAGGTGCGTTTGTAGCAGGTTCTGAAGAGTTAATTGAGTTTTTAATCCAGAAATCCCGTCCCTTTATTTACACCACTGCAATGCCAGCAGCGATTGCACAAGCCACACGCGCCAGCTTAGAACTCGTGATTAAAGAGAACTGGCGACGGGAAAAATTAACCGCGTTAGTGCAACAATTTCGTCAGGGCGCAACTCAGTTAGGTTTAAAACTAATGGATTCACAAACGCCGATTCAGCCAATTATGTGTGGCGATAGTCAGCAAGCTGTGCAGTTAAGTCAAAACTTATTTCAACAAGGCTTTTTAGTTTCAGCCATTCGTCCACCGACTGTGCCACAAGGGAAAGCAAGGTTGCGGTTTACATTTTCGGCAAATCACACCGATGCGGATGTTGTTTTGTTATTACAGGCTTTAGAAAAAATAATTTCATAAATGTTTATTCACACAGAAACCTATGGTTCAGGTGAACCCTTAGTCTTAATTCACGGCTGGGCAATGCACTCAGGGATTTGGCGAATTTTTGCCAAACAATTGGCGCAACAATATCAAGTGACTTGTGTGGATTTACCAGGACATGGACAAAGTGAAAAATTGCCGCAGTTTACCTTAGAGGCGATTTGTCAACATTTACAAAACATTCTTCCTGTGACAGGTTGTACTCTTATCGGCTGGTCACTCGGTGGCATGGTGGCTTTGGCATTGCCAAATCGTTTTCCTACGCGCGTTAAAAAAATCATTCTCATTGGTAGCAACCCCCATTTTGTACAAACAGCCGATTGGGTCGGAATGCAAGAACAGACATTAGAGAAGTTTGCAGCAAATTTAACCGCCGATTGTTATGGAACACTGCTGCGATTTTTAGCTTTACAAGTGCATGGGCTTGATAAACATAAAGAAATATTGAAGGAGTTAAAAGTAGTTCTGCAAGCTTGTAAAATGCCAGATGAGGACGTTTTACAAGGAGGTTTAGAAATTTTGCAACAGCAAGATTTACGTTTGTTGCTCAAGCAATTGCATTGTCCTGTCCAAGTGATTTTAGGCAGTCACGATACTTTAGTTCCCGTTGCGGTTGCAGAAAAAATTTTACAATTAAAGCCTACTATTGCTTTAACTATTATTGAGAAAGCCGCGCACGTTCCCTTTTTATCTCATCCTGAGCTGTTACTGAAAGAAATACACGATTTTATGAGGACAATCCATGCTGTTTAAAAGACAATTGGAAAAAGTGAAAATTAAACACGCATTTGCTCAGGCGGCAACAACTTATGATTCGGCTGCGGATTTACAACGAAGGGTCAGTTTAAATTTGCTTGGACAAATTATAAGTGATGATTTAACAGGCGTGCTGCTCGATGTGGGCTGTGGTACGGGATTTTTGAGTCAAAAATTAGTTGCTTTATCTCAAATTGAACAAGTGATTGGCTTAGATATTGCGCTACCAATGTTGCACATCACGCGGCACAAAATGGATGGACAAAAATTGTTGCTGGTGTGTGCCGATGCGGAGTTTTTACCTTTTGCTGACCACACCATCAATCATATTGTGTCTAATTTGGCTCTGCAATGGTGTGAAAATTTAACCGCCGTGTTTAGCGATTTTAAACGGGTATTACAACCGCAAGGGCAGTTACTATTTTCAACATTTGGCGAAAAAACGTTACAGGAATTAAAGGCAGCATGGACAAAGGTGGATGATTGTAGCCATGTAAATCACTTTTATCATGCGGATGAAATAGGTTTTTTTTTACAACAAACTGGTTTTCAAGCCATTGAAATAGAAACGAAAATTTATCTGTCGCAGTATGAATCGGTAATGGCTTTAATGCACGAGTTAAAAGCCCTGGGTGCGCATCATGTTATCAAAGGGGGAAGAAAAACCGTCACCGGAAAAACTAAAATGCAGGCAATGATTAACGAATATGAAACAGGGCATGAAAATGGATTGATTCCTGCAACCTTTGAAATCATAACCATTAAGGCGCGAGTGTAAAAATGGAACAAGGTTTTTTTATTACGGGAACAGATACGAATATCGGCAAAACCCGAGCAACCCTAACATTGATGCATTATTTTCAAGCACAAGGAAAAACGGTGGTTGGGATGAAGCCTGTCGCGTCGGGGTGTGATTTTATAGAGGGCAAGTTGTGCAATCAGGATGCGTTGTTATTGCAAAAAAATGCTTCGGTGCAACTTGAATATGAGTTGATTAATCCGTTCGCCTATCAAGCCGCTATCTCACCCCATTTGGCGGCTGAAGAAAATCCTGTGGTTTTGCCCAAAATTGTCAGTGTGTTTGACGTATTAAAACAGCACGCACAGATTGTGCTGGTTGAAGGGGTAGGGGGGTGGTATGTGCCATTGAATCAGCAAGGTGATGATGTGGAAAGTATGGCAAGCTGTTTGGGTTTGCCAGTTATTATGGTGGTGGGAATGCGATTGGGCTGTTTAAATCATGCACGTTTAACTTATCAAGCCATCATTAACTCGGGCTTAAGGTGTGCGGGTTGGCTGGCAAACTGTGTTGACCCTGTAATGCAAAAATTGCCCGAAAATATTGACTGGCTAGAGCAAGGTATTATTGCACCGTTGTTGGGCGTTTTGCCGTATATGCCAACAGCTGATTTTAAAGTGTTGGCGAAAACCATTGATTTTGCAGGTCATATAAACCATAATAATAACGCAGTATTTCACACTAACTCATAACAAATAAGGAGCTATCATGGCTTTAATAACGTGGACAGCGGCAGAATACGGTACAAATGTTAGTTTTGCAGATGAAGAGCATCAAACATTATTTGACAAATTAAATTCTGTTTATGATTTAGCAACAAGCGGCGCAGATCGTGCGGCGGTTGGAGCGCATTTAGATGATTTAATTGCTTATGTGGTAGAGCATTTTGCCCATGAAGAAAGAGAAATGCAGGCAAAAGGTTATGCCGATTATGAGGCTCACAAAGCCCAACACGATGCGTTAGTGGGAATTTGTGCAGGATTGCAAACTAAATTTCATGCAGGTGAGGCCGAGGTGACAGAAGAAGTTGGGCAGATGGTAAAAGGTTGGTTAGATAGCCATATTCCCAATTTTGATATGGCTTATGCCGAAGCATTAAATAGTTAAGTGCTATTTTAAGACGCACTTAAAGAGGGACAGGTCTGTGAGATGCAAGTTTCACAGACCTTTTTTTATGTCGTAGGCTAACGCTCGCTAGCTTACAGGCGCGTCATAGGTTAGAATCGCACGGTTAATTTGTGATAATTTTAAGTAAAAGGAAAAAAGCTCGTTATTTGGCTGCTTTGATGTCACAAACGCTATAACGCATACAAAAGTTTATAACTATAACAGGAGGCTGCTCCGTGAAGAAAACAAAGCAACTGTTCGCATGTCTGAGCTTAATGATCCTAGGTCTTGGGACGGCGCAAGCGGACTATACTCTTAATTTAATGAAGGGCGTTACTCGAGTCAGTAACGATATTTATGATTTACATATGCTGATTTTATGGATTTGCGTATTTATAGGTATCGGTGTATTTGGGGTGATGTTTTATTCTATTTACTATCATCGTAAATCGAAAGGACATCAAGCGGCGCAATTTCATGAAAATACAACCATTGAAATTATCTGGACTATTATTCCCACTTTAATTTTGATTGGAATGGCAATTCCTGCCACGAAAACGTTAATGGAGTTAGATGAGGTACAAGACTCAGAAATGTCCATTAAGGTTACAGGTTGGCAATGGAAATGGGAATACGATTATCTTGATAATGGGATTCATTTTTTTAGTAGCTTAGATGATGCTAGCAATAAAGCACGCCAAGTCGGTTCAGGTATAGACCCACGCACAGTGCCGCATTATTTATTAAACGTTGACCATCCCTTGGTTGTGCCTGTTAAAACAAAAATTCGTTTTTTGTTTACCGCCAAAGATGTGATTCATTCTTGGTGGGTACCTGATTTAGGTTGGAAAAAAGATGCCAACCCTGGATTTGTCAACGAAGCGTGGACTTCGGTAGATAAAGCAGGAACGTATCGTGGGCAATGTACTGAACTATGTGGCAAAGACCATGCGTTTATGCCGATTGTAGTGATTGCAATGGAAAAGCCTGATTATGATAAGTGGGTGTTAAAAACCAAAGCCGAACAAGAAAGCGGCGCAGGTTTGGAGCCACAATCACATGAACAATTGATAGCAGAGGGTGCAAAAATTTATGAAAAAAATTGCGCATCTTGTCATTTAGCAGACGGTAAAGGTGTGCCAGGCGCATTCCCTGCAATCACAGAAAGTGCCGTTGTTAAAGGCGATATTCAAGCTCAAACCCAGTTGGTATTGAATGGGAAAGGGATGATGCCAGCCTTTGGAGCAATGTTAAAAGCTGACGAATTAGCGCAAGTGATTACTTACACGCGCAATGCGTTAGGCAATAAAGTAGGTGATGAAATTCAACCTGCTGATGTGCAAGAACTGTTGCCTAAAAAAGCGGCGGCTAAAGTAGAAGCCAAGGTAGAGACAACTGTTGAAGCTAAAGCAGAAACTAAAGCACAAGTAAAACCTGCTGAAAAAGCGGTTGTTAAAGAAAGCAAAAAACTAGCCGATGTACCAGTGGCAGATTTAACTGCGCAAGGTAAAGCTGTTTATGAAAAAAACTGCTCTTCTTGTCATAGTCCAGATGGAAAAGGAATGGCAGGGGTTTTCCCTGCTTTAACAGCAAGTCCTGTGGTAACAGGCGATGTAAAAGCGCAAGCTGAATTAATGTTGAAAGGCAAAGGAATGATGCCTGCTTTTGGCAGTTTAAGTGCCGAAGATTTTGCCGCAGTTGTAACCTATACACGCAATGAATTAGGTAATTCGGTAGGAGATTCGTTACAGCCTTCGGCAGTTAAATCTCTACAATCGACAAAGAAATGATAAGTGCTTAATTTATCAACTCTTTTTTACACATTTAAATGAGGTATTTTTATGTCTGCTGTAGTAGCTGAACATGATGATCATGAAGAACATCACGATCATGGCCCTGCTAAGGGGTTATTAAGATGGATTATAACCACCAATCATAAAGATATTGGGACGTTATATCTATTATTCGCGCTGGCAATGTTTTTTGTCGGCGGCATTATGGCATTAATTATTCGGGCTGAATTGTTTGAGCCTGGAATGCAGTTTGTCAATCCACAGTTTTTTAACTCCATGACCACCATGCACGCTTTAGTGATGGTGTTTGGCGCGGTAATGCCCGCCTTTGTTGGGTTAGCAAACTGGCAAGTTCCGCTGATGATTGGTGCGCCTGATATGGCACTGCCGCGTATGAACAATATGAGCTTTTGGCTATTGGTTGCAGGTGTCTTATTGCTCGCCAGCACCTTGTTCATGGAAGGTGGTGCGCCTGCAAGTGGTTGGACGTTATATCCACCCTTGGTCTTACAAACAGGTAAAGCTCTGCCTTTTGCTATTTTCTCAGTGCATTTGCTAGGTATTTCTTCAATTATGGGCGCGATTAATATTATTGCCACCATTTTGAATATGCGTGCGCCTGCCATGACATTGATGAAAATGCCTTTGTTCGTTTGGACTTGGTTAATTACCGCATTTTTGTTAATCGCGATTATGCCTGTGTTTGCAGGTGCGGTAACTATGTTATTAACCGATAAGTTCTTTGACACAAGCTTTTTTGATGCAGCAGGTGGTGGCGACCCCGTGCTTTATCAACATATCTTTTGGTTCTTTGGACACCCAGAAGTGTATGTGATGATTTTGCCAACCTTTGGTGTGGCTTCAACCATTATTCCTGTCTTTGCACGCAAACCTTTGTTTGGTTATGCCTCAATGGTTTATGCAACGGCTGCGATTGCCTTTTTGTCATTTATCGTTTGGGCGCATCATATGTTTACTGTGGGAATGCCAATAGCAGGGGAGTTGTACTTTATGTATGCCACCATGCTGATTGCGATTCCAACAGGTGTCAAAGTATTTAACTGGACAGCAACCATGTGGAAAGGGGCAATGACCTTTGAAACACCCATGTTGTTTGCTATTTGCTTTGTTGTGTTATTTACCATGGGTGGATTTACTGGATTAATGATGGCGGTTGCGCCCTCTGATTTTCAATACCATGATACTTATTTCATCGTAGCGCATTTTCACTATACCTTAGTACCTGCTTCTGTTTTCATTTTAATGGCAGCTGGGTATTTTTGGTTGCCAAAATGGACAGGCAATATGTATGACGAACGATTAGCCCGTTTCCATTTTTGGATGTCGACTATTTCTGTCAATATTTTGTTTTTCCCACAACACTTTTTAGGACTGGCAGGTATGCCACGTCGGATTCCTGATTATGCGGTGCAGTTTTCTGATTGGAATATGGTTTCAAGTATTGGAGCGTTTATTTTTGGTTTTAGCCAATTAATTTTCCTTTATATTGTAATCAAAACAATTAATGGCGGAACAGGTGAAAAAGTCAGTGATGAAGTGTGGGAAGATGCCCACAAACACGGTTTGGAATGGCAATTACCATCGCCACCACCGTATCACACTTGGTCTACACCACCTGCTGAAGTGCCAACTGAGCATTTTTAAAATCAAAGTGATGTAGTATAAAACGATAAGATACCTTGCCTTTTGATTTAAGGTAAGGTATCGGGTGATAAAATGGATACTAAAAAGAAAAATTTATTAACAGCGATTGTATTAGTTAGCGTGGCATTGGTGATTTATGTTTTTGCAGTCATCAGAGCAATGTCACAATGATTGAAACGACAGTACAAAAAAATACCCGCTTGGTAAAAATATTAATAGTGGTGGGAATTGGAATGTTCGGTTTTGGTTATGCGTTAGTGCCTATTTATAATGTGTTATGCGATATCACAGGCATTAATGGAAAAACCAACTTAGAAGCTGTTAAAGAAGTGCTTTACCAAGTTGATAAGAGCCGTGAAATTAGAATAGAGTTTTTAACAACACTGAATGAAAAAACGCCATTGTTATTTTCGGCGCAAACAAGTTCAATGAAAGTAAATCCTGGTCAATACGCTACCGTCAATTTTTATGCCGAAAATACAACGGATAAAACCTTAGTGGTAAGGGCGATTGACAGTGTTAGTCCAGGGCTTACGAAAGATTATTTTGAAAAAACCGTGTGTTTTTGTTTTTCTGAGCAAACCTTTAAACCGCATGAACGTAAAACCATGCCAGTCCGTTTTGTGGTAAAGCCAGATTTGCCTGCACAATATAAAACAATCACACTGTCATATACTTTTTTTGATAATACTGAAAAGTCAGTAAAAAAATAACCAGAGGGGGACACAATGTCTACAGACGCACACGATGCTTATTATATTCCCAATAAGGCGATTTGGCCTGTAATAGGCACACTTGGATTGGTAACAACACTAGCTGGGTTTGCAAATTATTTAAATGGTTCAGCCGCAGGCTCTACTTTTATGATAGTCGGTTTGCTGATTTTTATTGCGATGTTGGCAGGTTGGTTTAGTCTGCAAGCAACAGAAAGCGAATCAGGAATGTACAATCATGGGGTTGGTATTTCATATCGAATGGGCATGATGTGGTTTATTTTTTCAGAAATCATGTTTTTTGCGGTATTTTTCGGTACCTTGTGGTACACGCGCAATGTATCAACCGATTGGTTAGCAGGTATTGGAGAGGGACCTGGACGGTCAACAGCAATGCTATGGGAAGGCTATAAAGGAACCTGGCCAACCAATGGACCTGGCAATGTCGGTGGCAAATTTGAACCCATGGGCGCGTTTGGATTGCCTTTTTTAAACACTTTATTACTATTAAGTAGTGGTGTGACGTGTACTTGGGCGCATCATGGTTTATTGGCAAAAAATCGAGCTCAACTGATTAAAGGCTTAAGTGCAACAGTCGGATTGGGTTTTCTATTTGTGGCGTGTCAAGCCTTTGAATATCACGAAGCTTACTCTGAAATGGGTTTGACCTTAGGTTCAGGAATTTATGGCTCAACTTTTTTCATGCTGACAGGTTTTCACGGTTTCCATGTGTGTGTTGGGGCAATTATTTTATCAGTTATATTATTTCGCAGTTGGAAAGGGCATTTTAAACCTGAAAATCATTTTGCTTTTGAAGCCGCGGCGTGGTATTGGCACTTTGTTGACGTTGTTTGGTTAGGATTATTTATATTTGTTTATTTAATGTAAAATCCTAGTTTAACCGCTAATAAAAAGCGCGCTCGCAAAGGTCGCGCTTTTTTTTTGTCAATTATTTGGGTGACGGTGGAAGGTGTTCAGAGTGTATTCGTGTACCAATTCCTGTGGGTTTAACCAAGCCACTGGCATAGGCAATGAAGATAAATATAAAGAGTACGACAGATAAGCCAATCCGAAAGGTCAACGCTTTCGCTGTTTTTTCTGAATACTGTTGATCGCCCCGTCTGACTAAATGATAAAGAGCAGAACCTAAACTGATGATAATGGATAAAAAAGCGATAACAATAAGAGTTTTTATAAGCATAATGGCAAGTCAAGTAGGAAAAAAACATTATTTTCGGTTATCTCATTGTAAATTACCAAGCGTTGATGTAAAAAAATGAAAATTGTAATGGGACAGCGGGTTTTTGAAAGTAACTTATTTTTTATCATGGGTTACATGATGCTCACAACATTGTTGCTGTGTTTAGGTTATTGGCAATTAGAGCGAGCTGAAGAAAAAAAACAACTCATCACTCAACAGCAGGCGCAATTAAAAACAGTTTTTTTCTTAGCTGAAGCAACGCCTGATAAAGTCGCGCAACAGCGGTATAAAACGGTGCAAATAACAGGACATTACGATACAACACAGCAAATTTTATGTGACAATCAAATTGTAAAAGGAAAAGCAGGCTATTTTGTATTAACCCCGTTTATTGTGGAAGGGGGCAAAAAAGCGGTTTTAGTTAATCGCGGTTGGCTGCCTGCCAATCCTAATCGAAAAATTTTGCCTGCCATTGCAATGAAACAGTCACCAACTTTGATTATCGGCAGAATCAATGCCTTTCCCAGTGTTGGTATTAAACTGACCAATGCGGATAGACCAAGCTCAACATCACCGATGGTGGTACAGATTATCAATCCTGCGTTGTTGGCAAAAAAACTGGGCTATCCCTTATTTTCTTTTCAAGTGGAATTGGATAAAAATGCCCCTGAGGGGTATGCGCGTGAATGGCTAAGAAATACGCTGATGCTGCCAGAACAACATATTGCTTATGCGGTACAGTGGTTTGGTTTGGCATTCACCTTAAGCCTTTTATTTTTTTGGAATAGCATTAAAAAACAAACACATGATTAATCAACAACGCAAAAATCGCATCACCATTATTAGTCTTTTTTCCTTAACCGTCATCCCTTTTTGTATCGCTTGGTATTTATCAGCCCATCCTGATTTAATTGGTTCAGGCAAAGTCAGTAATGGCGAACTCATTATTCCTGTGGTTAGCACAGAAAAAAATGAATTTATTGGGTTTGACGCTTTTTCTGCCGCTAATCTGACCCAATTAAGTGGGCATTGGTTGATAGCCAATGTGATTCCAAGCCATGAATGTGGACAAACTTGCAAAGAAGCCATTTATAAAAGCAAGCAACTGCATCTAATGTTGAGTAAAGATTTAACGAGAGTGCGGCGGGTGGTTTTACTGCTGCAACCGCCAGAGGAAGTCAAAACAGGACAGTGGTGGGCAAACGATACCCGCTTGCTAAAAATCAAAACTGCCGATTCGTTAACCCAAAAATTACAACAAATTAGAAAAGGCAAGATGGCAGAGGGGATGTTGTTTTTAATCGACCCGTTAGGGAATATTATGATGCAGTACCAACCAGGATTTGACCCGTATAAAGTTGAAAAAGATTTAAAAAAATT
>JFJP01020616.1_pt1 | contig 10673 bp, 7 predicted proteins | sample 431651 | NCBI WGS metagenome assembly JFJP01 (sample SAMN02602958, study PRJNA72255) | Microbial mat metagenome, whole genome shotgun sequencing project. | biome: fresh water; feature: sink hole; material: water; isolation source: purple microbial (photo- and chemosynthetic) mats found in...
CACCTCGAACGACGAGCTGGAGCTCGTCGTTCCCAGGCCGGAGCCACCACCATGACCACCTGCCGCAACTACTACCTCGACCGCGTCGGCGGTTCCTTTACGCCGGTCGATGAACGGCTGCCGGCGCCCGGCCCGGGCGAGATCCTGCTGCGCACGCGCCGGGTCTCGGTGTGCCAGAGCGACGTGGTCATCCACAAGGTCGGTTTGCCGCGGATCAAGCGCTGGCCGGCGCTGATCCTGCACGAGGCGAGCTGCACCGTCGAGGCGGTCGGCGACGGGGTGACGAAGTTCGCGCCCGGCGACCTGGTCGGCCTCGGCTGCGACATCCCCTGCGGCGACCGCAACTGCATCTACTGCGGCGACCACGGCACCGGCGACTGGACCAGCTGCCCGAAGACCCAGGCCACCGGCCACGAATACCCCGGCTTCGCCCGCAGCCACGCCATCCTGCCGAAGTGGTTCGTCGACCTCGGGCCGATCGTGAAGTTCCCGGCCGGCACCGATCCCGCGCACGCCTGCCACCTGGAACCGCTGGCCTGCGGCCTCGAGGGCATGACCCGGGTCAACAACTGCATCGCCAACCGCATCGTCGTACTGATCGGCGCCGGCAGCCAGAGCACCTACGCCCTGCAGTGCGCCCAGGCCATGGGTGCGCGCAAGGTGATCATGATCAACCGCGGCGCCGCGCGGCTGGAGCGCGTGCTGCGCGACTTCGCCGACGAGCGCACCGTCGGGGTGAGCTGGGACGAGCACGTGGTCGAGCGGGTCAAGGAGCTGTGCCAGCCGTTCAACGAGCCGCACTTCGTCATGATGAACGCGCCGTGCCGCGAGGGCTACGAGCTGTCGGTCAAGCTGATGGGCTACGGCACCGTGCTCGACGCCCACGCCGGGGTGAAGGGCGCCGGCGGCAAGCCGCGCATCGCCCACGAGGTCGACCTCAACAACCAGGTGCACTACCAGCTGCAATGCTACCAGGCGACGCATGGCTCGACCATGCACGGCATCAACCTGGCGCACCAGCTGATCAGCGGCGGCAAGCTGCCCAAGCTCGGCCTGATGACCGGTGCCGACGAGCGCTTCCGTCCCGACCAGACCCTTGAAGCGATCCGCCGGGCGAGCACGCCCGACAGCCTCAAGGTGATCATCGATTGGGATTGAACCCGGCCGGCCGGCCGCCGCGCCAGTTGCGCAACCGGCGGTTGAGCACCTGGACCGAACGGTAGCCGACGGCCTGCGCCACCTCGGTGGTGCGCCGGCCACCTTGGTTGATCAGCAGCTCCGCCCGCTGCAGCCGCTGCTGGTCGAGCCAGCGTTTGAGGCCCACGCCCCAGCGCCGGCGGGCGCTGCGGAACAACTGCGCCCGACTGCAGCCGTGCCGGGCCGCGAGCTCGGCCAGGTTCCAGGGCCGGAACGGATCGGCAGCCAGCGCCGCCAGCGCACGCCCTGCCACCCCCTCGCGCGCCGGGGCGGAGCGACGCTCGTGCAGGACGAGGAGCAGATCGGCGGTCAGCCGTGCCAGCGCCGGCGGCGTCAACGCCAAGGCCGAAGGCGTCAGCAACGGCCGCAGCCGGGTGGCGATCACCCCATCCGCGTCTGGCCACACCGGGCCGTGGTCGCCACGCAGACGGTCGGCGACCTCCCGCAGCGCGACCCCGTCGAAGTTGATCCAGGCGCTGCGGTAACCGGGACCGAGGCGGTCGGGCGTGCCATACTGGACGTCCTCGCCAAAGGCGAGGACGATGACGCACGGCGCGGCGGCGACGAGCAGGCGCGAGCGCCAGCGCACCTGCATCTCGCCGGTCTCGAGCCGCTGCAGCAGCAGCATGCCCGGAGCCCGCGTCTCGTTGGCGATCCAGCGTTTCAGTCCGGGTCCGAGATCGTGGCGGCCGCGAAAGCGCGGGACGGCCAGGGCCGGCTCGACCGGATCTGCAACAAATCGTTCAATCGTGAAACGGTCCATGCCCCATGATCATGCCCAGACCGCTGGAATAACCATATGCATCCCGCTGCCCACCCGATCGGAGCCGTTCCCCCGCCATGCGCCACACCATGCTCGCCGCCCTCCCGCTCCTCGCCACCCTGGGCCAGGCCGCCGACGGCGTCACCCTCGAAGTCCTGCCCAGCCCAGCCAAGGCCGACGGCACGCTGCCGTTCAGCGCCGATGGCGCCGCTGCGCTGAGCCTGGGCGAGGTGACCGGATCCGATGGCCGGAGGCTGGCGGCCATCGCTGGCGCCTGGTCGGCGACCCACCTGCATCTCCGCATCGCGGTCGAGGATGCCGACCACATCGGTGCCGTCGGCGCCCGGGCCCTGTGGTCCTCGGACAGCGTCGAGATCGGCCTCGACCTGGCCGGCGACGGTAGCGGACGCCTGCCGCCCTCCACCACCGGTCCGATCGGCGATGACGATCTCAAGGTCATCATCGGCCTGGCTGAATCCGGCCCGGACCTGATGGTCCTGGCCTCGCGAAGCAAGCGTGATGCGGCGGTACTGCGTCAGGGCCTGACCATCGTCCGCGATCCGCAGCACCCGGATACGCTGCTCTACCGCCTTGATCTGCCGTGGTCAGTGCTCGGCGTCGCCGGCGGCGCCAGGCCCATCCTCGGCCTCGACGTCCAGGTCAACGACCGCGATGCGGGCGACGGCGACAAGACTCCGCATCACTGGGGCGGCGGCCTGCGCAACGGCTTCACCGCCGCGGCCATGCGCCGCCTCGTCCTGGGCGAACCGCCGGCTCCGTTCGCCGCCGCGGCCTGGGAGCCCCTGCTGGCGTGGAACCCGGCCGATCGCGGCGGTCTGCATCTCGGGATACGCTCGGATACGCCGGTCGAAGCCGTGCTGGAACTCGCCGGCACCGCCCATCCCCTCGTCATCCCCGGCGGCCCGGGTCTGCGTTTCCACCGCGTCGGCATTCCGGTCCTGGCCGACGAGGCCACCGCCGTGCTCCGCCTGCCCGGCGCCGCCGCGATCGAAGCTCGCCAGTCCGCGCCCGCCGCCCTCTTCGCCGCGCTGCAGCAGCGTCTGACCGATCTGTCCGCCCGCCCGGATCAGCATCCGCTCTTCGTCCGCCACCTCGATTCGCTGCACGCGCTGGCGGTCAGCGACTGGGCCAGGGTCCTGCTGCAGCGCAGCGAGGATCCGCGCCGTGCCGAGGAGAGCGTCGGCCATATGCGCCGCCTCCTCGCCGGGCTGCGCGGCGAGGTCGGCGAGTGGCAGGCCTACCTCGACGGCCGACGCTCGCTGCTGATGTCCTACGTCAGCCCGCATGACGGCACGCTGCAGTACTATTACTTCGGCGTGCCGCGGGACTGGAACCCGTCCAGGGCGTATCCGCTGTTCTTCGAACTGCACGGCGCCGGCAGCGACCATCCGCTGGGCGGGGCGGCCTTCCGCCTCGGCGTCGAAGCAGAAGCGGTCGCGCTTCACGGCTACGACACCCCGCGGGTGTGGGCCGAGATCGACCGTAGCGGCTACTGGGTGCACCCCTTCGGCCGCGGCAACCTCGGCTATGCCGGCATCGCCCGCATCGACATCCTCGAGGCCTACGACCACGCCCACCGTCTGGTGCGGATCGACGCCGACCGCCGCTACCTCTACGGCTTCTCCATGGGCAGCATGGGCACCCTGTCGCTGGCGCAGCTCACCCCGTCGCGCTGGGCTGCCTGCGCCGCCATGTCGGGCGCCGGCAGCCGCGGCGAGCCGATCCGCACCTACCTGCTCGACAACCTCGCCGGCCTGCCCTTCCGCATGGTCATCGGCAGCGACGATGGCGGCGCCGCCAATTTCCGCGACATGCGCCAGGCGATGCAGGCGCGCGGCCTCGATCCGCTGTACCTGGAGATCGTCGGACTCGGCCACAACTACACTGGCGAGATGCAGCGCGAATCCGGCGAGTGGCTGAAGCAGCATGTGCGCAAGCGGCCCCAGCGCTTCACCTTCGCCACCACCGACAATCTCACCGGCGACTGCTGGGGCGTGCGCCTGGTCGTCGACATGGGCGTCGCGCCGCGCGGCGGCATGGTCCGCGGACCGCTGCGCGTGGTCGATGAGAGCGCTCCGAGCTTCGCCAAGGCCACGGTGTCGGTCAGCGGGCAGACCGTGACCATCGACAGCCAGGGCGCCCGCCAGGTCAACCTCGACTTCGATCCGGTGGACGGCCTCGGCCTGCAGGGCGAGGTGACGGTGGTGTGGAACGGCGCCGAGGCCTACCGCGGCCCGGCCAAGCCCGTCGTCCTGCGCTGAGCCTCGCCGACCGCAAGTGCGGTACGAGCGCAGAACCCCGTCCTCCTACGCCATTGCACCGTCCAGTCCACCCCGTCCGATCCCGGCATGATCCCCACGATCTTCCGTGCCGACGACATCGGCATCTCCTGCTCCACCGTGCTAGCCGCCAGGCTGGCGATCGAGCATGGCGTCTGCCGCAACGTCAGCGTACAGGCGGTCGGACCGCATCTGGCGCTGGTGCGCGAGCTGCTGGTGCCGCTGCAGCGGGCCGGACGCATCGACCTCGGTCTGCACGTCACGCTCAACTGCGAATGGGATTTCCCGCGCTTCAAGCCCATCGGCCGGCATCCGCATCCGGACCTGCTCGACACCGACGGAGCCTTCGTCCAGCATCCCGGCATCCTGCATGAACGCCGGCTGCCTGGTCAGGCGGTGATCGATGAGGCCGAGGCGCAGCTGGCCTTGCTGCGCGCGCACGGCATCGAACCGCAGTACGTCGATGAGCACATGTGCTTCGGCTGGGTGCCCTCGCTCGCTGGCGCGCTGACCGGCTTCTGCGCCCATCATGGCCTGATCCAGGCCGACCGGCTGCGCTTCGAGCGCCCTGCCCCGGTGCAGCAGGCCGACGCCGTCGCCCAGGCCCTGGCCGGCATCGCGGCGGCGGTGCGCGGCCCCCTGCGGTTCGTCGGCCATCCCGTGCTGCCGGACAACGAAAACGGCCTGTTCCGCATGCGTGGTGACCCCGCCTACGACCTCAACCGCGACCGCGACGCGCAGCGGCGCATGTTCACCGACCCGCGGGTGCGCGCCCTGGCCGGCTCCGGACGGTTGTGGACGGTGCGATACAGTGAGCTGGCTGGTGGGCTTTCGAACCGTTGAATCGCCGTAGAACCGCCCACCCTGCGATCCATGGCCGGCCGCACCTCGCTCAAGGACATCGCCGCTGCCACCGGCATGTCGGTGTCCACCGTCAGCCTCGCCCTGTCCGGAGACCTGCGCGTCGCGGCCCCGACCCGCCAGCGCATCCGCGCCGCCGCGGACAAGCTCGGCTACGTCCGCGACCCGATCCTCGCCAGCATCGCCTCCGGGCGCTTCCGCCATCCCGGCAAGCCGGTGTGCATCGCGGTCAGCGCCCAGGGCAACGGTTGGACCACCAGGTTGCGGCCCCAGGCCGAAGCGATGGGCATGTCGGTGCGCGGCCTCGACGGGCCGATCGGAACCCTCGTCGCCCAGGCCCTCGAGCTGGGGGCCGCTGCCCTGGTGCTGCATCGCCGCGGCGTCGACCTCGACCTGGTGGCGAACATCCCGCTGCCGGTGGTGCTGTGGGAGGACGAGGGACCGGCGAACCCGCCCGTCGACCTGGTCGAGACCTGCGAATGGTGGACTGCAACCGTTGGCGCGGTGGAGCGCATCCGCGCCGCCGGCTACCGCTCCCTGGCGGCCGTGCTCAAGCCGGCGATGCCACGGCACTGGCACGACGACATCCGCTTGGCCGCGGTCAAGGCCATGGGCCTGCCGGTCCTGGAACTCGACTCCGCCGATCGTGACGAGACCGATGGCGTCGTGCGTTTCATCACTGCGCATCGGCCCGATGCCGTCCTCGTCGGTCTGACTTTCATCGGCGATCTGCTGCTGCGTTCCGGCTTTAAGCTGCCTTACGCTTCGCTGATCGTGAACGAAGGCCCGTGGTTCACCCACAATGCCGGCTGGATGCCCGACCAGGACCATCGCGGACAGGTGACCCTGGAGCTGATCGAGCAGCGCCTGCGCTACGGCCCGCGCCCGCCGCGGCGCATCGTCATCCCGCCGCGCTGGCAGGCCGGGCAGACGCTGCCCGAGGTCCTGTAAACCTCCTGGCGTTCAAGGCTGGCCGGCGCGCAACGTCAGTACACGCCAGCCTGTCGGCCAGCCGGTTCCCTCGAAGCTGGCCAGCAGCCCGTCGTATGGGCGTTCGACGATGGCGAAGGGTGGACGACCACGATCGAGCAGCAGCCGACCGCGGAGACCACGGAAGGGTACCAGCCTGATGGCCTGCCAGGTCGGTGGATCCACCTGCAGCAGGGTGGCGAAGTCGGGCGCACCGGGGGCAGGTTCGCCGAGCAGGAGGTCGAGGATCGCCAGGGCATCGCGGGGGGTGGGCAGGGCCGCCACCAGCAGATCCTGCACCTCGGTCAGCGGTACCTGACGGCCATCGCCTCTCCACGCCCGGGCGGCGCCATCCCAGGCCAGGCCGCGGAGACGGCTCAGGGATTCGCGCAGATCGGCGGGGACGATGATCCGCTCGCGGCCGAGGATGGCATCGGGCAGCCCGGTGAACAAAGCCACGCCCTCGGGCTGGTCCGGGGCGGACAGCAGCCAGGCACGCCCCCGGAGCACCGGGCCGAGACGGGTGAAACCGGCCTCGTCAGTTGCCACGCCGGCGACGTGCGCCGCCAGGGCCCGATGCGGCATGCGGTTCCGTGGATCAGCCAGATGGAGCAGCACCGCCGTCAGCGCGCCAGCCAGGACCACGACACCGAGGATGATGCGGATGGACACGATCAGCCGCCCAGGACCCGCAGGCGCCAGAGCACGAAGCATTCGACCTCCGCGCTGAGCGTGTTTCCGGCGAGCAGACGCTGATGCGTGGGCAGGTCACGATAGGCGGCGTAGGCTTGGCGGGCGTCGTCGGACCGGCCCTCGCGCTCGGCGCGCACGGCGGAAGCCAGTTGCCACCAGGCGCGCCCCTCGCTGAGCGTCGGCATGCCGATGACCTCGGCCTCGGTGGCTTCGCCCAGCGCCGCCCTGGCGAAGCGCCAGGCGCATTGGCCGTGGTACTGCTTCCAGCCATCAGCCATGGTGCGCAGCGCGGCATCCAGCGCTTCCGGGCGGCCGGCGATCCGGTCGGCGAACGGGCCGATGACCATGCCGGCAAACCATTCGCCGAGGAAGCTGCGCGGCGGTGGCACAGCGGCCCGCGCCTCGGCCATGGCCTTGGCATCCACCGCATGCATCAGACGCAGCCAGGGTAGCGGACGGCCAAGGGCCGATTCGGCTGCCTCGGTGCGCCCAAGCATGGCCATCGCGCGCCATTCGCGCCCGGAACCCGGTATGTCGGGCACGCCTGCCCCGGCCGCCTCCTCCAACCGACCAAGGCTGAGCAGACATTCGTTGGCCGCCGCCGGGTTGAGTGGACGTATGGCGAGGAGCTCAGCGGCCCTGCCGAGGTGGAGCATCGCCGGATGCCTCGCGTGTTCCTCCTGCAGTTCCGCTGCCCGGCCCATCTTGCAGAGGGCGACCGCACGGACATAGGCGTAGGACTCTGCGGATTCGACGATCGCCTGGTAGTTGCCCCGGGCCAGATTCAGGGCGACGCGGTCGCTCGGGATGATCCATGGCAAGGCCTCGAGCTGCTCGAAGCGGCCGAGAGCCAGCAGTGCGCCGACGCAGGCGCGGCGCTCGCCGGGGAAGTCGCGCAGGAGGTCCTCGTAGCGTTCGAGGCGGAGCAGGAGCCGCGCCGCCTCGTAACCCGTGGTCCCGTCCTGGGGAAAGACCTCCTGCCGGAGTTTGATCAGCGCCTCGGCGAAACCGGCGTCGAACCTGCTCGATGCTGCCGTGAGACTGGCGGCGGCGGACCATTGCTGACGCAGTTCGGGATGGGCCTGGGCCGAGCGCCGCCAATAGGCCCGCAAGCGTTCGAGGAACAGGTCGCGCTGGCCGGTGGCCAGCAGATCCTCGAGCCGGATGCCATCGGCCGCCTGCACCAGCCCGGGGTCGATCAACTGCGACCAGGTCTCGTTGGCGTCACCCGGACGACCGGCCCGTCGTTCGGCCATGCCCTTGCGGAACAGCGCGTCCTGCACCGTCCGGCTGTCGGCGTCACCCCCCTCGGCCAGCCGGCCGTAGAGCGCAGCTGCATCGTTGTAGTGCCCGAAACCATAGAGCGCGTCACCCATCGCGGTGGGTGGAACCTGGTCCAATACCGGACGGCCGAAGACCACGACGTCATCGAACGACTTGCCCGGATACCAGCCCAGCAGGGAGATGTAGCCGGAGGTGCTGGGAAAGCGGTCGCGATGCTCGAGCACCAGCTTGCCATCGATCGACATGGTTACACGTCCGCCATCGATCTCGACCCGGAAACGGTAGTCCCGGCCCGGTTCCAGCTGTCGCGCACTATGCGCCAGCCTCCGGTCGCCAGGCTGCAGGAAGATGCCGCAGTAGCTGTTGTCGTAGGCGCCGGCCTGGATGGAGAAGGTGCGGGCCCCGGGCACCACCTTCTCCCCTGTCCCCTGACCCTCGGCGCCGCTTTCGCTCCAGATCACCGAGAGATCCCCCGGACGCTGGCCGGGCTGGATCTGGGCGGTGTATTCGATCGCGACCGGGGCGGCCAGCCGTCGACGCAAGGTCAACCTGCTGTCCCTGCTCCCACCGCTGACCAGGCGCCCACCGCTCACGGTCCAGGCGTCGCCGCCAGACCAGTGGTCGCGCCAGGAGTCGTCGCTGAAGGTCTCCCTGGCCAGTTCGCTGCGCCAGGAATCGGCCGGGTGCCGCCAGTGCGGCAGGACGAGGACCGCGCCGACCAGGATGGCCAGCCCGGCGGCGATCGCGAGGCGGGCAGGCCAACGCCGCTCCGAGCGGTAACGGCCGTTCCCCGTGGGGCTGGCCGCGATCAGTTCCTCGGCGGCGCAGCGCTCGATCGCGCTACGCAGTTCGGCGATGCCGCGGAAGCCGCTGGCGCGGTCGGAGCGCAAGGCGCTGCGGATCAGCGCGCACAGGCCGGGCGACAAGCGGACGCCCTCGGCCGGACCGACGTCTGCGAAGGGCTCGGGAGCGCCAGCCGTCGGCGGGCGCCGGACCAGCGCCTCGAACAGGCAGGCGCCGACCGCACGGACGTCGACATGCAGGTCGTCGAGCTCGGGCTGGGCGCCGGCGGCGCGGCCGGTGCCCAGGCGAACGGTCAGCGGATGCGGCTCCATCGCCATCGCCTCGTTCCATCCGCCGACCAGCACCTCGCCATGCAGCGCCAGGACGATGACGGCAGGCGATAGGCGCCGGTGCACGATGCCGCGGGCGTGCGCCGCGGCGAGCGCGTCGCAGACCTGCTGCATCAGACGCAGCGTGGAGACCGCATCGGCCAGTTCGGGGCAGACGGTGCCAGCCTTGGCATCGGCGATGGCTTCGGCCAGGGTGATGCCGTCGACCTGCCGCAGCACCAGCAGGGCGCCGTCCCTGGTGCGGACGAAGTCGTGCACCGCGGGGATGCCGGCATGCTCGAGCCGCGCCAGGAAGCGCGCCTCGCGCTCGAGCGCCTCGGCGCCAGCAGCGTCGGTTTGCCGCACCTGCACCGTACGGCAGAGCACCTCATCGCGGGCAGCCTTCGCGCCGGCTGCGATGCTGTAGCGATCGAGGGGCACGTCCGGCACATCATGCGGTTCGCCGTCTGAATGCGGTGGCGGCTGGGCAGAGGTCATGCGGAGAGTTTCGCGCTGACGCGCCTGCGCGTCAAGCAGCCGATCAACGCCAGCAGGTTCTGTTCGAAACCGTTGAAGCCGGGCGGTGGCGGTTGGGGATCCGAAGATCTAGCATGCCTGCGGAGGTTCCCGTGATCACCCTGACCAAGACCGACCGCAGCACCAGCAACTGGCACCCGTTGGAAGATGGCGCCGTCCGTGTGCCGTTGGAGACCGGCCGGATCGAGATCCGCGATGGGGCCGGGCGAACCTACCTCGACGCCGCACCGCGACGCGGTGCGGTCGCCTTCCGCGCCCGCGGCGCCGCCGGCGTCCATCGCGTCACCGCGCTGGACCACGCCGGCCGGACCATGGCGAGCGCCACGTTCCGTCTGCGCCCGGCGACCAGTCTGGCCTGCGACCGCGGCGTGTACGCCGACTACGCCCGTCGGGTGTGGAACTGCCTCGCCGCCTCAGGCGAGGCCGGGACCGGGGGCAGCGTGGTCCAGGGCAAGCTGCACCGCTGGTGCGTGTGCTGGCTGCGCGACCACGCCTACACGCTGAAGGCGCAGCGCCACTTCTGGAGCGACGTCACCAGCGGCACCGACCTGTTCCTCTCCCGCCAGCGTCCCGACGGCATGATCTGGGATGACATCCACCCCAACGCCAGCGGCGCGCCGTCGTGGTTCGGCGAGGCGCTGGGCAAGGGCTACCAGGAGTACCTCGACGACGGCCGCTGGGTGCTGCGCCGCATCCCGGTCGAGGCCGACGTCGAGTACATCGCAGTCGAGGCGGTGCACCACGGCTGGAAGGCCGGCGGCGACGATGGCTGGATGGCGGCCCAGCTCCCGGCGCTGGAACGCGCCGTCGCCTACACCACCGGCAGCCCGCTGCGCTGGTCGAAGAAGCACGGCCTGGTCAAGCGGGCCTACACCATGGACTCGTGGGACTTCAAGCACCCCGATCCCAAGGTCGGCGGCGGCGGCGACCACCGCTGCCTGGCCGCGCAGGACCAGC
>JFJP01027615.1_pt1 | contig 10673 bp, 11 predicted proteins | sample 431651 | NCBI WGS metagenome assembly JFJP01 (sample SAMN02602958, study PRJNA72255) | Microbial mat metagenome, whole genome shotgun sequencing project. | biome: fresh water; feature: sink hole; material: water; isolation source: purple microbial (photo- and chemosynthetic) mats found in...
TTTTAAAAACCAGTTCAATCTTTTTTTTTTTTTTCAGAGTTTTAAAATTTAGCAATAATATTTCTTTTGTAATTAAGTTTTTTTAGACTTTTAAAGAATAAAAATTTATAAATGATAGGAACAAAAACATAAACATGGAGAAAATTGATCATCTCTTATCTTTTTGTTTTGTCTGAAAAAAAAAAAAAATATTTGATGTTGACCCAATTTAAAAAAACCAATTAAAAAGTTTATCTTAACAAATTTTTTGGTTTAATTTATAAAAATTTCTGAATTTTGTATTCTAAAATTTTAAAAACTATAGAAATTAAATAAAAATTTCTAAGATGCTATCTACACCCTGCGATTATTCCCTTTCCAGCTCTAGCAAATACAAGGAAATCCTTAATTCTTTCAGCATTGAAATTTCCAAATTCTCCATTAAAAAAATCCTCAAACCCAAAGAAAACCAAATTTCAAATTTTCATCAATGTCCAGCATGCAAAGCGATTTTAAGTGAAAATCTTGTGAAAATCCCGAATAGTGGCAAATTCCAATGCAAATTCTGTGAAGAACCTTTAGAATTTCCTAAAGCTCAACTCAAAGAAATGGCTTTGATGAATGAAGATAAAGCTTATTACTTAGATGTGGACAAATTAGAGATAAAGGCAAAAGCTAACCCATCAATTCTTATTGTGATTTGTATGGATTACAGCGGCAGTATGAATATGTCGTATATTCCTTCTCAGAACAGTTTTGGCAAAGAATTCCTCACAAAGAAGAAAATCCCTGAAGAATACAAAGCATTCCTCAAGGAATATTTGGAGATTTCTCGAAAAGAACTTGTTTTAATAAATTTGGAGAAACAATTAAAGCTTCTTTTAGATTCAAATTCGCAATATAATTACCAGATTTTTGTGATAACCTTCTCCAGTGATATTACTCTTTATGGAAACGGCACAAAACAGAATTTTTCTGTTACATTAAACCAAAATTTTTTCAATGATAAGAATGAATGCGTCAAATTTGGAAAAGAAAATGCTTTGAAAGTTTTCGAAAAAAACAAGGATTCAAATCTTAAATATCTTTTTGAAACCCTACACGAAAAAGAACCTAATGGAACAACACCTCTTGGCCCTGCAATAGCCTGTGGTTTAGGTGTAATACAAGCTATAAAGCCAGATTTGAGCCAATTCTATATTATTACTGATGGGTTGGCTAATAATGGTATTGGAGATATGACAAATATTGTCGAAGCAAATAAAATCTTTGCAGAATTAGCTGATAGTGGACTCGAATTAGGAGTGATTTTTCATGTGATTGGCTTTGAGGATGAAAATTCGAAACTGAATATAGTAAAGGAGTTAACTGAGAGATCAGCTGATGGGAGATTGGAAAGGATTAAAACCCCATTTTTAAAAGAGGAGAAGGGGCAGAAGGTATATACTTATGATGAAAAACATTTGGAAAAACTTCTGAATGAAGCTTTGACTGTTAGTGCGAATACTTATGGTATTTTGTCGAAATTAAAAATATATTCGATGCAAAACATTAAGCTTACACTTTGCAAGGATAGTGCATTAAATTATAAAGAAAAAAATAACGGTAAACTAAAGAAGATCATTGGCAATATCTCTGAAGAACCAAATAATATAGCTGCCAAATATAAGATTCTGAATGATGGAGATAAAAAGCTTTATTTTCAGTTTCAATTGGTTTTCACAAGACCTGAGAATGGACAAAAGTTCTTTATTGTGATGAATTATAGTTCAAAAATTGAGAAATCTTTTGAATATAAGGATGTGAATTTAACGAATTGCAATTCAATTTTGATAAATGATTCTTTCGAAAAGAACGAACATTTATATAACCCTTATTTGACTTTATTGTATGAATGCATGCATAGAGCGAAAAATCAAACTAGTGAACAAGCTGAAAAAGTCTTGAAAGATTACATTTATAAAATTTATAATAAAGGTGAAAATATGAAGATTTTCGAAAATGCAGAGAAAAAAGTTATTGAACTTATCGAAGATGAAAAGAAAATCGAGGTTTTGAAGCTAAAGGAGAAAGAAATTGCGATTGAGGCTTTGAAGAAAAAACAAATGGAAGAAGCTTTGAAGAAAGAAAAAGAAAAGATTATAGTCCAGGATGATGATGATGAGGATAATGAAGATGAAAAAACGATTAATAAAAATAGAATGAAAAAAAAAGTTCAGAAGCAAAAGGTCGAAGAGGAGAAGTCTGAGGAAGATGAAGAAAATACTTTGAACAAAAAAATAAAAATTGTAAAGAAAAAATAAAAATTTCTCTGAAAAATAATTAAAATTTTTTTATGGGATTTTTTTAAAGAAATTTAAACAATTATAAATTTTGATTTTTTTTCAAAATTTCATATAGAATTTTTTCTTTAGCTTCAATTGTAATTCTGAACATTTTCATCAAAATCAGATTTATTTTAATTTTAATTTTGAATGATTGCAACACCTCTACCCTACTCAGTTTTCAAAGGTGAAGACAAGGAGATCCTAAATTCTTTTAATTTCAGTTTCTCCAAAGAAGGCCTTCAGGAGATTCTTTCCCAAAAATCCAATTTAATTCCATCCTTTGTGCGATGTGAAACATGTAAAGCAGTTCTAAGCGAAAGACTGATAACAAACGAAAATGATGATAACGATTATTTCTGCAAGTTTTGTAAAACTTCATTAGATGATGCGCAAAATCAAATGAACCAATTGAAGAAAATGAATGAAGATAAGAGTTATTTCTTGGATGTGAATAAAGTCGAGATGAAAGCTAAGGCCTCTACAAACGTTTTGATCGTTATTTGCATGGATTATAGTTCAAGCATGAATGTGACTTATACTCCAGAACCAAACAGTTTCGGCAAAGAATATCTCATGAAGAAAATGAAAAAAGAGGAACAAACCTATATTAGTAGAAAACAATTACTTTTGGTCAATTTAGAAAAACAATTGAAAGTTCTTTTCGATTCAAACTCCAAATATAATTATCAGATCTTTGTGATAACCTTCGCATCAGAAGTCATAATGTATGGTAATGGTTCCAAACAGAACAAAACAATCGAATTAGACAAGAAATACTTCGATGATCTCACCAAGTGTTACAATTTCGGTGAAGCCAATGCTTCTAAAGTTTTCGACAAAAACAAAGACTCAAATCTTCAGTATTTATTCGAAACCTTGCATGCGAAAGACCCTGAGGGATTAACTTCATTAGGACCTGCTGTGGCTTGCGGATTAGGGGTTATTGCTGCTTTAAAGCCAGAGTTGAGTCAGCTATATATTTTTACGGATGGAGTTGCAAATAATGGGATAGGAGCATTGAGAGAAGAGGAAAAAGAACCAGAATCAAAGGATTTAGAAGCTCAAAAAATTTATGAAAAACTCGGTGATATAGGGGTGAATTTAGGTGTGGTTTTTCATACCATAGGCTTTGAAGATCAGAAATCAAAATTGGATAAATTAGAAGTTTTAATGAAGTCAAAAGGAAGCAAATTAGAGAAGATTAAAACCCCATTATATAAAGAAGAAAAAGGGGTTAAAGAACTAACTTATGATGAAAATGAAATGAATAATATATTGAAAAGTGCGTTGACTGTGAGTTCTAATACTTATGGTATTTTGGTGAAACTGAAAATTTTTTGTAGGAATGAAGAAAATTTGAGCTTTTGCATAGAAACCAACTCAAATATCAAAAAAAAAAATGCAAAAAAAGCAACAGTTTTCAAGAAAAAATTCACAGGTATTTCAGAAATGATTGAGAATGTCGCGTGCAAATACCAAGCAAAAAAAAAAAAATCCACGTTATTTTTCCAATTTCAATTGGTTTATACATTGCCGAAAAACGGGGAAAAGATCTTTATTGTGCTGAATCTTAGCTCAGAAGTCAAGGATTCATTCATTTATGAGGAGGTAAACTTACAAACATGCAATTTAATCATGATGAAAGATGCTTTTCAAAAAAACGAAAATTTATACAAGAATTATATCGATATGATGTATTTGTGCAAACATTGGGGGATCAAGAACAAAACGCCACATCAAACCTTTGTAGAAGCTGAAAAATCATTGAAAAGATATATAACGGATATTTATGGTGAACAAAATAACAAAGATTTCGATAATTCAGATAAAAAAGCATTCGATATTGTGAATCAGAATGAGAATGAAGAAGAAACAATAATAAAACGTAAATATATCAAGGGAAGAGTAATAGATAATAAAGGTGAAGATGATGATGATGATGATGATACGATCTCAAGAAGAAAGAGGAAAAATTTCATTGAAGAAAATTGGAGCTTAAATATGAGGAAGAAAAAGAATGAGAATAGTTTTAATAATAAAAAATTTGATGAAGAAGGCAAAGAAGAGGAGGATACTCTGCTGAAGAATTCTTATAATGTTTTTAAAAAGGAGAAAGACAGCATTAAGAAAAAAATCAATTCTGGGAAAAAAAATGTGAACGAAAATGAAGATGATGATGATTATTTTAGTAAAAGATTTGAGAAAAAAGGAAGTGATGAAGAAGATGATGAAGGAAACACGGTTATTAAGAAAAGATTTATGAAGAATGTGAAAGAAGAAGATGATGATAATTAAAATACGATTGAATGATTAAATCATTAGAAAGAAAAAAAAGAAAAAAAAAAATTAAAATTAAAAATCGTAAAAAAATTTTTTTTTTTGGACTTTTATTTGTTTTTCAAAAGCTTTAAAGTTTAAAAATTTAATAAAATCTAATTTATTTTAAAAATAATTTTATAATATTTTTAAATATTGAAATATAAAATTAAAAAAATCCAATTTGAATACTGTCACTTTTTAGCCGATTATAAAAAGTTTCTCCTTTTGAAAAATTAATAAAAAATAAATATCCACTTAATCACATTATTCAAAAGACGTCACATGGAACCCCACTATATTTCAAATGAGGAAAAAGAAGTATGTCAGCAATTGTTGAAGCTTGAACAAGGACATTTGATAGCTTCTCTCGCATCTTTCTCAGAAACTCAAAGAAAAGAGTTTGTTGATCAGGTTTAACCTCAATTTTCCTTTTTTTTTAAAACCCCATTTTTTTATCAGATCAATCATTTGAACAAAACATATCCAGGAGGTATAGAAAGCTATATAAATAGAGCCAAAAAACTATTGGTTGATTCTGCAAATGATGTGAATCCTTATGAAGGATTTGCTCCATCAGTTCCAAAAGGTATTTAAAAAAAACATTTTATTGAAGCAAACATTTTTTTTAGGGACTAATATTGATTTTTACAATGAGAAGGATATTGATGAATTAGAAGCCATTGGTATCCAAGAACTTCAACATGCTTGCTTTGTATTAGGTAAATTATTCAATATTCAAACAAATAAATAGAAATATACCAATAATTAGTGGCTGGTGGTTTGGGAGAAAGACTGGGATATAATGGGATCAAGGTATATTTCAAAAACTTAAATAGAAAAATCTTAAAAATAATGTATTTTAGGTTTCAATCGCCATTGAACTCCTTACCAGAAAATGCTTCCTTCAATATTATATTGAATATATTTTGGCTTTCCAACAAAAATCTGGTAAAAAATCCTTCATTTATTCTAAAAAAATAATCATTTTTTCTTTCTTTTATTTAATTATTTTTTCATTAAAGGAGCAAAATCTCCACTTCCATTGGCAATTATGGTTTCTGATGACACTTATGACTTAACAATTAAGTTACTTGAACAAAACAACAATTTCGGCATGCCAAAAAGTAAAAAAAATCTTAAAATCTATAAAAATCTTATTTTAATCTATTTTTCTAGCTCAATTAACCATTATGAAGCAAGAAAAAGTCCCTGCATTATTGGACAATATGGCTCATTTTGCCCAAAAATCAAATAGTCTTTTAGTTGATACTAAGCCTCATGGACATGGTGATGTTCACACTTTACTTTACATGAGTGGACTAGCAAAGAAGTGGTCTCAGGAAGGCAGAAAATGGATTTGTTTATTCCAAGATACAAATCCTTTGGTGTTCAGAAGTTATCCAGCAGTGCTTGGAGTTAGCAAAAAATGCAATTTCGAAGTCAATTCAATCGCCATACCCAGAAAACCAGGTGAAGCTGTTGGTGCCATTTGCTATTTGAAAAACGAAAAGTAATTAACAATAAATTAAAATTCCTTTTTTTATGATTTCAAATAATTTTTTATGATGATTATTAAATTAATTATTTTAAATTTTATTGATGTCAAATGATTTTTATTTATTATTTCTAATGATTTTTTATAAATTAATATAAAAAATTTTCTTTATTTTATTTAACGAATAATTTTAATAATTTCTTAATTATTTTAGATTGAATAAAAATTTGACCATCAATGTTGAATATAACCAATTAGATGCCTTAATGAAGAGCTTCGGAGGCGAGCCCAAAGACTCCCATGGATACTCCTTATACCCTGGAAACACCAATGGTCTGGTCTTTAGTCTCGAAGATTACCTCCCAATCCTTACTGAAACTCAAGGACTTATTTCAGAGTTCATCAACCCCAAATATACAGGTTTTTCCATTTTTTTTCTGTTTATTTATTTTAAAAAAATTATTAATAAAATAGATAATACTAAAACTAAATTCAAATCTGCCACACGTCTTGAATGTATGATGCAAGATTACCCTAAATTGTTGAAATCTGGTGATAGAGTAGGATTCACACAAATTGATAGAAGATTTTGTTTCAGCACTGTGAAGAATGATTTGAAGACTGCTGCACAGAAAGTAAAGACCAATATGCCTCCTGAATGCTCTTCTATTTGCGAACAAGAATTTTATTGGTTAAATAAAGAGATCTTGAAAATTTGTGGCGTTGAATTTGAAGCGGAAAAAGAAACTGTTGTGAAGACTTATGCTGATATACCTATTCACAGCACTGCAAGAGTTGTTCTAAATCCTTCTTTTGGTGTTACTTTGAAAGAAATCAAAAACAAAATCAAAGGTTTTTATGTTTGTTTAAATTTTTTAAAAAATGTTAAATTTTTTTTTTATTTAATTTAATTTGGTTTTATTGGATTTAATTAATTTTTTTAATAGGAAAAAATTTGATTCATGTGAATTCGAATTTGATTCTTGACGGAGATATTAAACTCGAGAACTTTAAATTAAATGGCTCGCTCTGGGCAACCAAGGATTTGGTGAATGTGGAGATCAACAATAAAATTGAACTTGTTTTGAAGGAAATTGATGTAGAAGATTCTAAAGTTCCAGAATATCTAAAAATAAGAGGGTACGATTTGGAAGGAGTTGAGAAAATTGCAAAATTATAATTCTTTTAAAAAAAAAGATTTTAAACAAACAAAAAAAATATTTTTAAGAATTTTTTTTTTTTTAAAATAAAAAAAAAAAGAATGATCTAAAAATAAATTTAATAATTTTTTTCTAATTAAATTTCTTGATTGTTTTCTAAATGAAATTTCATTTCTTTTAAGGTTCCTAACATAAAATCATAAGTGATTCTTCTATAAATTAGAAAATAATTATGAAAAATAAGTCAAATAAAATGTATTTTACTTAGATTTAATGCTTGAATTTGTGCTGATGCCTGAATTATTGCAGGAAATACTTGGGAATTTTAATGCATTGTTATTTTTTTTCAAAGTCTTTAAAGGTTTAGGCATTTGAAAGCCATTTATCGGCTTGGTAGTGTAAATGTTCGCTGGATTGAATTTCTCACCTTTGTTTTTTTTGTGTTTTTTTTCTTTTTCTAATTTTAAAATACATGGATAATTTTTATTTTATTTTTAGAAATAATAAATACTTATATAAGCCAATTTAAATTCTTTTATTTCTCCTTGAAGGGCTTTTTCCTTTTCGATTTCATCCCCTTTTTTTAAAAGAATTAACTGATTTGATGGCAGTGAATGAGTTATAACGCTTTCATTGTCTTCTTCTTCTTTTATTTTATACTGCTCATTTTCTTTTCTATAAACAAAAGATTATTAAATTCGATAAATATTGATTATACTTGAGTGAAAACTCAGCAGCTTTCTCGAAATTTATATCATTTCTATCTCCGAGACTTGTTTTATTTTCTTTTTTGCCATAAGGAGATCGTGCTTCTTTAAAAAATAATCATTATAAATTCTTAAATAAACAAATAAATAAATTTTTATGTTAATAAATTAAAAATTTTAGAAAAACTTTTTGGAGAAATCCCATCCTTTGTAGGAAAAAGCCTTAAAGATCCGAAATTTCCTTGTGGAGACAAACTCTCATCATCTGATCTTGCATGATCTCCTTTGAATCGACTAACATTTGCTTTATGCGTTGAAGAACTAGGCGAAATCATTGAATCAGCCCTTTGCTTCTGCCCGTTAATCGATGATTTTCGTCCTTTTTTAAAAGTCTTTAAATTAAACAATTCTGCATCTTTTTTTGAAGCTTCTTTCATCGTAATCTGTAAAGATTTCACTTTCCTTTCATTTTCGGTCTCCAAAGTTCTATGCATTATAAATGAAATTATGAAAAATATTTAATAAAATATGCTATTTAAAAATCACAATGTATAGAATATTCATTAAGGTGCATCTATTTTATTTATCTATCAACTTATTAAAAAACAATGCAAAATTGCATATAATTTATTATATATGTCTGCAAGAATTTAAAAAATATCTAGAAATATATTTATACATAAATAATTAAAATATACATTCGTGTATAATTCAAGTAACATTCTGTGCAAACCTTTGTCGTTAAATCAAGCCAACTAGAATTATTCTTTAATTTAATGTATTTTTCCTCAGAAATCCTCCCCCAAATTTTTATGATCATCGGAGGGATATTCTTCGATTTTTCTGGGATGTTTTCACCTTCATTATCATCGAATTCATCGTAATATTGAGAATAATTGTAATTGGCATTTTTCTTAGCAAAATTCTGAGAATTACATGTATTGAAATTCTTGTCATCATTTTTCGTTTTTTCAGGAGAAAAGTCCTTGTTATTTGTAGATTCTCCTGTTATAGATGCTAAATTGCTTTCAAAAGATTCGATAAGATGTTTGAATTTTAAGCTGAATAATTCTTCTTCCTCTAATTTTTTTTAAGATTTTATTATATTTTTTTTGTAAGAAAGATTTTTAAGATAAAATAAAGACTTTTTTTTGAAAAAAAACACTTTTTTTTTTTTATTCAGAAAATTAAAAATTTACTATCACAAATCGAGCAGATGCTTTCGTTTTCATTCTTTAAATTGCTGACGATCCCATTGTTAATGTTCAATTTTTTATTGGCGTTTGAGGTTTTTTTCGTTTGTAAATTCGCGGATATAGTCAGGAAAGGAGAAAGCAGTCTTTCTTGTTTCTTATTCTTTTCAGGTTTTCCAGTCGTGAACTATATTTATAAAATAATCAAAAAATGAATATAAACATAAATTAATAAATTAAAATAAGCAAATATGAATATTTCTCACTTTTTCTCTAACTTTCAATCCTGTGCAATATAATAGCCATAATCGATTTTTATCATCGAGCTTAAAGAACAAAACCATTCGAGAAATCTGTATATTTCCTCCAGAAACATCTTGAATATGCTTCACGATATTAATGCAAATTTGTTCTAAATCCGATGATAAAATTGGTGATGAGATCGAATCTTTATTTTTTTCAAAGAAAATTTTAATTTTCTTTATATAATTTTTTTCTTTTTATTTTTACCTGAAAGTGTTAAATGTTCGGGACCTTCAAAAGTCACTAATTTATCATATAAAGAAACTCGATTATTCGTTAAATCATAGATATTGGTTTTTCTATATAAAAGACAAAACTGTGGGGACCATGAAACTTTTATCAAAGCTATTATAAAAAAGATAAAATTTTCTTTTGAATTTTTTTTCTTTATTTTACAGTTTTTATTATTTTTTGGCTCAATAAACTTTTGCAAAAGGGCATTTAGCGATTTTTCTCTTTGAAAAAGGAAATCATCTAAAAACCGAGAACATTAAATTAAAAACAAAAAGTTTCTTCTTTACGAAAAGACTCTTTATTGAAATATTCAAATTCAATTCTATCTTGAGCTTCTCTTTTAGTTTTTTCTTGAGAAGTCATATATAAAGCCACTATTCCGCTCGAAGACATATTGCTTTGAAAGACCTCTTCTATGTGATCAACAAACACTTTATCCTTTGTTTTTCTAATTATCAATCCTTCTTTTGTCGTAAAATACCAAAAATATGGTTGTGCCCATCTTTTTTTATAAAAAAATTATTTTATTGTCTAAAGAAAATCTAAAAGAAAAAGACCTATAAATAACTGTGTCAGCAATGAATACACCTGGACAAGAATTTCCTGATTCTGGGTTTTTTTTCCAGAGATGGAAAAAAAGCCATTCAGTACTTGTGGATAATTTCATTTGTAATTTAAAGAATATTTCAGTTTGTTTGCTTCTTTATTTGTTTTTAATTATTTTATGAATAGTTACAATTTGAATCAAAATTAAGAAAAAGAAGAAGAAGAAGAATTAATTATGAATTTATCTATTATCTATATTAAAATATAGGAAAAAGAAGAAAAAATCATCAGTGAAATCAAAATAATTGTTAAAACAGACTTCTAATTTTCTCAAAAAAGGTATATTGAAATAAAACTAATTTAAAAAAATACTAAAAAGGGATGTTTTAAGCCATAAAATATAAAAAAAA